>Ga0181573_10002950_pt1 | contig 15395 bp, 12 predicted proteins | sample 101ome_25_FD_148643 | JGI IMG/M metagenome (GOLD analysis project Ga0181573, IMG submission 148643) | Coastal salt marsh microbial communities from the Groves Creek Marsh, Skidaway Island, Georgia - 101409BT metaG (spades assembly) | ecosystem: Environmental > Aquatic > Marine > Intertidal zone...
CCGGGACCCCCCCCCCCGGTCCACCCCCCCCCCCCCCCCCCCCCCCCCAACCCCGACCTGAAGTCGCGTCTTGACGTGGTCAATGGGAGCAGTCACCAGCGCAGCGACGGCGCTCGCTGCCGCCGCGCGTCCGCCGGCGGCGAGGCCCCGCTCTGATGCCGGCGTTGCCACGTCCGCGTCATCACCGCCGCTGCGGCTCTCGAGCCAGCCGAACACACTGAGATACACTGCGTTCCACGGCACCCACACGAGACTCCCGGCCCAGTAGCCTCGGTAGAGGGAGAGGAGGCCGGGGCCGCCGTAGGATCTCATCGCGGCCCGGACAACGGCCATCGCCGTCGGTGCCGTCGTTGCTGGGGCCCCACTGGCCCCTCCAACCTGCACTCGCTCCCGAATCACGTCTGCCGGCGTAAAAAGTAGCCCGGCAACGAGCTGCGCCCCGGCTCCGACCAGTGCGTCGGTCGCAGGGGCTCCTGGGGGGAGCCTGCGGGAGCACGGGGGTGGGGAGGGACAGATGGGCGGGCCTGCGCGACAGTGGCCGCAATGGACTCGGTGTGGGCCCACCTCGTGCTGGTCGCGGACGCCGCACCGACCGAGCCGATAGCCGCGGCGCGGAGTGGGGCGACGAGGGCCGCCGCTGTGCTCGAGCCGCTGGCGGTCCCACCCCCCCGGTGCCGTGTTTCCTCAACCCGGCACCTCCCCACGCCTTGCGACTCGCCCGAATGCTCCCGCGCGCTCCCGCCCCGCCTCCGTCGCGGCGAAGTAGAGGGCGCTGCCCGGGAGTCCGCCCAGGGCCCCGAAGGCGACCCCGCGCCACAGGGATCGGAGGGGCGACGGTCCGCCCCCTCCCAGAGTCCACACCCCAGCCTGGAGACGTGTCTTTGCCGTGTCAAGGGGGTACACGGCGAGACGAGCCGCGAGCCCCGCACCGGCGCCAGCGAGGCCAGGGGCCAGGTGATGGCGCCAGGAGGAGGAGGAGGCCTCCTCCCCGGAGGCGGCTCTGTCGTTGGCCGTGTTGGCCGACGGTGCGCCGACGGCCGAGGCCGTTGCCGGAAAGGCCGTCAAAAGGGTCGCGGCGGGGAGTAAACCGGGGGATGTGAAGTCGATATGACGATATGTGACCATAGAGACGCCGAGGGGCTACCCGTCGGGTCCAAAGGCGCGACAAGAAAGCGCCCCGTCGAGTTTATACGCACGGGCGAGCCGTGGCGGAGCGTGGCCCAGCATTTTCCTCCTCCCCCAACCCTCAGGAAACCCTCACGAACTTCAAGGTGCCCGAAGCTCGGCAGCAATCAGGCTCTAGAATCCCCCCAGGACCGCTGCCAAGCCGCCGAGGCCGCAAGGCGAGAGGGACGCGTTCGGCCGGCCCTTTCGCGCCAACGCTGCCCGCCCTTCCTCGCGGGCGAAGGAGCGACCGCGCGCTACAGTGGACGCATTCGAGGGAGTGGCATTGCGCGCCTACCCCGTCGTGGCGGCTCGCCGCGTCCTCCGTCCCTCCCGACCGTCGCCCATGCCCCGCCCACTTTCGTCTCCCCCAGGCTACTTCTCCGTCCCGGCAGCTGGACGCGGATTTCGTCATCGCAACCCCGCGAGTTGCCCGCGCCATGCCCCACGCCCTCAGCGACCGATGGCTCAGGGAGCCTCTCGACTCGGAAGCTGCGGACGCCCTCTACTGCAGTCTCGAGCAGGCGAGACGTGGGAGAAGTGGGGACCAGGACGACCGGGATTTATTCTCCCTCTCCCCTTCTCCCCTTCACCACTCCTTCCGCCCATTCTACCCTCCCCCATCTCCCCAGGTGTTCCTTCTCAACCCCGCCGGCCTTCGCGCCATCTACCAGCCACGTGGACGCGGTCATGACGGCGGACTGAGACAGCGCCTCCTCGACGCCGGCGTTCCTGTCGCGTCGTTAGATCTTGCCCTTCTTGTCAGCACTTGCGCCGCCTTTGTTGAGACCGAGGACGACGCCGAGGCCGAGGCGGCAAGGTTCTCGGACAGCAGGTTACCGTCCGGCCCGACGAGCAGTGGCGGTGGGTTCGGGTCGGCCGGTTTCATGTCAGCCGGGTCTGGGCGCGGGCGCGGCCGGCGGCAGCGCGGCGGCGGCGTCGGGCTCGACGTTGTCGACGACGACGACGATGGCGAAGCGAGAGGAGTGGAGTACGCGCCGGACCCGAATGTCGTCCAGGACGCGCAGGAGCGTCTCTCTGCGTTTTGCGAGGAATTGTTTCCTTTGGCGAGTCCGACAAGGGAGGGGGCCTTCTCCCCGTCCACCCGTCCCTCCCTTTCCCTTTATCTCTCTATCTTCCCTTCGATGCCCCACCCCCACCCCCCTCCCGATCATAGGTCCGCGACTTTCACACCCCCGAAACCTCCATCGACCCTGTCGTGGGCGGCCCCGGCCGGTCCGTCCTGCCCGCGTCGCACCGGCCCGCCCGGCAGGCCGTCGCCCGGGCCCTCCGGCCTGCGGGGCTGCACTGCGACCTCGAGGCGGCGGCGGCAGTCGCCGTTGTACTCGATTTGGCGAGCGGGGACGAGGAGGGGCGGTATGCCGATCCGCAACGGGCTCTCGAGGTGCTGCAGAAGGCATTTCCGAGCTACTCCGGGTTGGACCGGGCGAGTCTTTCCTTCAGACTCTTGCTCTGTCTGTCTGTCTGTCTGTCTGTCTGTCTGTCTCGATCCCCCCCACTCCCTCTTTCCACCCCCAGGCATTCGTTCGGCAATTGGCTGGCCTCGACGAGTGGCTGCGAGGCCAGACGCACGCTTCCGGGCCCGAGCGCGGCACCCCGCCGCCCGGCGCACATGTGTTCTCGGCCTTCAGCAGGCGTCGCCTCAAGGACGCCGCCGCGGAAGTGGTGGAAGGGGCTCTGCGGTGCTGGCCACGGCAGAGGGGGGTGGCGGCGGCGATGGGGGCTTGGAGGGGGGACAGCGGTATCGGGGGCGGCGTCGGGGGCGCCGGGGCCGTCGTCCTGCCAGTCCGGGGGCTTCTGTTTGGTGGAGGTGTCGGTCCGGGCGGAGGTGGTGGCACCGCGCGGGCGACGCCGCCGCGGTGGGGGCGGGGGCGGATAGCCGTCCAGGTGGCCCCCGAGGAGGGGGACGTGGAAAAGGGGGAACAGGGGGACGAGGAAGAGCGGGACGGTGACGACTCATCACCCTCGTCGTCCGAGGAGAAGGAGGCGAGGGTTGCCGCCGGGGCCAAAGAGGACGGTTGCGGGCCCGACGACGATGACTCTTCCTCTGGGGACTCGGGTACTCCTGTCTTGGCTCGCTTCCTCAAACGCCGCCGCGTGGCCCGGGCCTCCGACTCGGAGGACCGCTCAGACGGGAATGAAGGCTCCGGCTCGGAGACGGACGACGCTGAGGAGCTTGCTGCCCTCGCGGCGCGGGGTCGGAGCCCCGGCCCCCTGGCCGCCCGGATCGCCACCCGGGGCGGGGTCGTCCCGGCTGAGGCGAAGGCGGCGAGGGCGGGGGCAGTCGACGACGGCGCTGACCGGGACGGCGACCGTGGCGACGGCGGCGGCAACGCAGATGCCCCTGGCGACTGGGCTTCGGACGACGCTGTCGACGCCGCCGCCGCCATGGGCCCTCCCCTCCGCGCCGGCGAGGCCTCCCCCCTTCACGTCGCCGCGGCTCCCCTCCCCCCTGGCCGCCTCGATGGCCCGGGCAACCCCCTCACCCGCCGGAAGTGGACAGAACGAGAGACAGAGTGGCTGTTGCGGGCCTTCACCCAGCGCAAGGAAAAGTTGGGGGATGCTCAGGCCTCCAAAGGGCTGAACGAACTCTTCAGGCTGGGTGTAAATGAGGGCGTGTGGGCCGTCGACCGGTTTGCCCACCTGAAGGCGCGGCGCAACCTCAATAACGACAAGAGGAGCGATGTGGTAATGGACGGGCAGTACCTGAAGGACAAGCTGCGCAGTATGGGGGTCTTGTAGGGTTGCGGGGTGTCGGCATGGGGAGGGAGGTGTTCTCAAAGCGAGCGAGGAGGGGGCGGAGGCCGACCAGCTTCACCTCGAGTGGCCGGGGCCCCTTCCGTCGGCCTTCGCCCAGAGCTCTGCAGTCCTACCGACCCACCCCGAGGGGAGCTCCGCTCCACCATCCTGCCATGAGCGACCGAGACGGCGCCGGCGCCGCAAAAAGCCGCGCGACCGAGGTCGCCGCGCTCGTTGCGGCGGGCCTCGTTGTGGCCGGGCTCGTGGGCTTCGGCGAGATTTGAAATGGCGCCGTCGGGATGGAGGATAGAAAAAAGGTCGCGCGGTAATGGCGCTATCTTCTGTTCGTCCGTCGCGTCCGCTCCTCGGCTGGGCAGGCGCGGCGAGGCCGAGACTGAAGTGGTGCCGGCTCTGGCGGCTCGCTTCGACGGCTCAGCGCGGACCGTACCCTCGGGTACGACGAATTTATTGGTCGCGTTCGACTGAGGCCCGCGCCGCGGACTTACCCTCGACCCGCGCCACGACCCATCCCGCGGCCCACGCACCTCCCCGGCCGCGCTGCAACATCCGCAGTCCTCTACGCCCGCTCGACAACCGCCGCTGATGCGCGTGAGCACCCCACGGAGACGCCCCGCCGGACGACTTCGCCGGTGGAGAAGGAGTCCGGGTCGGTGGAAGGAGGCGACCCCGCTGCCGGAACAGTCTTTGAGTCCTCCGAAACGAAGGCGTGCTCCGCCGCCAGCGCTGCAATTGCCAAAATCCCGGAGACACCGCGCCTGTCCACCACTGACCTCGCCCTCAGCCAGATCGGATCCGACCTCCGCGCCGTCCACCGTCTCCGCGTGGGCGGCAGAGGTGCCCTCAGGGAGATGGGCGGCCTGGGCGACGCCGAGCCCCCGCGGTCCCCCATCGCCCGCCTTGGTCGAGAGGTCGAGGCCCAGGCCGAGCGAGCCTTCTTTGACTGCTTGGCTCTGGGCCTGTCCGGGCACCCCCCCGACGTCTCCCGCCTCGCCTCGCTGCTCGACGACTGCCGCGATCAGATCATCGCGTTGTGCGGCGGACCAGAGAGAGCGGCGGCGCGGGGCGGCCTTGCCGCCGAGGTTGCGGCCGAGGCTGCCGATCGGCTGGACCCTGACTACCTGCGGCAGCGCCTTGCCCCTCAGCCTCCGCACGGCCGCCCCGACCTCGGCTACGTCGCTCGATGCCTCTCTTTCGTCGTCGACTGCGCTGCCCGCTTGGGCGCGCCCGAGCGTGAGAACAGCACGAAGGCCGACTTTGAATCCGTCGTCGCTCGCCTCGCCCCCGGCCAGCGCCGGCCACCAGGGCGCCCGCTCCGTGTGCCCGCTCCGGGGGCTCCTAATGTGCCCGGCGGGGCCACTGTGACCCACACCACTACGGGGGAGGCCGAGGTGCTCGTCGACGCCGTGCGCTTCGTGCGCACCACACTGAAGGGGCTGCGCGCCGACGTGGGGCGGCATCGGCTGTTGCAGTTGAAGGCGAGGGAAGTGTGTGTCCCTACGCCTTGCTCTCTATCGCTCGTTGAGTCCTCTCTCTCTCTCTCTCTCGCGCTCTCTCTCTCTCCAATTAAGCTCTTTCCCCCCCTCTCTCTCCCTCTCTCTCTCCAGGCCGTCGTTGACTCTGGGGGTGGGGCGGCGTTTGAGGCCCGGTGGCTCGCAGGTGTCGTTGGAGACCGGTCCCCTGCCGAGGCTCTGCCGCGCACGGCCGCGTGGCTCCGGCCCCTGGTCGTGGACCCCGCGATCGACGCCCGAGACCCTCCCCTGGACGCCGCCGCCATCGCTGCTATCGGCGTCGCCCGGTCGGCGGCGTTTGCCGAAGCCAGCCGTGGTGGCGACCCCGGTCGCCGGACCCTCGTCCTTGTCGCTGCCGCGGCGGCCCGGCTTGCCGCCGATCCAAGTGTGCGCGGGCCCCTCGCCGTGCCCGAAGTCCTTGCTCTCGACGCCGACGCCGTTGTCGCTCTGCAGAACCGACTACAGGCCCACGCTGTGGTGGCTGCTCTCCTTCTCACCGCCAACGAGGTCCTTTCCTCCCTGCCCCGGCCCGACGGCACGCCGCCCCTCCGCCCAACCCCTGGCCTCATGGGACCCCTGTCCAAACGACTCTCGACCCTCCTCCGGGCCCCAGGCACCACGGCGGCCGACCTCGCGTTGGAGGTCGCGCGGGCGTTGGCCGCCTTTGCCCGGGCGCAGGGCGCGACGTGGAGGGGAGTTGACGACGGCGATGGGGGGCCGAGCACGTCGGGAGCTGACACCGCCGCCACGGCAGCCCCGCCGGCCGGCGGTGCGTCGCCGGGCGGCGGCGCCCTGGACCGTGCCGACGATCGCAAGGTGAGCCGGAGAAATAGATCCGTGACTCTTTCTCTGTCTCCACCCGTCTCTATTCATCTCTCTCCTCAGCTCCATCAGTCTCTCTCCTTCTATTTGTATCGCAGGTGCGACGGATGGTTGATGATGTTCTTGGGAGGGATGGAGCGGTGCTGAAGCACGTTCTGAAACACCTGGCGGCGGCGCTGACAGCCGCGGCCGTCGTTGCGGCCGCCGAGGCGCCGGATGTGGCTTCCCTTGCCGCACCGCCGGACGACGAGGACGAGGACGTCGCTGCGTCGGCGGGGGTCGCTGCCGCTGCGATGACGCCCGTCGTCGGTCGGGGGGTCCACGCCGCGCCGCCTCCGCGCGAGGCGGTGGCGAGGACCCTGGGCGGAAGTCTTGCCGGGGTTGAGGCGCGGGCTCTGGTTGACGCGCACCTTCGGGGGTTGGGCCAGGCCGGGGCCGCGCACCTCCGCGCCGACGTCCTTGCGTCGGGCCGCGTCGCCGCACGGCTCGCCGCTGCCACGTGTGCGGCTGCAGGGCCCTGGCTGGCGGAGCTCTGCAAGGAGGGAGGGGGATGAGGGCGGGCTCGAGAGGGGAGAGTGAGGGGGAGAGATTGATCGTCCCTGGAAACCGTCCTGCTGTCGGCAGGGGGTCGACCCGTTGCGACCAGACGGACCTTATCCTGAAGTTGGCCCATCATCCCCTGCCTCCTACCCGGGCCGTCATCCCAGGTCCTCAATCCGTGGGCGGGCGTATACCCTTCCGAAGGCCCACCGCGGCGCCCTTTCCCCTCCCCCCCGCCCGGCCCCAGCCCTCCCCGCATCGTTCCTCGTGTCCCGCGGCAACACGTAAGTACGGTACTCGAGCTGCGCGGCGCAGACATGGCACGACGCGTCGTCCCTAAGAAACAGGGACCCGTCTGTGCGGCGCGCGGTGGCCCGACCCACGGCTCCCGACCCGCCTGTCATGGCCATCCCTGCGGTGGCACTTCCGCGGCCCTCGGAAGACACGAAATGCCATACGTCAGAGAGACACCGGGGACAGGTGCCGCGGAGGGCGTGCAGAGTACCGTCGTTCAGTCGACCGAGGGCGTCGTTGCCAGCCGTCACCAAGGGCAGACCGATCGCCAGACAAAGGAAAGAGGCCACGGCGAGGAGGGCTGGGTCGAGGGCCAGCATTGTCGACGTCGGCAGATCCGGCGACGACGATTGGAGGCGCGCCGCCTCGGCCCAGACTAGTGCAAGGGGCGCACTGGAAAGGGCCAACCCCACGGCGTGTCCGATGCGCCATAGTGTCGACAGCGCTGCCTCCAGTTCTCCGTCCTCGTCCGCATCGGCGAACGGCAACGACGACGTGCCGCGGCTCAGGACCCCCCCCCTCACGGCTCCCGCTCCCCCGCGCAGCGAGCACCGCGGTCCACGCGAGTCGACCACCGCTCTGCTGCGCGCCTGACGCAACCGCAGCTCCAATCGATCGAACACTGCGTCGGCCATCAACGGGGCTCCTTCCAGGTGCTCCCTGCGGGCTCTCTCATAGAGGCGTTCCGCCTGTTCCAGCGAGAGGCTGTCGAGGGGCCCCAGAAGGTACGACAGGGGGAGATGGCACCGCGGAGCCTCGGCAGGGATGACATCGGCGGCGGCGGTCGTGGTGCTGGGTGCGGTGCTGAGGGAGCCGGGATTGACGCCCAGATCGTCGCTGCGGCCGAGGCGATCGAGCCGCGACGCGCTCGACTCGGAATCGGAGTCGGGCGAGTCGGGCTCCTGCGGGGGGTTCGGTCCGGGAGCGGGGGGTCGGTCAGCCGCAGGGGCAGGGGCGAGACGACTGCCAGCCCCATGCTTGTTCGTTGATGCGGTCGAGCCCCTCGCACGCTGGACTCGCCCGCGGCACGCGGGGCCAGAGAGCTCTCCACAGATCGTCGGGTGATCCTCCGGTGGACAGCGTGCCCGAGGTGGCGCGTACGAGCGACTGGCGGTGGCGATGCCGGCAACGCACATGTGCAAGGGGCGCCACGGGCGCGCTCCTGGCCGACGTAGAGGGGGCTCCCGCCCCGCAACCAAGGGGTCGGGTCATCTAGTAGCCATCTGACGGGACCCCACCTGCCTTGTTGTGGACGTGGAGCACTCAGATGTTCGCCGGAGCGGAGTTCCTCATTCTTTTCGTCGCGCCTCGTCCTCGTTCGTCACGTCCGTCACATAGAGAGGAATCCACAGAGGCGAGCAGTTGGCAGATATCCTTCTCATGCCCCCACGAGCGTGAGGAAAACGTCGCAAGGCCCCGAGGCCGACCGCTCCGCGCGACACACGTCCCCACGACAGAGAGGGGAAGAGATGCCCCCCCTTTCCGCTGCGGCAGCACCCGCCGCCGTCGCCGCCCCCATTGTCGGCCGGCTCCGCCGCCCCGTGCGCCGCGCCGGGCGCGCTCCCGCGACGCCCCGGGCGACCCCTGGCGACGGCGGCAGCCCCGACGCGTCCGACGACCCGTTCCGGGCTGCGGACCTAATGTTGGAACTGACCGAGACGGAAGACCTCGGGAAAAGGGGCGAATCCCTATTTGCAGCCCAGCTCGCCCTCTGCGGTATCGTCGTCTTCGGCGCGCCCGACGTCGTGGATGGCGTCGCGGCATTCCTCGGCGTCTCGTCGGTCATCGTCGGGCTCGGCGCCTGTGTCTGGGGCGCTCGGACCATGGGGACGAGCCTCACGCCGCTGACCACGCCGCGGCGCGGCGCAGCGCTGGTTACGGATGGTCCGTTCGCTCTGGTCCGCCATCCACTATATTCTGGCCTCGGCTTGGCCGCCCTCGGTGCCGCCGTCGTGTCGTGCGCCCTCACAGACGGCGATCCGAGCCGCGTCGCTGCGGCGCTCTTGCTGATCCCCATCTTTGCAGCCAAGATTGACCGGGAGGAACACGCACTCGCTTTGCAGTTCGGGGACGACTGGACCGATTATGCGAAGCGAGTGCCACGTAAGGTGGTGCCGACTGTGCAGAGCGTGGCCGAGGCACTCCACGTCAACGAGTGGCTGCGGACCAAGGTGTGAGGTGGGGAGAGACGCTGGGCTACGAGTGCGCGGTGTGCCCCTCGGGGTCCGTGGGGTGGGGAAGGGAACTGAGGCGACGACGCCCCGTCCGTCGCCTCGAGTGGCGGGAGTAGGGTTAAAGCAATGTCGCTCCTGGCGCCCCCCATCGTCCTCCCCCCTTCACTCGAGCAGCGATGACGGCGATGGTGGCGGCGTCGCTGATGTCGCGTGGCCGCCACGCCGTGCCCCTGAGCGCGTCGCCGACGTTGCCGGCGGCCGGGCTGGCCCCCGTCGCAGCTCTCCCCCTCGGGCGTCGGCGCCGGATTCAGAGGACGGAGGCGAGAAGAGATGCCGAGTTTGGCGCAGCATCAGTGCGACCAATCCCGTTTCGGCCCGTGCCAGGAAGAGCCGCCGGTCATCGCGTTTCGCCGCCGACGTGACCTCCTCTCAGCGCGTGGAGCGCGCTTCGCTCCCGTGGCGCGTCGAGATTCAGGACCGAGAGTGTTGTCCGACCATCTATGAGCACACGTTGTTGCTCCCCGAGTCCTTGAACGTCGTGCCGAGTGCGTCGTCCCTCGGACAACGCCGTCCCCGGGCCGTGTCTGGCTCCTTGCCTCGGTCCACCGCCGACCCCACCTCCGTCCTCGCCCCCCCCCCCCCCCCCCCCCCCCCCCCCCCCCCCCCCCCCCCCCGCAGAGCCCCCAGCTAGCCGTCGTCGCGGTCCGCGCGGCTCCCGACGCTAGCGCCGACACTCCTGCGGCCACGAGCGCTTTGGGCGCCGATGCGCCGAAAGCTCTCGCGTCCCGCATTGCCTCCCGCCTCGTTCCCGCCTTCCTCACCGACGCCACACGGCCGCAGGACGCCCGCCGCCCCACCGGCGCCGCTGGCCTTCGCGGTCGCAGCCTCATGTGGACGATCCGCCGCGCCCAGCGCCGCGCCGAGGAGACCTGGGCGAGCCTTCAGACGGCTGTTCCGCTGGTCGCGGCGCTCGCAGCGCGAATCCGCGCTCTGGCCGATTCCCTCCACTACCTTCGGTTGGATTACCTGGACTTCTGCGAGGCCGAGGCGGGGCGCCGATGGCGGTGGGAGAAGCTATGGGCCGCCGAGGCCCGGTGGTGGCGCGCGGCGGGCGTGCAGGCGTGGCTGGGTTGCCTGTGTCTCCTCTACCTGGTGGCGACGCCGCCGGACCCATGGTGGGTGTCGGTGGTCCCCCCGCTGGCCGTGGCCTGGCTGTCGAGCCCGAGTGGGCCGGGCGAGACGGGAGGGGGGCCCTCGGCGGGGGGGGGGGGGGGGGGGGGGGGGGGGGCGGGGGGGGGGGGGGGGGGGGGGGGGGGGGGGGGGGGGGGGGGGGGGGGGGGGGGGGGGGGGGGCGAGGGGCGCGTCGCGGGGCGCGTCGCCGAGCGCAGGCGGCCCTGGTACCTGGGTGGGATCCCCCTGGTCCTCGTTCTATGCCTGCCGCTGAAGCTGTGGCAGATTCCGCTGCCGGCGGGGTGGGTGCCGGGCGGTTGACGGGGGGGCAAGGGATCGGGGTGCCGCGGTGATCGAATCGCGTCCAGACGGACGTCCAGAGCCCCTCCCCGCCCACGACCCCTCTCACGGCACCTCCAACGTGGCCCGGCTCGGCGGCCGGTCCCCCCCCCTCCGCCGCGGGCTGGTGGCGGCGCGTCCGTATCCCCCGCCGGTCCCCCCAGGCGACGCCAGTCCGACGTCGCCGGGGAACCCCCCACCTCCAGAGAACCCCCCGGGTCCACGGAACCCCTCCCCAGACCCCGCCGGCCCGACCGCCCCCCCTCGCGGCGTCGCGAGGCGGACGGTCGAGTCGGACAGGGCCGCGAGGACGACGCGCACGTCCGCCTCCGACAGGTCGGGAAACAGGGCGTCGACGTAGGTGTCCTCGGGGCCTCCGTCGCCCCCGCCTCGGTCGTCGGCCCCCTCCGTCGACGTGTCGTTCACAGCGGCGGCAGCGGCGGCATCGCGTCCGCGACGGCTGCCCGCGGGGCCGACGCCCGCGACGCGCTTGGCGGCAGAGGGTCTCCGCGGGGACGCCAAGGGCGAGGGGGGGCGGGACGCCGGGTGGGACGCCGGGCGGGAGGCGGGACCAGATTCCGGGGGGGGAGAGGAGACGGGACGAGCAGAGGGCCGGGCGAGGGCGCCCCGGAGGACGGCCGCGAGGACGGCCCGGGCCTCGGGACGCAGCTCCAACGACGATCCCGCCGGAGGGGCCGGGGCCAGGGCGTCAGCGGCGTCGACGGCAGCGCTGGCGGCGGGCGCTGAACCGTCCAAGGGCCCGCCGGCCTCGGAGTCCCCCCCCTTCCCACCGTTGCGGGGCGTCCCCGCGAACCACGCGACAACATCTTCGACTCCGGCGAGGCCCGGAAAGGCGGCCCCGGGGAGGAGGAGGGGTCCAGCACCGTCGGACGGCCGGCGGACAAGGCGACGGCCGCTCGCGTGGGGGCGGCGGGCGGCGCCCGGGGCGAGGGCGGCGGCGAGGGACGATCCCACTGCGGCGACGGCAGCGACCGCTGCGCCCGCCGCGCCTCCCTCGGGCTTGCGCCGAGCCCGCGTCGCAACGGCGCCGCCCTCTCCTTCGCCCTTACCCCCCCCCCCCCCCCCCCCCCCCCCCCCCCCCCCCCCCCCGCCGCCGCCGTCGCCGCCGCCGCCGCCGCAAGGGCCTCCCGCCTCCGTCTCCCCATCGGCCCTGGCTCCACCGCGAGGCGAAAGGGGGTCGTCCTCTCGATCTCTCTGAGAAGGCGATCCCCCGCGGCCCCCTCGGGAAGGAGGGACCGGCTGATCCACCCAGTGACGGTGGGGGGTACAAGGCCGGGGCTTGGGGTCGGGGGGGCACCGACGACGCCAACGCCGCCGGCCAAGGGGGCGCCCAAGGCCCCCCCGGCCGAGGAGAGGCCGTGGGGGAAGCCTCCCCACCCGCCCCCTCCGCCGCTGACCGAGGGGGGGGCGAGGCCGCCGAGGAGTGAGGGGGTGACCGCTCCCCCGTGGCCCGCTCCCCCGCCCCCGCCCCCGCCCCCCCCCCCCCCACCCCCAACGTGCCCCGAGCCGGGCGCCGTCGGCTGGGACGGGTCCGAGGGGATCCGGAGGAGGGTGAGGCCCCTCCGCCCCGCGCCACCCGGCGCCAGAGGGGGACGGCCGCGGCCCGATCCCGAGCTCGCGATCGAGGGGGCGGCTCGGAGGGACCCCGGCGTCGCCGCCGCCGCCTGATGGGGCTCCCCGGCCCCGCCGCCCAACGCCGTCGCCGCGTCGAGGGGCGACAGGGGCCGGGCCGGCGCCACGGGCAGAGGCGACCGGATCCCACCCATCGGCGACAGCGATCCCCCGGCCCCAAGCCCGCTCGAGGCCCTCTCGAGCCGGCGGCCCGCCCGGGCCGTGCCCCCCCCCCGCCCAACCCCGTCGAGAGGGGAAAAGGAGGAGTGCGCCGCAGCCCCGCCCCGCGTAGTCCGGCCTGACCCCCCTCCCCCTCCTCCGACCCCGCCGTGGGCGGCCAGGAGGGTCATCGCGAAGGGCGTGGGGGCCCCAGGAAGGCCGTTGGGGCCCCCTGCCCCCGCCAGGAGGGTGTCCAGGCCAGGCCCCCCGGGCCCCCCCAGGGAAGCCGGGCCGGGGGGGGCGCCCCCGGGGCCGCCTCCTCCGGGGTGGTTGAGGGCGGAAAGGAGGGGAAGGGAGAGGGCGGGGGGGGCGAACTCGCGGTGGCGGGCGGGCCTGGCGGCAGCGGCGGCGGCGGGGGCAGGGCCCTGGCCGTCGTCGTCGTCGCGGGGGCTGAAGCCTCCGCCGACGGGCACGGGCCGGCGGCTCGACCGGCGGCGCCTTACCGCCCCGCCCCCCCCGGCCCCGGTCGGGCCCACCCCTTCCCCCGCCAAGGCCGCCGCCTCCGCGAGTTCATCCATCGGCGACGGAGGCCGCGCCACCGCTGCCGCTTTTGCCGCTGCCCGCCCCGCCGGGCCGTCTCGCGGCGTGTCTGTCTCCATGTCGGCGTCGTCCTCTTCCTCTTCCTCCTCGGACGACGACTCCACCGCCCTTCTCCTCCCCCTCCGCCGCCCCGCCGCCCCCGTGCGGGGCCGTGACGCGCCCCCGGCCCCCACCCCCTTCGGGGCCACGACGCCCCCCACGGCCCGGAGCGCCGCCGCTGCCCCACCGCTGCCCCGGCGCTTGACGAGGGCGCCGAAGCGGTTCTTCACGGCGTTGTCGGTGCGGCCTCCCACCTTGGCGGCGATGGCCGTCCATCGATTGCCCATCTGCGCGTCGGGGGGGATGGGCCGCGTGGACGGAAGGGCAGAGACAGATGGGGAGGCGCAGACAGACAGGAGAGGCACAGACAGGCAGGAGAGGCACAGACAGGAGAGGCACAGAGAGGGAGGCAGAGACGGAAGGACATGGATCAACACCTCGAAGGGCGAATCCATCGGTGTTCATCAGGACGCGCGCACAGATACCAGCGCATCACCGCATCGCCGCTCGCCTCGGCGTGGCTCTCAAGCAGCACGCGGTCCTCCTCGGGCGTCCATGCGTCGGTCTTCATGTCGGCGTCAAGATAATTCTTCCAGCGACGACGGCATTGCTGGGGCGGAGGGGGGTCGGGTCGGGGATCGAGGTTGGGTCAGAGGTGGGGTAGCGGGTCGGGCCGGCGGAAAGGCGAGGCGGGCGGCGGGAGAGAGGCGGCGCGCCCCCGTTGACCATCCCGGTCTCTCTCTCTCAGCCTTCATCTCTCTCACCTTGGGTCCGTGGCTGCCCAGTTCCGACGCGACCAGCGCCCACTTCTTCGGGCCGTGCGTCGCGACGAGGGCGCGGAGACGCGCGTCGTCCTACGGGTCGGGGAGGTGGGGGAGGGGGGGGTGTCAGGCCGGCGGGGACTGCGTGTAGCGCGAACGGACGGGGCGAGGGCCGCGTCGGGTGGCCTGGGCTGGGGGGGCTGGCGGACTCGAAGAGGGGATTTTGGGGAATAATGAGGCCCCATGGAGTCGTTCAGAGACTCATGAGGCAGTCTGTATGACTTTTCAGTGAGTTAAGAGCCGAGCGAGCGCGTGCGGGTGCCCCTCCCCCCTCCCCTCTTGTTGACCGATTTCTCTGCGCAAAGTGGACGGTCAAAGTCCATCTCTCCTCACCTTCTCATCCCAATGGACCTGTGACATGAGGAAACTATCGATAGTCTCGGAGGCAGGCCGGAGGGAGAGAGCCGGCGAGCAAGGACCGCGGCCTTGCGTTTCCGGGCTCTCTTGCAGCCTATGAGCCCTCACGAGGATGAGACCGCCACGACGGACCACGGCATGGATCGCGGCAGCAAAAGGTAGCGTGAGCACTGCGCTGGATAGCAGTCTCAGCCGCCCGCTCTGCGTGCCGCGACGTCTTCCCCCAAGCCCAGCCTGGCGATCACGCCCCCCCCCCCCCCCCCCCCCCCCCGCGCGCGCGGCAGCGCGTCCCGCGGTCCCACTGCGATCGGCTCGGCCGCCGACGGGACGCGCGGGAGACGCCGACCCGACCGGGATCCGAGGCGTCCGGCCGAAGTCGCCGGCGCGGGCGGGGTCGTGGCCGAGGCCGACGTGAGGTCCGAGATTCCAGTCTGACGGAATGGCGGAGCCGGAAAGCGTCGGGCCGACAATGGAAGACGCTCCCGACTTGATCGTCGACCTCGCGAGAGCACTGGTGAGGAATGAGGGGGAGCAGCAACCGCTGTGGCGCCCGACGCCCGAAGCGAACGCGGCGGGCTCGCACCGCAGTTCTCCGCTCTGACGGGCCTTCTTTTCATCATCACGAAAAAAATACTTGAGAGAAGTGAACGCAGCGCTCACGTAGCGCCGTTACCTCCCCCAGTACGCGCAGGGGGCAGGGAGGCCCCCGCCGCCCGACAAGGGTCGATGCCAGGCCGGCCCCTGCGGCCGGCCCCCGGGGCGCGCGTCTTGGCCCCGAGTATTCCCGCGGGGTCACTCCGCGAGACGGTTGCCCCTCGGGGGCAGTTGATTTTAATCCCCAAGGATCAGACGCCTCGCCCGCGAATGAGCGGTGAACAGCGCTACCGCTTCGCCTCGTCCCTCCTGCTGCTACCAGCCCCCCCCCCCCCCCCCCCCCCCCCCCCCCCCCCCCCCCCCCCCCCCCCCCCCCCCCCCCCCCGCGCCCCCCCCCCCCC
>Ga0181573_10002951_pt1 | contig 15394 bp, 9 predicted proteins | sample 101ome_25_FD_148643 | JGI IMG/M metagenome (GOLD analysis project Ga0181573, IMG submission 148643) | Coastal salt marsh microbial communities from the Groves Creek Marsh, Skidaway Island, Georgia - 101409BT metaG (spades assembly) | ecosystem: Environmental > Aquatic > Marine > Intertidal zone...
CTCGGCGTCACCGTCGCCGGCGACGACTTCGAAGCCGTCGTCGTCGTCGTCGTCTGGTTTTTCGACCCGCTTCTGTTTATGTTTCTGCTGTTTCTGCTGCTGTTTCGGCGTCTGCTGCTGCCGCCGCTGCTTCTGCTGCGGCGGGCGGGCGGGTCGCGTCGCGTTGGCCCTCTCCCTCGCCTTCTCCGCCTGCCTCAGTTTGATTTCCTTCCGTTTCTTCTTCATCTCCGCCGGGTCTCGGTCCTTCTCGGCGCCGATGGCCTCCGCGACGGTCTTCGGCAGCTGCGTGGGCATGACCGCCATGCACGTGAACCTACCACCGCCCGTCGCATCTGCCAGCGGTACGTCCCTCGCGCCGTCCACGCCCATGTCCCGCGCCCTCGCCGCCGCGCCGCCGCTCGCGCCCACCGCACGAAGGTCCCAGAGACGGACGGTCCCCTCGGACGAGCCGGTGACGAGGCACACGGGCCCGCCCCCGGGGCCCCCCATGACGGGCCCGCGCTCGGCGTCGTCCACGGGGAACACCATGCACTTCACCCGCGTGGGGTGGGCCTTCGTGATCGTGAACGCGGGTTTGGTCGGGGGAGCCCTCGAGTCGTAGCCAAAGACGTCGCCGCCTTCCAACCCGAGGCACGCCAGGGTATCGTCGCCAGCCTGCGCCATGCACATCACCCGCTTTGGCGCGTCGAAAACGCCAGAGACGGTGCCGGTCTCCGCGCCCGTGATCGTCAATCTGGTCCCCGCCACGGACGCGTAGGAATTACCGCTCGGGGTGAAGGCCAGGAGCTCGGGCTTGGTCTTGAGCTTGGTCTTGTGAGCGACTCGTCCCTTTTTCATGTCCCACATGGCGATGTGCGAGTCAGCCCCCGCGGACATGGCGACCAGGCCGCTCCTGTGCACGGACAGCGCGTGGACCCCGCCGCGGTGCGCCTTCATGGTCTTGAGAGCGTCCCACTGCCCCACGGACCAGATTATGATGTTCCCGTCGACGGAACCGCTCACCAGTCGGGTGGGCTCCCTGGTGGGATCCGAGCCGTGAAACTGCATGCATGACACGTTGCCCTCGTGGCCGCTCAGCGTGCCGATGTCCGCGAGAGCTCCGTCCGGGTTGTGATGCCACACCCTGATGAGGTCATCGGCGCCGCCCGACGCGATGAATCCGCCCTGCGCGGCGACGCTCTTGCAAGAGCTGAGGTGCGCGTCGAGGGTGAAGGAGCGAACCACCTCGGGCGCCCCGCCGCCGCCGCCGCTGCTGCCGGGCAGACCGTCGAGCTGGTAGCCGAAGACGAACCGCTCGTAGGTGCCGGCCACGACGGTCGCCATCCTTACTTCGAGGTGTTGAGTGAGTGGTGCGCGAGCCTCCGCGCCGTGTCCCTCGATTTCCGTTCGATGCCCGAGCTCGGCCTCGTTGTGGTCGGCGGCGGATCGAAGTGTGCATGATTTTGTTCTGCCACTCAACTCAACTTTTTGGCAGCGAGTTTGTTGATGACCCGTCGCTAATGATAATCCTATGCGGCGCGTCGAAGCGCCCTACTCTACGTGCTATCGACAGAATGTTAGATACGACACCTCACGCCTGCATCGCGTTGATGTTCTGGTACGCCTTGGACAGCTTCTGGAACGCATCCTTGGCTCCCGGAGCCTTGCACTTGTCCGGGTGCAGCACCTTCGCGAGCTCTCGGTACGCCTGCTTCACCCACTTGGGCTGGGCGTTCGGCACCAGGTTGAGGACTTGCCAGTCCGACGTGGCCATCATTACGCGCCGCACCTCCTGCCTGTCCTTCTCCTCCTGCGTGAGCTCAACCTCGGGCTCCGCCGCGGGCTTCGGTCCGTCGGCGGTGCCCACGCCGTGCTTCTTCCTCGCCGCCGCGAATCCGCTGAGCAGGTTGCTCGCCGCCTTTTGCTTTTTCTGCTTCTCCATCTCCATTTCCTTTCGCTCCAGCTCTTTCCGCTTCCACTCCTCGCGCTGCGCCTCCTCCTTCTTGGCCTTGGCCTTGGCCGCGGCTTCCTGGATGCTTCGCTTCATCCTCTCAGCCTCCTCCTTAGCCGCGGCGATCTTGGCTTCAAGCTCGGCCTTGGCCTCCGCCGCCTTCCGCTGCTTTTCTTGTAGCGCCGGGTCCACGTACATGTGCTGACGTTTGGGTCCAGCCGCGCCGTCTTCGCCTTCTCCAGTCTTGCGCTTCACGCCGACGGGCAGGAACGACTGGCCCACGTGATTGCTCCCCGCGCCGCCCTTGTCGCCGTTCGATGCGGGGGTGTACGACCGCGCGCTGGCGCTCAGGGTCGCGCCCTTAGTCGAAGACGGCGGCGGTTTGATCGCCGCAGGGTCGGGTCTCGCGTCGTTCCCGCCTTCGCTCCCGGCCTTTCCCGTCGTTGGCTTAGAATCCTGCGTGGAGGGTGCCGTGGCGGGGGTGGAGCCTGGCCTGACCCATACATTCTTGGAACGTCCGCCCCTGCCGCCCCCTCTGCCACCGCCGTATCCGCCGTACATCGCGGAACTGAGGTGGCCGCGCGGACCGGAACCGCGTGTGTGCAACACCCGCTCCGTCCGTTGTGTCCTGGCCGGTTGGGAGCCTGTGGGGAAATAGAAATACTCCTCCAACCTGCCAACGGGAAACTCGCCATGCGCGAACTGCTCGCCGTGGTCTCATCTCAGAACGTTGCCCTGCGTTGGCCACGTCGTCTATCCACCAGCCAGTTCGCTTTTTGTGCCTGACTCGGCTCTGATCGATCCGAGGGCGAACTACACACCCCAAGGCACACAGGGCGACACATATCGATACGATGTCCGCTTTCACCACGGCATCCGCCGCAGTCGCACTAACCGTGCGCGCGTCCGCGTCCACCCGCCGCGCGTCCGCCGCGCAACCCGCGCGCGTGAACCTCTCCGGGGCGCGCCTCGCTTCCGCCCCCGCTCGCGCGGCCGGGCGCGACCGCGGGGACTCGCTCGTCGTGCGCATGGCGTCGAACCCCAACCTCGACCGCGAGAACCCTGACCTTCAGGAGAAGTTCGCCGTCATCGGGTGAGTGCCCGCCCCTCGGCGCACCGCCGTACCATCCCGCGTGCCGCTCGCTTTATCCATCGAGGAATATTCGGAATCCAGCGTGGCAGCCCGAAATCGGAAGCAACCTCCTGACCGATCCGCCCCGCGCAACCCTCTCGCAGGTCCGGAGAGCACCAGTGCCAGAGCTGCTTGTACGTTTACAACCCCAAGAACGGCGACCCCGAATACCCCGTCGCATCGGGCACCGCGTTCAAGGACCTGCCGGAGGACTGGCTGTGCCCCACTTGCGGAGCGGCGCCGAAGACGTTCAAGAGCTTGGGCAAGGAGGTTGCGGGCTTCGAGCAGAACCAGGGTTACGGGTTCGGCACCAACTCCATGAGCGGCGGCGAGAAGAGCATCCTCATCTACGGTGCCCTCGCGCTCTTCTTCGCGCTCTTCCTCGGAGGCTACCTGCTCGACTAAGGGGTCGGCCACGCGTAAGAGAAAGTTAGCGGTTGTATTTTGGATGGCTATTAGTTCCTAAGCATGCCGAGGGCGTCCCACGCCGCCCCCGCCGCCCTCTCCGCCGCCTTCGCCGCGAGCGTGCACAACTGTTCGTCCGTCAGACCCGCGCTCGGTCCTTTACCTTCGGCGAACCCCTGGACCGCGTACACGAATGCGTTTGCGCAGCTCCACTTCTCGCCCTCCCTCGGCGCGCTCCGCACCCCGGGCTCACCCTCGCCCTCGCCGATCGTGTGCGTGAACGCCCTGAAAGGGTTTGCGCGCGGATTCACGATGAAACGCGCGCCGAGCGCCTTGAAAACCGCGAGTTCGCCCCTCAGGTCCGCGTAGTCGTTCGCGGCGGTGAACACCGCCGGCGCGTCGGTTCGCCGTAACGTCTCGACCAGATCCGGCGCCCAGCCCCGGGCCAGCGCGCCGCCTCCTCCGCCCATCCCGGTGTTAAACCCGACGATCATCAGCGGCACGTCGTTTGGTACCCTCGCCGTGTAGTCCCTGACGGTTTCGCGGTGCACCGATGCGGTGATGGTGGGCGATAGCCGACGCGATTGTGCCGATTGCGCATGGTGAGCAGACGCAGCTACGACGTCCGGGCCGACAAAAGCCAGGTGGATGCCACCCGCCGGCTGAGGCGCCGCGACGGTGACCTCCTCCCAGTACCTCGTGCGATCCAGCAGGTGCTGCTCGGTGAACGACGACGCGCCCGCGATGACGACGACGACGGGGGTCGTCCCGGCGGTCTCGTCGCCGAGGTTCGCAAACGTCGCGGCCGTCGTCGTCGCCGTTTTTTTCCTCGCGGCGGCCAACGCCTCAGACACGCCCGGCTGCTGCAGCGACCACGCCAGGGTGACGGGGAAGCTCAGCCCGTCCAATGCGTGCGGAGTTAACACCGGCTGTTCGTCCTCCTTGCCCGCCAGCGCCCACCTGGTCTGTATGAAATCCTCCCAATCGGAGGCGTCCCTCAGGTCGATGCCTCGCGGAGCCGTGCCTGGTTCGCGCGGAGGCACGGACGGAAGCGTCGAGAAGTCCGTGGACGACGACCACGAGAGCGTCCCGCCCACGCCGACGCAGTCCTTCGCGGCCGATGTCGCGGGGACACTCGTCCTCGGCGGCAGATCGGGTGCAGGCTCGGGTGGAGGCGATTCAACCGTGTGCGGGGTTGGGGTGGGCGGCGCCGCGAGAGGCTCGCATCTCACGCGCACCACCAGCGCCCTCGTTGGTTTCTTCGACAGCTTCACCGCGATCGAGTCCTCGTCCGCACCCTCGGGTAGTTTCACACGAGCGACGTCCCTTTCCAGGCCCGGTGCCTCGATGATTAAGGTCGACGACGATGTATCCACCTCCACCCCGCAGTCCGCGGCGCGAGTCCCCGCCGGAAGCGGCACCGTGACGGCGATGACGTCCCCATCTTCCCACGCCGCAGAGCACTGACCCGGAACATCGGGCGTCGGCCTCGTCGTTCCCGTGTCCCTCCACTCGCCCTCCTGCGAGTCCCTGATTCGCACCTCCGGCTCAGATGTCGCGCCGTGTTTCAGCCGCATGAATTCAATCTCCCTCGCGATTTTCTCCTCCCGTTCCTTGCGTTCCGCCTCCGAAAGCGGCGCGGCGCGCGCGGCGGTGACCTCGCTCTTATCGAAGTACCACAGCGTCACCGCGTATCTCGGCGCGCGCGCCGCGAGCACCTCGTGGGGTACCCTCGCGTCCGACTTGAAGAGCACGAGCCGGCCCCCGAGCGGCGCCACGTCCGTCAATCGCACCGGCTTTGTCTCCGTCTTGTTTTCGCCACCCCCGCGAAGCGTCGCGACGTCCCTCACGCCCTCGGCCACGTCCCGCGCGTCCACCGCGACAAACTCGTCCGTTCCTAGATCGCAATCGCCCGACTTGACCCTGGTGTCGAAGCGGTCCGCGCTCTCCAGGCTCTTACCGTCGCAGTCGACGAACCCGGCCGCCGCCGCCTCCCCAGAGCCGGAAAGGCACCGGAACACCCTGAGCTCTCCGCCGTCGCCCTCCTCCCACTCCGGGTTGAGGTACAGCAGCGCGGTCAACAACCGGCCGTTACCGTCCGGGTTGTCCACGTGTCGCACGTACCTCGCGTCGTCGCCCGGGTAGACGGTGCACATCGCCTTGGACCTGGACGATACCGTCGCGAGCTCGGACCGCGGCTGCGCGCCGAGTTCGTTGACCAGCGTGTCCGCTCGTTTCATCGCGGTGGGTAGGGTGTCCCACTGAACGCCCTCGAGGCGCTCAGTGCCGTCGAACCATCCCACGTGGTCGCCACGCACGTCGCGCATGGTGTACTGCGTCGAGTCCCCCGCCTTGCCCCCCGCGAGGACGCCCGGCGCGAGGTGGCCGTGCTCGTGTGCGTCCCGGATCTCGTCGCGCAGCGATCTGGTGTGCGCGCCCGTGAGGAAGCCGTCGATGACCACGAAGTGCCCAGACTCTAGCCTGGCGTTAATCTCCGCCAGGCTATCGTCCATCAACCACCACCACTCCGCCTTGCCGAGCAACGAGTACTTGGTGCGCAGGAAGAACAGCTTGTCGCCCACGCCATCGTCCATGTCCGATGACGGGTGCCTAACTTCCGTCGCCTTCTGCTTGCGCCCCATCGCCCGAGGCGCGAGGTCGGGATCCGTCCGTCCCGCACTCGCGCCTAGCACGAGCCTCCGTGGCGGACGCGTCAGCGACGTCCGCCGAGCCCGAGCCCGAACGCCTCTGAGGCGACCCGGACGTCTGACGACGCACGGTGTGAGATCACAACGAGGACTCACTGCATCAAAGTTGACGTTCGGTTCGCTCAGTCTTCATCAGTCCAGTTCGCCCCGCGCGACCGAGGGCGGACACCATGGGAGGTCTGTTCGGAGACCGGACTGCGAGTGCCGAGAGACTCAACTCGGCGTTCGATTCGATGTCCGTCAACAACTCGGTGCGTTCACGCCAGACCCCGACGCCGTCGCCACCTTCCCGACCGCACCGTCGCGGGCTCTGATTCTAGGGTTGGATGTCACCTCGAGCCGTGCGCGTTTTAACCCCCGTCCCTCTCCGATTCCACAGCAGAACGCGCGCGCGAGTGCATCACAACAGCGCCCGCAGCCATCCACATCGTCCGTGGCGCGAGAATTTCCCCGGCTGCTCCAGAAGTCCAGCGCGGAACTGGCCGAGTTGCTCACGGACAAGGAGGTGTTCGCCCGATTTCTGCACGGCACCGAGGGAGCCCTGGAGGCGAGGGCGTTCACGCGCGAGCTCAGGCTCGAGATCGAGGGCATGTGCAGGGCAAACATAGAAAAGGCGGAGGAAGCGCGGGACCTACGGAGCCAGATGTCGGTGATTCGATCCTGCGATGCGCAGCCGGTCAAGGACGGGTACGAGGCGGCGAGGGCGAAAGCCGACGCGTTGATGGGCAAACACAACCTTGGCGACGCGTTGGCCCGGCTGAAGGAACGCGCGCGCGACGCCGAGGAGAAGGCTGAGAGCCTGAGCGAGGATCTGGTGGCGGGGAAGATCGAGCCGAAGGACTTTCTCGCCAAGTACGTGCCGCTGCGGCAAACGCATCACGAGGACACGGTCCGCGCCGAGATTGTCGAGCCCGCGCTCGCGTCGCGGAGGCCGGGCGGGGGACCTCCGCAGCCACCGCCTCCGCCTCCGGGGGCACCGCCGGCGGCGAGCAGGTACGGTGGGATGTAGACGCGCTCGATCCGCGGACGGCGCACAGTAGCGAAAGGACTAGTAGAAATGTTGGACCTGCTTACGGGTTCCGGCGGCTTGTCATGACAACAAATTCATAACCTCGACGTGATAAACACGCCACCCCTTCCGCCTCGAGATATCCTGAGCGTGTCGTCGCAAAAAGTGTTTCGCAGTACGCCCTTCGGTCGCGGCAGCGGCAGTTGCAGCCGCGGGGAATCCCCGCCCCGGTCCCGCTTCCCCGGCTTCGGCCCGAGCTCCCAGCTCGTGAACGTGACAAGTACCTCCCGTCCCTCGGGGTCGTTCGCAGTCACCTCGCCCATGACCCCGACCCTCGCCCCCCCGATGGGCCAAGGCAGATCCACGTCCACGTTGTTCACCACGCGCCCGTTGGGGATGTCGACCACCTGCTCGTTCGCCACCCCCTTGGCGCCCGTCTCCGCGGACCCAGCGAGAGCGGGAAGGAAGGTGAAGAACACCTGATAAAGTTGGGACGTCAGCTTCTGTATCGCGTCCGTGTCTATTACACCCTGCAGAGGGCCCAACCCGGGGGGTCCCCTGTCGTCATTCGTGGAGTACACCAGGCTCCATCTCCCGGACACCTCCCCGAACGGGGTCGACGCGTCCACCCCCGACTCCAGCGCCTCGGTCGCGTCCAGGATGGCGCGCTTCGATTTGACTACGTCGGCACCCGGTCTGCGAGAGTTGGCCACAGCCTGGAGCAGCTCCTTCTTCATCGCGGCCACATCGGACGACGAGGGCGATGCGGTCGCTGCGACACGCGTGTGGACGCGGCGTCGGCGGTGAAGTAGCGGAGAGGGCACCCGGATGGACGTTGCTGTCGACGACATCGATCGCGCCCCACGAACTGACGACCTGACGATGACGAAATGGGCTATTTGGGCCGAAATCCGAAATTTAGCCTCGACGCGTTAAGATTCAAACCATACCTTCGTACAATGTTGCATCGCATAATACGTTTAGTATTATCACAGGCAAACAGTCAGGCTTTCGATGAATGCGGGTCAACCGCCCGGAGAAAAGCGGCGGCGGCGCGCGGAATCATCACGTCACACCCCTCAGCGCACCTGTGGTCCATGAAGAACAAGAAAAAGGCCGCGCGCAAGCGCGAGGAGGCGGAGGCGAGGGCCCGTGGAGAGCTCAAGGACGATAGCGAGAGTGAGAGCGAAGAGGAAGAGTACGAGGAGGAGCCCGCGCCGAAGCAGATGAGCGCCTCCAAGAAGAGGAAGGCGGCGGAGGAGGCGGAGGATGAGGACGACGACGATGACGACTCGGCGGGGGAGGACTCGGAGGAGGAAGTCCCGGCTAACAGGGACAGACCGCGCATCAAGGTTGACTTCACCGGCGTGAACGCCAAGGAGAAGACGCTTATCCTCAGCAGCCGCGGGGTGACGAGCAGGTACCGACACCTCATGCTCGATTTCTGCACCATGATGCCCAACAGCAAGAAGGATGCCAAGCTGGACACCAAAAACCCGCAGGGCGCGGTGGTGGAGGTGGCGGATATGAAATCTTGCACGGGGGCCATGTTCTTCGAGTGTCGCAAACGGACCGACTGCTACATGTGGCTCTCCAAGTGCCCCCAGGGCCCCTCGGTCAAGTTCTACGTCGAGAATGTGCACACAATGGCGGAGCTGAAGCTCACGGGGAACCACCTGAAGTTCTCCAGGCCGGTGCTTCACTTCGACGCGTCCTTCGATGATAAGCCCCACCTCAGGCTCATCAAGGAGATGCTCACGCACACGTTCGCCACGCCCTACAGGCACCACAAGATGAAGCCGTTCATCGACCACATCTTTGCCTTTTACTGGGAGGATGGCCGCGTGTGGTTCCGCAACTACCAGATTGTGCATCCGGAGGGCAAGGAGGTGAGGGCGACCGGTTTGACCCTCTCCGAGGCTGGACCCAGGCTCTGCCTCCAACCCATCAAAATCTTTCAGGGCGCGTTCGGCGGCCCGACGCTGTACGAGGACCCGAGCTACGTCTCGCCGAACATCCAGAGGCGGGAGCAGAAGAAGCAGGACATGGGCAAGTACGCGAGGAAGGTGCAGAAGAAGGCGGAGCGCAAGGCGCACGCGAGGATGAACGCGCTCAAGCCGGACGAGCTGGACGGGTGGGCGATGGAGTGATTCGGTTGGGACGTGCGATGATAGTCGAGCTTTAATACACCCGGATACTCGTGCGTGATTCGCCCCATCATCACCGAGAACAACCAGGGTACCGATCCACAGAGCGTACTCCCAGAAACATTCCCATCTTCACAACGAACCGCGCGGCACCTGTTTGACGTCTGATCCACTCCCGTCGTTGAATCGGGGTGGCGAAGATGCCGCCGAAGCGCACGCGCGAGGGAGAGGATAAGGTGCCTGCGGAGAGCGCGGATGTGGTCGTGGACACCGCCGCCGCCGATGCCACCGCGTTGGTGCATCTGAGGGGCACCGACGCGGGCGCATCACCGCCGCCGGTGGAGTGCCGCCTCGTGGAGTCCCGCGGCCGCGCGCTCGTGGCGTCGAGGAAGATCGAGAAGGGTGCGGTGTTCATGTCCGAGCGACCCATCGCCGCGGTGCAGGCGGTGGCCAACCGAGCCGCATTCGCAGCGTGCGCGCACTGCCTCGCGCCGGTGGGCCTCGGCGCGACCCATCATCTCGCGCTCGCGTGCGGCGCAACCACCCGCCGCGACCTCGTCGCCGCGGTGAGCAGCCCGCAGGGCTGGGGAAGGATCAAGTACGACAAGCCGACGCTCCCGCGCCTATCCGGGGACGAGGACGGCGCCTTGGTGCCGTGCAGACGCGCGAGGGGCGGGTGCGCCGAGGTTTTCTGCACCGCGCGGTGCCGAGCCGACGCCGACGGTTGGCATGCGCTCGTCTGCGTGGGACACTGCGAGGAGGGGAGCCCGATGTACGAGTTCAGGAGGCACGCCATGCGCACGCACGAGTCCTTCCTGCTGGCGGCCAACGCGGCGGCGAGGGCGCTGGCGGACGCGGGCGCATCCGACGGCGTCGGCGAGGGCGAAGCCGGCCGGTCCGCCGACGAAAAAACAACATTCGACCCGAGGAGGGACGCGTCACTCGCGGCGGCGGCGAACGTACGCGCGCTGACCGCGCTGTGCGCGCCGAGGGAACCGTGGTGGGAGACGGCCGCGCGCGTCGCGGGCTTGGAAGACCCGGACGCGGGCTCGAAAGATCCCAAGCGCTCGGCTAAGTACGCGCGCAGGCTCGAGCGAAGGGCGGAGACGCTGAGGGAACAGATCGAGGACGCCTGGCAGCTTCTCGAGATGTCGTGGGTTCGAATGAGGAACCTGGGCGTGGACGCCGGGACGGGCGAACCCACCCCCGTGGCGCCGCTGCTCACGTTCGACGCGTTCCACCGCCTCGTCGCGGCTGTGGATAACACGGTGCTGCCCGTCGGCGACGAGCACCCGGGCGCTAAGTACGCGAGGAGGGCGTTGAAAGCGGAGGCGGGCGCCGCGGAGATGGCGTGTCGCGCGTTGGACGGGTGGCTCGACGCGATCGGCGAGGGGGGCATGGCGATGGGGCACGCGGGTGAAGGATCGGAAGACGAGTCCGAGGAGGACGAGGGGAGCTCCGAGGATGACTCGTCGGACTCTGACGAGTCCGGTCCTGGAACTCCGGGGCGATCCGACGATGACGACGACGAGGACAGCGAGAGCGAAGGGGAGGACGCCGGCGCTCCGGAACCGAACGCGACTCGCCGAGGCGATTGGACCGAACGGGGACCCGTCGCCGCTCGTCCGACTCCGGTGTCCAACGCCAAGGGAGCAGGGATGCTCGACATCGTGGAGCGGGCGGCGGCGAAACTTCCCCGCCTCGCGGCGCTGGCACTCGCCCCCGGCGTGGCCCTCGTCAACCACAGCTGCCTGCCGAACTGTCAGGTGGAAATCACGCGAGGCGCCGTCGACGACGCCGAGGAAGGCGACGACGAGAAGACGGGTGAGAAGACGAAGAATCCGGAGAGAGGTGCGGACTGTGGATGCCTTCGCGTATCGCTCCTCGCACTGCGCGATATTTCCCCGGGTGAGGAACTCACCGTGGGATACGTGCCGGTGACGCAGGACATCGCGTCCAGGCGCGCGGATCTCGTGGCGAGACACGGATTTGTGTGCTCGTGCGCCAGGTGCGAGCTCGAGTCCGGAGCTGACGGCGCGAACCCGTCCGTCGCCGATATGAAAAGACTCGCCGACCAGGCGCAGGAGGAGGCCAGGTACGAAGACGCGGAAGCCGCCGCGAGGTTCGTGCTAAAATCGGATCCCACCGACGGAGACGCGCACCATAAGATCGGCACCGCGATGTTAGGGCAGGGGCGGTGGGCGGATGCGCACGCGGCGTGGCGCGAGGGGGTCGCGGTCGCGCCGGACCACCCGGCGCTCTCGTCGCAAGCGGCGAAGGACAAGGCGTACGCTCCCGGCGTGCCAGCCGCGGACCAAACCCGCTCGAATCCCATCGCGTTCGAATCGGTTCACGAGGCGGGAGTATGGGCCACCCCGGAGAGTTCGCCTTTGATGACGGAGGCTGAGTGCGCGGAGTGGGTTCGTCTCGCGGAGAAGGCGGGCGAGGCGAGGGGCGGCTGGACCACGAGCAGGCATTACGCGGTGCCCACCACGGACATACCGGTTCACGCCATTCCCGACCTTCTGCCGCTGTGGAACAGACTCATGCGGGACAAACTCGCTTCTCTGCTCTCCGCCGCATGCCCCGAGGAGATGCCGAAGCCGTCCAGCGTCAGGGTCCACGACGCGTTTGTCGTGCGGTACGAAGCCGGCGCGCAGCACCACCTCCCGATGCACGTGGACCAATCCGCCGTGTCGGTGACCTTGGCGCTCAACGACGAGGGCGAATACGAGGGCGGCGGGACTACGTTCGCGGCGCCCGTGGGTAAGACGGTGCGACCCGGGCGCGGGCACGTCGTGGCGTTCAAGGGTGGACTTCAGCACGGCGGATCACCCGTGACTCGCGGGGTGAGGTACATCGTCGCCGCGTTTCTTTTCAGAGAGTGATGGGTCGCGTGCGCTAATAAGACCTACGTTCATCAGTCAGACGTCCCTCCTCATTCGACTCTCATTCGACTCATGGCTATCCCTTCGCCTCCCCTACTCCTGCTCGCTGTCCGTCCTCCTCCCTCCACGTCAATTTCTTCGTCAAAGGTGTCGCCTCGCGCTCTGCTGTAGTTCCCTGCTTCGCGATCGGGTTCGAATAAGTCCGCAAAGTACCTCTTGTACGCTATCAGAGCGAGGCCGATGGCAAGGCACAGGCCCACGATGGTCAAGAAGGCCTGGCGACCCCTATCTGTCGCGTGACCGTCACCCTTAGGCAGGGTGGGCAGGCAGTGCGCCAGGTCCGCCAGGGTGGCATTTACCAAAGTGCAGTTCGTTAGCCCGGGCGAAGGCGGAGGGGGCGGGGAGGGCGTGGTTGCGTTTTCAGCGACGACGCACGGCATCGTCCCTACTACGAATACCGCGACTGTCAGGACGGCAACCTTCATCCTCATGATCCGGGCACGAGCGGTCCCGCAGTCGCAGCCTCTGTCTGCGTTGTCAGTTTCCTTTTCTGAATCTTGAAATATTTTTATCGCGAGTCTCCTCTCTGGCTTTCCTCTCGACCAGAGTGCGGGTTGGAGCACATCTACATCGCACGCAGCGCGAGCGCGCCAGTCATTCGCATCGCATCATGTTGGCGATGAGGCTGACGCGCGGTTCTGCGACGCGCTGCTCTACAGGCTACGTCAATCGGTTCACGGCGTGGATGGGCACCACCGCAGACGCGACGACGTCATCAGTCGAAACCTCGGGCTGGTTGGGGCGGCCCGAGACTGACTCCCGGCCCTCGAACAGCGAGGACACCGAGCGCGGCGACGTACGCACGCCCGCGGACTCCGATCGGGACCACTTCCGCGAGAACCCGAGCGTCGCCCTTTGGAACGAGTGGAGGTTCGACGGCACGCCGGAGGGAGCGAGAGCCTTACTCCTGGAATGCGCCTCGTCCGCCCGCTCCCCGCGAGACGCAGCGTACTGGGCCTACCACGTGGCCAGGAGCTCTTGGTTCCTCGGGCAGGGCGCCGCTGGTATTCTCGCGTCCTCCCTCGGCGGTGGTGGCGGTCCCTCGGGCGGGGGTGCTCCCCTGGCGGGCGACGGCAGCATCCGCTCCGGGATCATCGCGGGCTCCAGGCTTATGGCCGAGGCGCTCCAGACGTTCAGGCAGGACCTCGCGCACATCAACGCCGGGACGTACAAGGCGCCGTACGACATGGACCCCAACCACAGGCAGTTCAACCCCGCGTACGTGGCGAGCAAAACGGCCAGGTTTCTCACCGAGGCGGCTTCGACGTTGGAGAAGAACCGAGCCGCGAGGAGGTCGGAGCGCGGCGACGCGGCGGAATCCGCGCCCGAGACGAAGGTGTGGATGGACTCGCCGATGTACCCGGACTACTACCTCAAGACGTTCCACTGGCAGACGGACGGTTGGCTGTCGTCCAGGTCCGCGGAGGTTTACGAGACGTCCACCGAGACTCTGTTTCTGGGACGACAGGACGCGATGCAGAGAACCGCGCTGGTGCCGCTCTCCGAGTGGATGCGGGAGAGGAGCGCGAAGGACGGGGCGGGTGCCAAGTTTCTGGAGCTCGCGTGCGGGACCGGTCGGTTCCTCACGTTTGTCCGGGATAACTACCCGAAGATGGACGTCACGGGGCTGGACCTGTCGCCGTTTTATTTGGCCGAGGCGCGCAAAAACGGGGCGTACTGGGAGAAGCTTCGGCGGCGGAAGCGGAGCTCGCCCGCCGGACTTGTGACGGAGACCCTGTCGAAGGTTGGCGGGTTGGCCAAGGCGGCGGGTCTTCCTGTTCCCCCGATGCCGTCCGCGCGTCGAGACGATGTCCAGGATGAGGCTGGGAAGGAGACGCTCGGTAGCTGCGAGTACGTACAGGCCCAGGCTGAGAAGATGCCGTTCCCGGATGCGTCATTCGACGCGATCACCTGCGTGTACCTGCTGCATGAGCTGCCCCCCGAGGCGAGGCGCGAGGTTGCGAAGGAGGCGGCGCGGGTGCTCCGGCCGGGGGGCGTCCTAATCCTGGCAGATTCAATCCAGCTGGGGGACAGACCCAGGATGGACAAAAACTTGGGTAGGTTCGGAGACTTCAACGAGCCATACTACAGATCGTACATCGAGGAGGCTCTGGTGGAGGTGTTCGGACCTGAGGGCGCTGGCCTGGAGCCCTGGACCAAGGATCTTTGCTCCAGCACCAAGGTTCTGTCTTTTAGGAAACCAGAGTAGCGGCGCATTCTGTAATCAATCATTCTTTAGACTAGCTAGCTAGCTAGCATCCCCCTTCTTTGGGGGATTGTGACTAATTCCAGGCATCGACCGCGGCGAGGTGTCTTGGCACTCTCCCTCCGCGGATCTAACCCCTGAACACGAAGCGAAACACGCAGTGGTGTAGGTAATGCCGTCTTCGCCACACGCGGGTCTCCATCGGGCGAACTGAGTGTGGTTTTCTGAACCGGACTGTTCGCTGAACGAGCCAAGGCAGCGAAAGATACACTCTGGATCTTCTTGTCGCCTATTGCAACTGCCTTCCTCTGTGATCGCGCCCGTGTTCACGTCGCGAATGCCGGCGGTGCAGTTAACCCAGCAGTCGTTCGCGTACGTGGTGTTCGCGTGGCATACAGGGTTCCAAATCTCGTCACGGCACTTTACTCTACAGTCAAAGAGGTGTTCCTCCAAGGAGAGTTGAGGAGGCGGCTTCTTGGTCAGCGGCGAAGCCTCAGTGACATTTGGTCTGGTGGAAACGACCCGGCAGCTCGCAAATTCGGCATGAAGGAGCAGTAGAAGGACGAGGTAGACCAGTCGCATGTGATGGGTGCGACACGCGCGTGTGTCTGTGTGCGAAGTTCCAGAGTGCAGCTGATCCGCAAACATGCCTCGTCGTTACAAACATGATTTTTCACAAAAAGCTCTCAAATCCAAAATCAACCAACAACAATGCCCCCTTTGGCGACGACGCAGCGCTTGTTGAAAGGCTAACTTCGGATGGTGGGATTCATATGCCGGATATAGATTACAAGAAGTACACGAGTTCACGAGCGGTGTACTTCAAGCGTGCATCCAACCATCTGAAATTAGCGAGAAGATATCACAAGGTGTACAAGTGCTGCGTCGCCGCTGAAGATGCCTCGTCGA
>Ga0181573_10002952_pt1 | contig 15394 bp, 8 predicted proteins | sample 101ome_25_FD_148643 | JGI IMG/M metagenome (GOLD analysis project Ga0181573, IMG submission 148643) | Coastal salt marsh microbial communities from the Groves Creek Marsh, Skidaway Island, Georgia - 101409BT metaG (spades assembly) | ecosystem: Environmental > Aquatic > Marine > Intertidal zone...
GAAGAGGGGGAGGAGGAGGAGGAAGAAGAAGACGATGGCGCCATTGAGGAGAGATGGTCCGATGACGACGAGGACGCCGCGTTGGACGCAGCGTTGGCTCCCTCAGACGATGAGGAGGAGGAGGAGAGCGAAGAAGAGGGGGAGGAGGAGGAGGAAGAAGAGGATGGCGCCATTGAGGAGAGATGGTCCGATGACGACGAGGACGCCGCGTTGGACGCAGCGTTGGCTCCGTCGGGCAGCGAGGACGACGGTGAACTGTCCGAAGATGGATCCGAGGAGGAAGATGAAGAGGATGGATCCGAGGAGGACGATTCCGACGAGGACGAGGAGGCTGCCGCAGACTGGGGAGAACAATTCAGCACGGATGAAGATGATGATGATGACGACGACGATGGGTCAATGTCCGAGGACGAGCAGGAGGAGTCGGAGGAGTCGGAGGAGTCGGAGTCGGAGGATGTCTCGGCTCCCGCACCGGCGCTGGCCAAGCCCACGGGCAAGATGTCCCTCGTCGAGAAGATGAAGGCCAAGCTCTCCGGCGGACAGTTCCGCATGCTCAACGAGGCGCTCTACACAACCACCGGCGACGACGCGCTTCGAATGGTCAAGGCGTCGCCCGGTACCTTCGGCGCCTATCACGCCGGGTTCAGAGAGCAGACCAAGGAGTGGCCCACCCGCCCGGTGGACGTCATCATGAAGTACCTCAAGACCCAGCCCAAGAGCCTGGCGGTGGCGGATTTCGGGTGCGGCGACGCCGAGCTGGCGCGAAAGGTGAAGCAGAAGGTTCACTCGTTTGACCTGGAGAGCGACGCACCCGGGGTGATTGCGTGCAACATGGCGAACGTGCCGCTGCCCGACGATAGCGTGCACGTGGCGGTATTCTCACTGTCGCTCATGGGCACTGACTACGGCAAGTTCCTGGAGGAAGCGCACAGGGTGAGTGACAATTGCGCCCGTTTCCCTTCTTTTTTCTCACTCCTCGGCCCGGGGCGTGTTCAGTCTTCGCGCGTCCGTCTGTTTGCAAGTGGCGGGGGCGTATTTGTTCAAACACGCGAGATAGATGATAGCTTCCCTTTCACCGGCGGGTGAATTTCCCGTGAGCTCGCCGGCTGGAATAGCCTCGACAGCTCTGCTTCCCGTTTTCTGATTGCATCCGCTGACATTCTCGCATCTCGTTGCAACTCGACAGGTGCTCAAGGTTGGAGGACTGCTCTGGATCGCCGAGGTTCGCAGCCGCTTCGACGGCAAGGACGGCGTGGCGAGCGTCGACAGCTTCGTCAAGACTCTGGCGCAGCTCGGGTTCAAGCTGAAGGGCAAACCCGACGAGTCAAACAAGATGTTCTTCACCGTGTCGATGATCAAGGCTGGCGAGAAGAAGGCGAAAAAGGTAAAGTGGCAGCCGCTCAAGGCGTGCATCTATAAGCGAAGGTAGACTCCTGTTGAAATGACGAATCCATCTCTCTCACGTGAGAGGTACATTTACAAAATAATGCGGCTGCTCGAGGGGAATGCCCCCTCCTACAAAATGAATGTGCTACAACAAGCGGGGAAACCGCTCCGGCCCGTCACGGGTTTGAGTTTCCTCCGACGAACTTCTTGTTGACGAATGGCCCGTACAGCGCCTCCATGTACTCCTTCCTGGGACCCACCACCACCCTCATGACCTGGTGCAAGATCTGCGCGGACAAACCCCAGATCTTGAGCCCGCCCCTCCTCGGTGAGTCGCCTTTTTCCTCCTCCCCGGCGCCCGCGTTAAACACCGGCATCGGGCCGACTCCCGGCACCAGCGTGACGTCCACGCTCTCCTTGCTGAGCAGGTCGTCCAGCCGCACCGCCATCAGCGTGTGCTTACTCTTCTCCAGCGCGCTCATCGACGTCATCTCCTCGACGTCCAGCTCGCCCAGGTAGCCCACCACGGGGGTCACCGCGCACTGCTTGGGCACGTCCGCCGCGTCAGAGGCGACGCCCAAGATGCGCAGGCTCGCGCCGTCGCCGAGGCCCAGCTCCCGAACAGCCTCGCGCACCGCGGCGCCGATGTCGTCCGAGTCGTCGTTGTGCCTGGGACCCCCGGGGAAACCGGCGTGCGGGGCGCCGAAGTCGTCGGGCTTGACCGTGAACAGCGCGTGCGGCACCTTGGTGCGGGAGTCGTGGCAGAGGGGCACCAGCACCGCCCTCGCCTGGGGCACGTCGGGCCCCTCGATGCGCTTGCGGGGCATCGCGCTCAGGTCGTGGGCGATGCGCTTGAGGTCGGCGGGATTGAGCAACCCGCCGGTGTATCCCGCCGCGGCGCTGCCGGCCTCGACCGCGAAAGGGAGGGTGGCCATCGTCGCGCCGAGAGTCCTCCACGGTCGAACCGCGGCGGCGGGAGGGGATGTTCGCCAGGCGTTCGCGGCCGAATCGGCAGACGAAACGGCGAGGTTCGAGGCGGACGCCACCCTGCGCGCCGCGCGGGACGCGTGCCTCGCGAACATGTCGCGTGGATTAATCGGAGCGCGTCGTGTGCTCGGATGTCGCGTCCCGCGGAGCGCGTTCACCGGATCGGCGCGAACGAACACCCCTCCTCCAAAAGTGTGCGATATTCCGTTGTCGAGCGCGGCGAATACGACGCACGGGGACGGGGAAACGCCTCCGAGGAACGCGCGGACCGCGTCTGACCTCTTCGGGGCGATATCACGCGTCGATTAGAGCGCGAGTGCTTCCGTCGAGGACCTTTCCAACACGCCTGGATCGCCGCGACCCTTCCCCTGCGGACGCGACCGAAGATGATGGGTCGCCAAAAAATACGGGAGGTGGAAATCGATTGGGCGCGTTCTGTCTCGACCAATCAGAACGCTGCATTTCCGTCAGACTGTTTGCCTTGAGTGTCGATTTTCGCCAGCTCGAGGCTGACTTCAGGAAGGAAAAAACGAGGTCGCCGCTAAAATGCCGCCCGCCGCCGCATTTCACGCCTTCAGTGAAGGAGGCGCGTCGACGCGGAAGCCTCGAGCGAGGGTATAAAACCCGTTTAAGATGCCCATCAAGATCACCGAGGAGGAATGGATCCCCGCGCAGGAGAAGTTCGAGACCGGCGAGGACTACCGCTCGTTCACCGACGCGCGCGCGAGCCGCAAGAGGGCGAGAGAAATCGAGGAGAACGGCCTCGAGGAGGAGGAGGAGGTTGACGAGCACGAGATGATGCGGCTGAGGAAAGCGCAGCGGCCGACGTACAAGCAGGTGGTGGGCAAGGCGAGCGGCAGGGCGTGGAAGCTCCCGGCGGAACGGGCGAGCATGGTGATGAAGCCCGCCACGTCCCGGGGCATCAAGACCTGGGACCAGCGCATGAAGGAAAAGGCTGAGAAGAAGGCGTTCCAGGCGCAGATGAAGGAGGCGGCGGACGCGGCGAGGGCGAAGCGGAAGGAGGAGCACGAGCGTCGCGCCAAGAAGAAGCAGCAGAAGGAGGAGAACAGGCAGCGCACGGGAGAGGGCCTGTACAAGCCGGAGATCACCAACGCGCGAACCATCGCCAAGCGAGCAAAGAGCAAGGAGTTCAAGAAGCAAAAGGCTCTCAAGATGGTGTGACGAGACGGTACTTGGTTATACACAACACGCGTACGCCCATCAAACCCAGTAGTTTCGAAGGCGCGACACGTGCGACCGCTCCCTCCTCGCCGCTGTGATTGCGTCCACGTGCGCCTGCATCGCCGCCAGCTGTCGCGCCTGTCGCTCCTCCGCGGTGCTCCTCGACAAACCCGGAGGCGCCGACGCGCTCGGAGCCTTTGCCCTCTTCTTCCTCCGCTTGGCGACAACCTTGGCCGCCACCTCGGGGGGCGCGGACCCGACCTCCTCGATGGCATCCTTCGCCGCCAGGAGCCTCGCGCGGGCGTCGCTTATATCGACGTGCGACGACGTCTCCCCGTGTCCGACCTCGCCGGCGGTTCGCTCCGGAGACTGCGAGACGTACGCAGACGAAGCCTGGGGGGCCGCCTTCGATCGATCAGGCATACGGCCCCCCAGGGATGGATGCACCGGGGACGACGGCGCGGAGATGGTGACGGTCGTGGGGATGCGCGTCGCCAGCGCCGCCTCCACCGCCGCCTTCGCCGCCGCCTCGATCGCCTCCATCGGAATCGGACCCATCGGACCCGCCGAGGAGACGGACACGGACCCGCCCCACATCTGCTCCACGGTCGAGTCCCCCAACCAGTGCGCGGGCGCGTTCTGGCGCATCACCGCCCTCGCCGCCGCCGCGCCCGCCGCCGCCGCCGCCACCTCGGGCTTCTCCCTGCCGATGGACGGCGGGGGAGCGAGCGGGTGGTCCTCCGGCGCCGGGAGGTACGCCGGGGCGGCGGCGACGCGATCGGAGCCGTCGTCGGTGTCGGCGGACGCGTCCGAGGAGGACGAGTCGTCATCCTTACGCTTGGACCGTTTCTTCTTCGACGACGACGACGGCCGCGCTGGCGGCTTCTTCGCTTCCTCCTCGGCCTTGGCCCTGGCGGCCTCCTCCTTAGCCTTGGCGGCCTCCTCCTTAGCCTTGGCGTCCTCCTCAGCCTTCCTGAGCGATTCGTCGGCAGACTCCAGAGACGCCTCGAGCTCCTTCACCTTTCTCCGCAACTGCGCGATCTCGTCCTTCTGGTCCTGCACCGTCGTCGCCAGCTCCCGCTCCTTCTCCCTCTGGGCGTTGAAAGCCTCCGCGTCCGCCTCCACCTCGGCCGCCTTCTCCGTCGCCGTGAACTCCTTCACCGCGTCGAGCTCGCTTCGCATCGACGCGAGGAGCTCCTCAACGGCGACGACCCGCTCGCGGCAATCCGCCGCCTCCCGCTCAGCCTCCCGTTTATCGTCCACCGCCGCCTGGATCTCGTCCTTGAAACCCTGCGCGGCGGCTTGCATCGCCTCGAGCTCACCCGCGAGCGCGAGCGACTGCGCCTTCTCCTGGTGCAGCTCAGCCTGCAGGCGCGCGATTGGTTCTTTGGCCTCCTCCTCGACTCGTTTCCCCCGCTCAGCCACCTGCGCGTGCATGTCCGCGCGTTGCGCCTCGAGCAGCTGCTTCTGCTCCTCGAGCTGACGCACCAGCTGGCGCTCAAGCACGAGGAAATCGTCCTTCTGCTTCTGGAGCTCCTCGTCCTTGGAGAACCTGGCGTCATCCGTCTGTTTCTGCAGGCGCTCCACCTTTTCCTTGTAGTACGCCTCGAGCTCGGCGATGCGGGACTTCTCCCGTCTGACCTCCGCCTCGCGCTCGGTGACCAGGCTCTTCTGCTGCTGCAGGGCGTTATCGGCCTTCTCCGCGTTGGCCCTGTGCGTGACGATGGCGGCGTCCAGTCTCTCCAGCTCCGCGTCCCTGTCCTCGAGGAGCTTGAGGTTGTACCTGAAATCCTGCGTGAGCTGCGCGAACTGCTGCTTGGTCTTGGCGAGCTCCTGCTCGCGGACCGCGAGCTGTTGCTCGACGTCTTGCGTGCGCTTGTTGATTTGGTTCATGCGCTGCTCGGAGAGCGCGACGAGCTCCTGTGGAGTTTGTTCGAGGGGGCGACACCTCGGGGGTCAGCGGAGTGCACTTCGGGGGGCAGTTGGATTATCGTCGTTCGGAGCATCAGTCGGATGCGCACCTTCTCCTTCTGCGCGATGAGGTTGCGGATGTTGGTGGGCGGCGTCGGTGCCATCACCATGTGCCCGGCACCGTCCCTCACCGGCGTCGTGTACGCGCTCATTCCCGATACGACGGACGACGCGTCCGGTCGACCCCGCCTGGCGCCACGAATTGTGGAATTTTGCAGCAGTGCCGTCTGTTGGAGCCTCCAACTGGAGCCCCCAGTCTCGCCGGGAAAAGCGAATCGGCAGATCGCATCGGAGGGGGAAGAGACTGGCCGATGAAGGAACTCGCGGAAGGATAAACTCCAGCCCGAACCGTGAAGCGAGGGGATAAAAAAGGTAAAGAGCATCGGGGGGAAATTCTTGAGTCACAGACGGTCGCGGCCATCGAAGATCTGTTTGGCGGCTGTGGGCCGTCGATTTTTGGGTTCTCAAACAGGGACCTTCGCTTTTTTCTTCCGAGACCGTCTTCGCCCCGCCGGACGCGCCCTCGACACAACACGCGTGAGCGCCCCGACCGGGAGTCTTCGCACCCGCTCGCATCGCCAGGCCGCACGCCCGGCACTCGAACGGAAGGCCCTCAAGGACCCACGCGGACGCGCACCAACCCCACTCAAGGGCGGGGCGAGATATCTCGAGATATAATTCAGAGGCAGCGCCGTTAATTGACACGTGCACGCGCCGAGGACAAAGGTCGCGTGAAGACATCACAGATGGCCGCGATGACGACGGTTTCACAGATGGTCGCGTTCACCGCCGCCAAGTGCACCCCCCGCGCGGTCGCGAGGTCCGCCAAGGGCCCCGCCGCCGCGCTGCGCGCCCCCGCCCGCCCCCTCGCGGCGACGGTGGGCAACCGCGCTCGCCTCGCGAAGATCTCGCGCTCCGCCGCGCCGCGCTCCTGCGTGGTCCGCGCGCAGACCCCGAGCTGGCACCCCGACGCCAACCCCGCGGACGAGGATCCCGACGTCCCGACCCCTGGCTTCGCCTCCATCGACGAGGCCCTCGCCGAGGTGGCCGCCGGGCGGTTCGTGGTGGTGCTCGACGACGAGGATCGCGAGAACGAGGGCGACCTCATCGGCGCCGCCGATAAGATGACCCAGGAGAGCATGCACTTCATGATCCGCCACACCAGCGGGTTGGTGTGCGTCGCCGTGGACGACGAGACCGCGGACAGGCTCAACCTGCCCCTCATGGTCTCCTCCAAGGAGAACGAGGACGCCATGAAGACGGCGTTTACCGTGTCGTGCGATCTGGTCAAGTCCACCACCGGGATCTCCGCGGGTGAGCGCGCGGCGACCATCGCGAGGCTCGGCGCCCCCGACGCGCACGCCGATGAGTTCGTTCGGCCCGGCCACGTCTTTCCCCTGCGCTACCGCGAGGGCGGCGTGCTCAGGCGCACGGGTCACACCGAGGCGGCTTACGATCTCTCCACCCTCGCCGGCTGCGGACCCGCGGGCGTCCTCTGCGAGATCGTGAACGACTCCGACGGCAGCATGGCGCGCCTGCCCCAGCTCCGGGAGTTCTCCGAGACGCACGGGCTCAAGATGGTGCTCATCTCCGACCTCGTCAGGTACAGGCGCAAGAGGCAGGCGCTGGTGGAGAGGACCGCATCGGCGAGGGTCCCAACCGACCACGGGGAGTTCACCGCCGTCTCCTACAGGTCCAAGCTCGACGGCATCGAGCACGTGGCGTTCGTGTACGGCGACGACGCGGACGCCGTGTCCGGGGATAACGTCCTGGTCCGCGTGCACAGCGAGTGCCTCACCGGGGATATCTTCCACTCCACCAGGTGCGACTGCGGCAACCAGCTGGACATGGCGATGAAGAAGGTTGCGGCTGAGGGGCGGGGCGTCATCGTGTACCTCAGGGGGCAGGAGGGCCGTGGCATCGGCCTCGGGCACAAGCTCCGCGCGTACAACCTGCAGGACGAGGGCAGGGACACCGTGCAGGCGAACGAGGATCTCGGCCTCCCCGTGGATTCGCGCGAGTACGGGGTGGGAGCGCAGATCCTTCAGGACCTGGGCGTGAGGACCATCAGGCTCATGACCAACAACCCGGCCAAGTACCACGGACTCAAAGGATTCGGCCTGACGGTCGTCGGCCGCGTCCCGCTCTTCGCCCCGATCACCTTGGACAACAAGAGGTACATCGAGACCAAGAGGGAGAAGATGGGTCACATGTTTGGGGACGAGAGCGACGAGTTCAACGCCGTGCCGGTGGAGGAGGAGGCGACCGAGGACGTGCCGGAGGAGGGCGTGCCGGTGTCGAGATGATTTAAGCGAACCTTTAATTCTTTTTCGGAGGGGGGTGAGGGTCCCGCGCGTCTCTCACGACGCGCGGGACCCGCGATATTATTGCAATTCAGCTTTCGTTAAAAAATTTCCTCCTCCGCGTCGACGCCTTCCAGCGCGAGCATCTGCGCGAGCCTGCCCACCAGCGCCCGCGCGTCCGTCCCGCCCAGCTGCGTCTCCCCCTCGCGTCCCATCCTGTGCTCGGGCCCCACGCTGTACCAGTCCGGCTCCAGCCCCGCGGCGACCCTCTGCTCGTGGTTAAACGGACCCCGAAGCGCATCCGGCGCGTGCACGCCGATGTGAGCCCTGAACGCGTCGCCCGGGTCCACGCCGCCGAGCGCGCCGCACACGTGCCTGAACCACGCCACCCCCACCGCGACGTGCGCCATCTCCTCCTCGGATATCCTTCGAACGATACCCGCGCTTCGGTTATCCCCGCGGCCCTGCAGCTTGGCGCACAGCCGAGGACCCGCGTCGAGGCCTCGCGCCTCCTGCATGCACGGGACCACCGCCAGCCTCGCGGGCAACGAGCCAGCGGTGGCCTCGGCGCCCTCCCACAGGACGTTGTGCGCGGGTATGTCCCCGTACGTCACGCCCATCTCCCCGAGACGCTGCAGGCACCAGCCCAGGTGCCGGGACTCGTCGTCCGCGACGCGAGCGAAATCGGCGAAAAACTCCGTCGGGACCGGGACACAGCTGGCGTCGTCATCCGAGCCGGCGAGCCTCGAGAACCGGGCCACGGTGTCCCACGCGAGGTCGATCGCGTTGAGCTCGATGTGCGCCACGTTGTGAATCATCGCGGCGGACATGCCCAGCTCGCACGTCTTGGGCGACGGGACGAGTTTGGGCTCGACGAGCTCCGGCCGCGCGGGCCTGGCCGGCACGGCGGGTGGGGACGCGAGACCCACGCGCATGGCGCCGCGCGAGTTGACGAACTTGGCGTACGCGGCGTGGCTCAGCGCGGCTTTCGTCGCGGGGTCCGCGGTGCGAAGCACGAGGTCCGCGCACTCCGCGAGGGTCGCCGGCAGCGTCGTCGGCGCGTCGTCGGTGGCCCACGGGGTGGGGAGGTTCGGCGCGGGATTATCCACGCGGCTCGCGTCCGCCTCCTGCGCGTCCCTCTTGCCCCACACCCACCGTCGGTTCAGCGGCGCCCCACGCCACTCCCGCAAGCCCGCCCACACCCCGTCCGGCGGCGACACGAGCGTGTGCACCGGCTTCGGGGCCGCCCTCTGCGACGCCCTCGTCGACGCGGCGGCCGACGCGGCGAGCCATCGGCGGTTGGACGCGTCGCCGCTCCACCGGACGGACGAGGCCGGTGGGAGGTCCGAGGGACGCCGGGGTCGCGCCGACCACGTCGACGACGCGCGTGCGTTGCGAGTGTTCGTGACGCGCGCACCGCGCTCGAGCGCGACGCGCCCGAGGCGGCACCTCGCCGCCAGCACGCCGTGCATATCGCTGTGACGTTGTTCCCTGCGAAGAGGGCTTGGCGCCAGTCATAAATTGCGAGTTCGGTTCCGCCGTGGGCTCCATAGGTGTAGGCGCGGGGAGGTGATGAGCGACGAGGAGGAGGAGACTGCGCGGCTTCGCGCCATGCGTAACGTCGCGGCGCGCATGGACGCCAGGTCGGGCGGAGGCATGCAGGAGCTGCTAGATCGCGCGAAGAGAAACAAGGCGATGGCCGCTTCGCGCTCGTCCGCGTTCTACGATGAGGACGACGCGAGGGGGCACGGAGGCAAGAGGCCAAAGACCTCGGACTTTGGAGGCAGGCAGGAAGGCAAGCCCGAGCCGCTCGTCCTGAAGAAACCGACGCAGGAGGAGGAAGAGGAGGCTGCGCTTCGGGCGATGCTCCCGGGAGGATTCGGCGGCGTCAAGCCCGGTGCCAAGCGCGCGGCGGAGGAGCGCGAGCGGGTGATCGCGACTCAAGGCGCGTCGCGCGCGATGGAGGGACCCCAAAGGCCCATCGAGGGACCCCAAAGGCCCATCGAGGGACCCGGAAGGCCGATGGAGGGCCCGATGCCGCCGCCGGGGCCGCGGAGGCCGGGACCCGAGCCCGCATCGGACGAGCCCGCATCGGACGAGCCCGCATCGGACGACGATTCCGACGACGACGGATCGGACGACGACGTCGACGACTTCCTCCCCACGGCCAACGAGGCCGTGATGGAGGGGCACAAGAAGATCGTGAGCTGCATGGCGCTGGAACACACCGGGAGCCGCCTCCTCACGGGCTCCCACGACTACGGCGTCAAGATTTACGACTTCAACGGCATGAAGCGGGACCTGCGACCGTTCCGCGAGATTGTGCCCATGGACGGCTACCCGGTGCACGCGCTGTCGTGGTGGCCGACGGGGGACCAGTTCCTCTGCGTCACCGGCCACCCGCAGCCGAAGATATACGACCGCGACGGGCGCGAGCTGGGCGAGTTCGACAAGGGCGACATGTACATCCGCGACTTGAAGAACACCAAGGGGCACTGCTCGCCGTGCACCGGCGGAGCGTGGCACCCGTACGAGAAGCACGCGGTCCTGACATCCTCCGCGGACGGCTCCATGCGCGTGTGGGACGTCAACTACCTCGGTAACCCGAGGGGCGCGCAGGCGAGCGTCCTGAAGCCCGCGCTCGCGAAACCCGGTCGGGTGCAGGTCACCGCGTGCTGCTACAGCCCCGACGGCTCCGTCGTCGCCGGCGCCGTGTCCGACGGTTCAATCCAGATCTTTCCGACCGGGTCCGGGGGGGCGGGGTTCAGGAGCGCGTCCGTCGGTCTCGTGATGCCGCCCAGCGCGCAGTGCCACTTCGATAACCACTGGTCGTACGCGTCCAGGCCCAAGACGACGGTGAAAAAGTCGCATCCGCCGGGCGAGACGGTGACGAGCGTGGCGTTCAGTCGCGACGGAAACACGCTCCTCTCGCGGTGCCAGGACGGAACCCTGCGCGTGTGGGACATGAGAAATCCGTCGCAGGTTGTCAAGACGTTCGACGACCTGGAGACGACGCACGAGGAAACGACGGTTGGGTTCTCCCCGAATGACGACTTTTTCTTCACCGGCGTGGACGCGCCCATGTCCCGCGCGGATAAGGGCGACGGCGCCCTCGCGGTGTTTTCCAAGTCCAAGCTCGAGATGGTTCGTAAGGTTGGCGTTCCCGGGAACTGCGTGTCCGCGCTGTGGCACCAGCGCCTCAACCAGGTGTTCATCGGCGCCGGGGACCGCAAGAGCGGGTGCACGAGGGTGCTCTACGACGAGAAAAAGTCCACGAGGGGCATGCTGGTGTGCGTGGGGCGGAAGACCCGGAAGGAGTCCCAGTCGGACTTTGTCAACATCAACGTGCAGTCCATCGCGTACGTGCCTCACGCGCTGCCCATGTTTCAGGAGCCCATGCCCGGGCAGAAGGCGAAGGGGGAGAGCTTCACGGCAAAGCGCAAGGATCCGCTGAGGACGAAGATTCCCCAGGAGCCGACTCCGAACGAGAGGGGCGGCACGCTCCTGACGCAGCACATCATGAAGGGAAGCGACATGATCGGCGAGAAGAACTGGAGGACGCAGGATCCGAGGGAGGCGATCTTGAGGCACGCGAAGGATGCCGAGGAGAATCCGTGGACGACAAACAACGCGTACAAGGAGACTCAGCCAGTGCCAATATTCCACAAGTCGGACGAGGAAAACTCCGATTCGGATTGATCAGAGGGCGACGCTACTATTAATGAAAGACTTGCGCTCGCTGCTCATATATGACTAGTACCCATCGGATGACGTTGATCCAGCTAAATTTGTCCTGCTAAACTACAGCCGTCGCCGCTTGCTGCCTCTCACCCGGCAACACGTACAGCTCCCTGCTTACGCGCGGGAGCCGGAGCTGCGCCCCGAATCCCTTCGCCGTGATCTCCAGGTCCGGCAGCAGCATCTCACCCGAGTTGACCGCCGTGAGCGTGAACGGCACCGATGACTGGCTGCCGTTGGGGTCGACCGTCACGTCCGCGCTCTTCGCCCCCGAGTAGACAAAGCCGGCGTGGTCGACGACCCTGACCGTCAGAGCCTGGGGCGTCGACGCGTCGTTGCGGCACCGAACCTCCATCTGAAACGGCGCGCCGGCGTGAAGCCTCGGCGGGCACTCGAGCGTGACCGTCAGCGGCACCTTGCCCTCGGGGACTCGCGAGCGGGACGCGGGTAGCACGGATCGAACCGGGCGCAAACCCCCGCGCCGGCGCCACGTCACGTCCAGCGCATCCTCGGCGTCCCCGCCGGCCCGGCGCGGCCACAGCTGGAGGAACTCGTCGCCCTCGCCCAGTTCGACGCCTCCGTCGGGTTCGCCATTCTTCCCCCTCACGATCGCGCCCTCGTCTCCTTTGAACCCTGCCGTGGCTCGAACCGAATCCACGGCGAGAATCGATCCGGCGGCGGCGATGGACACGGTCGACGCGGTCACGTCCCCATCCGAAGCGTGCTCCGCGGTACCCGTCGGTGCCGGCTCGTCGAGAACGAGCGCGAAGGTGCGGTACGCGGACAGAACCCGGTGCGTCGCCGTGAACGGCGCCCGCACGCTCAGCTCGGCGGCCGTCTCGAGCGCCGCGTTCGCCTCGCCGCCGCTCTCAGCCGGCAGCCCCGAGCGAACGCCTCGAAGCTCCACGGCGAGCGTCGCGGGGGGTCCGATCCTGCGCCAAAGCACGTAAACCTCGCCGCGCCACGCCCCACCCGCCGACACGTTCCCTACGACGATTGATTCGCCGGGTTGCATCGCCGATTGGGAGTCCGGTCCGCGGAGCAACACGACATCCGGGCCCGGGGCGGAGGCTTCCACGCTCCGTATCCCGCCGTTATCCCGCGTACTACCCGCCTTATCGCCCTCCTTGACGGTCAACACGAGCTCCGCGTCGTCCAGTCCGTCCCCGGTGGACACCGCGGCGAGTGGCAAGGCAGTCACCTCGCCCAAAAGCGCGGGTCCGTCGATGTTCACGGAGAGTGACATCTTCAACGGCGCGGCTCGCAGGTCCAACGAATGCACGCCCAAGTTGCACCCGGAATTGACCGCCGGCGGCAGGCGCTCGTCGGGCGCCAGCCAGCCCCGCCTGGGGCTCTCCCTGTTCCCATCGCCGAGCTCGAGCCTGAACCGAACACCGTTGGAGAGGGTTAACACGAGGGCGACGACGTTCACCGGGTGTCCCCACGCCGGCGTGACTTTGACGACAAAAGTGCGCCACGTCCTCGCCGGCAGCTCAGACACGGCATCTTCACTCGTCCAGTCGTATAAGCCGTCGCCGAACACGGCCGATACGCTCTTCACGGGCAACATCGCGGGTAGGCACGAGCGAACCGCGACGGTGAGCTCGATCGATTCCCCGGGCACCGCGTGTGAGGCGCCAAAGCCCGCGACACAGTGCACGGCCCTGGCGAGCGGGTGGTCGTCGCCGCCGGACGAGTGACCAGACCTGGGCGTCGTGCCCATCCCTATGGTAACCTCGGTGCCGTTGGCATCCTCCATCGCCGCCTGTGCCGCGGCCATCGCCGCGACGGCGTCGGACGCGCTGGTCCCGCCGAGCGCCGCGATCTCGAGGCAAATTTCGAGATACTCCGAGTTTAACTTTGCGTGCCTCGCGCAGTCCTTCATCCCCATCAGGACACCGCCGAGCAGGTCGTCCCACCCCTCGCGCCTGTACACCGGCGCCACGGAATCGAACAGGCGCTTGGACGACGCGAAATCACCGGCGAGGAGGTACCCACGCGCCAGCCTGGCGACGATGGAAGCGAACAGCCTGGCGGATCCCGCGCTGCCATCCTTGGGCGCCGTTCGCTTGAAGTGATCGTGAGCCTTCGTCAGGAGCTCGATCGACGTCTTGACCAGCTCGGGCGCGCTGGGCAGGCGAGCGTTAACGTGCCCGAGGTACTCGGCGTCGGTGATCGGTCCATCGCCGCGCGCGAACGTTCCCACGTATTTCCCGTCGACGACTCCCGGGCCGTCCCCGCTCGCCGAATTTCCCTCGTCGACATCCACCGACTCGGCGGCTCGGCGAAGCCTTTCCGTCGCGTTTGCCGCCGCGTGGTACCAGAACCCCGGGAGGTAGGTCATCGGCGCGTTGGGCGGGGGCGGCGAGGGCAGGGGCATGGTCCCCGCGGCTGCCCCCGCGGCTGCGCTCGCGGATCCGCCCCACGGCGTGCGTTGGGAGAGGAGCTCGGCGAAGGCTCTGTGCTGCCTCGCCACCCACAACCAGTGCCGGGGCAGCGCGGCGGGTGGGAGCCACGCGGGCGGTCGCTTGAACGCGTCGTGGTGCGTGCGCATCTGCGCCACGCACATGCCGGGATCCCCGGGATTCAGGGTGAGGTGAAGCGCGCACAGCTTGTAGTGCAGCCGCTCCGCCACCGCCATCCGCTCGAACCTCGCCTGCACGGGGCCGAAGGAATCCACCGCGCCGTCCGGAATCGACCGGGGCGCCGCCTCCGACGCGACGTGCGCCGCCACCAGACCGTCGTACGCGGTCTTGTACATGCGCCACGCTCCGCCCCAGTCCCCGTGGAACTCCGAGAATATCCCTGCCTTGAACCCCGGCTCGGCGGCGTCAATCGACCCGGGTAAAGTCTTGGACGCGTGCCTGGCGCACTCGCCGACGTAGTACGCCTTCGCGAGGTTCGCGCACAGCGTGCCCACGGCTCTCATCGCGTCCGGGGTTGGCGGCTGTGGCATGGACACCAGGGCGGACCGTTCGATCCGGGCCTGACGGGTGAGCGCGGCGACCCGGTCCTCGGGGAGCCTCTCGGGAGCGTCGTCGCCAACCACCACGAGCGCGAGGGCGCATCCCGCGCCGGCCGCCGCGTCCCTGAGGGCGTCGATGCGACGCGTCAGGGAGACCCACGCGTTCGGATCGCCCTCGACTTCCTCGTGGGGGAGGAAGGCGAGCGCGACGGCCGGTCGACGCTCGCGGTGCTTGCGGGTCCAGTCCGCCCGCAGCACTCCCCGGCGCGGCGCGTCGGTGCCATCCGAGGGGTTGGAGGTTCCCGACCCGTCCGTCGCTCCCTGGGCCGGGGTTTGGGCCGGGCCGAGGCCTACGGGCACGACAGGCGGGATGAGAGGATTCGCGGGCGCTTGAGGTGGGGCGGCGGACGGCCCGTTGCGTTTGCGTCGCGTCAGCACCGACGTCGCCTCCGCGAGATCCCCGACCCCCACGGACTCGAGCGGGGGCCTGAGCTGCGATCGAAGGTGCTCCCTCAGCGCCGGGTGCAGCTCCGGCCTGCCGAGCAGCGCCACCAGCCCGAGCGGTGGAGTTACCAGCTCGGGCGCCACGAGCGGCTCCGCCATCGCGAGACCGTCCGCCCCAGCCTCCCGCCAAAGGAGTGCGCCAGACTTTGAAACTCGTCCGAAAGCACTCCGAGTTTCCTTGCTACGCAAATCAGACCCCCGCCTTAGCTGTCGTTTTGGCTTTGATAGGTGATTTGATAGACAAAATGCAAGTTGACAACACGACTGCTTTCAAAATTGACCGTGATTTTGAAAGTAAAATCGGTTTGGGGTACCGTCCGGTACCCCAGATCGAGGCTCCGAAACGACAGCTAAGGTG
>Ga0181573_10002956_pt1 | contig 15383 bp, 10 predicted proteins | sample 101ome_25_FD_148643 | JGI IMG/M metagenome (GOLD analysis project Ga0181573, IMG submission 148643) | Coastal salt marsh microbial communities from the Groves Creek Marsh, Skidaway Island, Georgia - 101409BT metaG (spades assembly) | ecosystem: Environmental > Aquatic > Marine > Intertidal zone...
CTCTAAGTGCAAGGAGTGCGGCGGGTCTGGAATCTGCGAGCACGGTCGTCGGCGCTCTCATTGCAAGGAGTGCGGCGGGTCTCAAATCTGCGAGCACGGTCGTCAGCGCCATCAGTGCAAGGAGTGCGCCCAGCGCCGCGAGTAGTCAACAGTTGTATCGACATGTTTCCTGAGCACGAGGAAAGTTTCGCGAGACGATCACGCCGCGGCCGCCTTCTTTCGCTTCAGACCCGCCACCGCGGCCGACGGCTCGAGCTTGACGAGCCACGTGTTCACCTCGCCTCGTTGATCAAATCTTCGGTCTACCCGACTACCTCTTCCCGAAAACTGCGCGCTGCTGTTCCAGCGTGGACCTGTACGCGTTCTCCACCGCGTCGGACACGTAATCCCTCGGCGTGTTCCCCGTCAGCATCTGCCCCCGCGGCTCCCCAAACCCCGGCGCGCGCTCCTCCGGTCGCCACAGCGGCGGCGCCGGCCCCGTCCACCTCGGCTGGCTCAGATCCGGAACCGCGGGCGCGGGAAACGCGGGGAGCGGCACGGCGGCGGCGTCCCACCGCGGCGGCGGCACGCGCGGCTCCGACGCCGGCGGGGGCGCGGGGACAGCCGCGGGCACAGACGGCGCGACGGGAGGAGGAAGAGGAGGAGGCGACACCCCGGGCGGAGCGGGCTCCCCCGAGGGCGACTGCCACTGGGGCGGCACGGTCCGCATCTTTTCCGCGGGGGGCGGAGGCGTGGATGGCGGCTCCCTCGTGGATGGCGGCTCCCGCGTCGTTTTCTCCTCAGCCTCCCTCGTCTTGAGCTGCTGGGTCAGGTGCGCGTGCTGCCGCCGCAGCATCGCGTTGAGCTGCAGCTGCTGGTCGAACATCGCCCGCTGCTGCTGCGTCATCTCCGGTTCCCTCGGCGCAGGCGGGACGTGCACGGGAGCGACGGGCGGGGCGACCAGGGTGTACGGCCCCGCCTTGAACGGCGGCGGCGCGACGTAAAACGACTCGCCGACCCGCGCAGACGACGAAGCGTCGACGCCCGACACGGCGCGAACGACCCTCGCGACGGCGCCGTCCAAGTCGCGGGTGATGGCGGCGCTCAGCTCGCCGAGAGCCGGGGCGGCGACGGAGTCTCCGTCGTGGGAGCGCCAGTCCTCGAAACGCGTCGACACAACCTTCGCCACCGGCGGGAGCGATTCCTTCACCCGCCGCGTCTCCGCCTCCGTCTCCCTCGCGTCCGCGTCCGCCTTGGCCATCTCGCTCGCCTTGTCGTGCAACCTGCCGAGCAGCTCGCGCTTAACCTCGTCCCGCGCCTTGGCCTCGTCCAGTTCCTTTCGAAGCCGCTCGGCGGTGACCGCGGCGTCAGACTTGAGCCTCTCCACCTCGTTCGCTCGCTCGCGGTGCTGCCTGGCGAGTTTCGCCAGGAACTCGTCGCTCGGCTCGACGTCCCTCGCGAGGAACGCGCTCCACTGGTCCTCCAACGCGGCTCTCGCCGCGCGCTCGCTCTCCCTCAGCAGCATCTTCCGCTCAACCTCGCGCCTCTCGCGAGCAACCTCGGCGGTCCACTCGTCCAGCCTCGGGTTACGCCGCGCGCTCACGGACGTCGAAGACATCGACCCCGCGGACCCGGGCGCGGACGGTCCGGACGCCTCCTCGCTCATCGCCCTCTGGTACGCGGCGGCCCTCTCCAGTATGGCCCGCTCGGCGGCGGCGGCGACGTCCGGCCGCGGGGGCACCGGCACCGGCGGCGGCGGACCAACCGCGGGTGGAAGCGCCGCCGCCGCGAGCGCCGCGGCGTCGAGCGCCTCACGCGCGGCGCTCATCGCGACTCGCGCAGCCTCGGCGTCGTACGCGTCGTAGCCGGTGTGCGCGACGGCGTCCGTCGGGGCGGGCGGGGCGCTCGGCGCGGCGGGGTCCGCGGGCTCCGGGGGTTGATCCGACGGTTGATCCGACGGTTGATCCTCGACACCTTTCAACGACGCGCCCTTCGACGTCGGCTGGTTCAAAGGGGACGGGGGCGCGCTCGGCTTGGCGGGATCCTCCGGCGGGGGCGGGTACACCACCCCTGGCGAGTCCGGCGGGTCCGCGAACGTGACGCGGTGCCCGAGGTCGGCGGATCTTCGAACAGACGACGCGTCGGATCGAGCCGGCGAAAACGGCGGCGGCGGCGGCGCGTCAATCTCGTACGGGTAATGGTCCGCCGCGGCTTTGGCGATGCTCGTCTTTGGCGTCTTAGGCGCGGGGGACGACGCGTCCGTCTGTGTTAACCCCAGGACGCCCGTCAGGTCCGAGAACGTGACGTCGTCGGGCCTTCCTTTCAGCTTGGCCGCGACGGCGGCGAGTTCCGCATCCGGAGCGTCGCGCTCACCGCAAAAGCGTCGAAGGAAACTCACGACTGTGTCTGCGTCCGTGCCCTTTCGACTTTTACCCGCGAGGAGCTCGAACGCGCGCCTCGCGTGAAGGGCGTGACGCTCGATGTACGACGCGATGGTCCTCGGGGACGACGCGACGGGCGCCGGGGATTTGGCGCCCCTTCCTCCTCCGCCGGATTTGGGGGATTTGGCCCCCGCCGGTGACCCCGGCGCGTCCACCCGAATCGTCGGGTTCCACGGGGGTTTCGCCGGGCTCGGGCTCGGTCTCTTCACCGGGCTCGGGCTCGGGCCTTCGCCCGGGGTGGTGGGCGCCGGCGATATCGTCGCGTCCGCGGGAAACGGGTTCGCGGGCGACGACCACGCCGTGCGCTTGCTCGGCTCCGGGGGATTGATTCGCCTGGGCGTGGACGCGGCACTCCCCGGGCTTTTGAGCTCCGCCTTGAGCCGTTCGATCTCCGCCTCGTCTTCCTTCGCCCGTCGTTCCGCCTCGGCTTCCGCTTTCTTGCGTTCGGCGGCGGCGGCGTACCGCTCGCGGAGCGCCGCCTCGGCTCGGCGAAGCGATCCGACGGTGATTGCGCCGTCGGGTCCCCTGTGGATCAAGGCGAGGGCGTCTGCCAGCTCGGGGTTGTGCGCGGCGACCCTCTCGAGCTCCTTCATCGCCCTCTCCATCCCGGCCGCGTGCCTCTCCGCGCGGGTCATCCGGCCCGGGCTCTTGGGTTTACCGGGGCTCCTGAGGATGGATTGCGGGCCGTCCCCGTTGTTCGGCTTGAGCGCCGGATCTAAGGCGTCCTCCGACCCGACGGGCGGGTTCTTCTGCCACCAGAACTTGCCGCGGACGTGGACGTCGTCATTGGGACTGGCACGGAGTGGGGTTTGGGTCGGGTCAGGCGGGATGCGGCGCGCGCGGCGGCGGAGGGAGCGCGCGACGTAACGGTCCGAGGGAAAAGAGATGACGAGCCGAGGAAGGTTGGGGAAGGGGAGTTGACGCGAGGAGCGGGACGCGGTCCGGAGCGCACCTCGGATCCTTGTCGCGGAAATGAGCTATCCGTCTCGCGAGCTCCGACGGACGCGACATCGTGCGTGCGATGCCGCGTTTGTGCGGTCCTCCGTGGGCGTCCGAGGCGCGCGCCAACAGTGCGTAAATTCGGGGTCAAACGGTCGAATTCATCATTTCCCAGCGGGGCAGCTGGGTTGAGGGAAAAGGACCAGGTGCCTCGACTAGTGTGGTCGAAGGTTGGACGACGCTGCCGTGGCTATACGCGTATCTCTATTATGACACAGGTAATTGTGAGACTATGTGCAATGCGACCCGGGCTTCTCGTGCGCCGGGGATAACTTAGAAGACACCCCCGGGCATGTGGAACCCGTCCGCGAAGCTCTCCACTTCCTCGCGCAGAGCCTTGATGTCGGCGCGGTCGTTGGCGGCGAGGTAGTCGTTGAAGTCCTTGAGCTTGGGTCCCTCCGCCGCCGCCTTGCACTCGATGGCGATCTCGACGCCCTTGTGGATGAGGTCGGCGACGCGGACGAAGTCCTCCTCGAGCATGCCGCGGGTGGTCATGGCGGGCGCGCCGATGCGGATGCCGCCCGGGATGAGCGCCGACGTGTCGCGGGGCACGCTGTTCTTGTTCAGGGTGATGTGGGCGAGGTCGAGGATGCGCTCCACCCTGGCGCCGTCGATGCCCTTGGGGCGAAGGTCGCAGAGGATGAGGTGGTTATCGGTACCGCCGGAGACGAGGGTGTAGCCGAGCTCGGTGAGCCTGCCCGCGAGCGCGGCGCAGTTCTTCACAACCTGCTTCTGGTAGTCGACAAACTCGGGGGTGGTCGCCTGCTTGAGGGCGACGGCGAGGGCGCCGATGGTGTGGTTGTGGGGACCGCCCTGGAGGCCGGGAAACACCGCGCTGTTGATCGCCTGCTCGTGCTCCTTCTTGTAGAAGATCATGCCGCCGCGGGGCCCGCGGAGGGACTTGTGCGTGGTGGTGGTGACGATGTCGCTGTACGGGAAAGGGTCGTCCACGATGTTCGCGGCGACGAGGCCGGAGATGTGCGCCATGTCGGACATGAGGTAGGCGCCCACCTTGTCGCAGATCTCCCTCATGCGCTTGTAGTCGTAGTTGCGCGGGTACGCGGACGCGCCGGCGATGATCAGCTTGGGGCGGTACAGCATGGCGTTGGCCTCGAGGGCGTCGTAGTCGATGAGGCCGGTGTCCTCGTCGAGCCTGTACGGCAGGGACTCGAAGAAGATGGAGGTGGCGGAGATCTTCTTCTTGGGGGTGTAGAACCCGTGCGTGAGGTGGCCGCCGTGGGGCAGGTCGAGGCCCATGATCCTGTCGTGCGGGTTGAGCAGCGCGGTGTACACGGCGAAATTGGCGGGGGAGCCGGAGAGCGCCTGGACGTTGACGCCCCACTCGTCATCCTTGAGCCTGAACGCCTCGAGCGCGCGCCGCTGGCACAGGCGCTCGGTCTCGTCGATGAACTCGTTGCCGCCGTAGTAGCGCTTGCCGGGAAGGCCCTCGGAGTACTTGTTGGTGAGGCACGAGCCGTTCACCTCCATCACCGCCCTCGACGTGAAGTTCTCAGACGCGATGAGCTCGAGGCCGAGGCGCTGGCGCTGCTTCTCCTTCTTCATGATGGCGGCCATCTGTGTTTGGACGGGGGCGATGATTCGGCGTGAATGTGTCAGTGAGGGGCGAGTCGGCGTGGGGGTGAATCGCGTTGGGGCGAATCGGCGATCGGGACGAGGCGCGAGACGATCGACGGCGGAGGAATGAATCTCTCGCGCGCGCTGGCGGCGGATTTCTCGCGCTGCGAAAAAGCTCGGGACCGGCGGGCTCGGGACGTGGGATTCGGGGCGCATCGCGCGATTCTCACCTCCGGGTCGAGATCCTCGACGCCGAGATCCTGGAAAGGGGCCGTCCTGGATCCGGTGGGGGGCTCGGCGACCGCGCGAGGGGGCTCGGGGCCTGCGCACGTGGAGGAATTCAAACGTCAGATGTTGGTTGGAAAGACGTGGCGCTTGCAACTCGACGGCGGCGAGGCGCGCGGGCTCGGGGGCGACGGAGCCGACGCGGGAGTCGCGAAAGACGCGCGCGGATCTCGCCGCGACACCCGCGACGAACGCGCGTCGCGCGACGGTCGAACCCACGCCACGGGCGTCGGTCGGATCACCCGCCCGCAACGAGCGGCGGCTCCGCCGAGGGGGGCGACAACAACGAAGGGCGGCTTGTTAAAAAGTCTGGGGGCCGGTCCGCGAACGCACCCTTCTTCGCGGCGCAGACGACCTGGACGCGGCGCGCGGGGGCGACACGCGCGGGCGCGGCGGCGCGCACGGCGGAGCCGGCGACGCGGGCGCGGGCGGAGAGCACAACGGGGGTGGAGGTGATGGCGGACATCGTCGTGCCGAATGATGGCGGATTGGTCGTTTCGGCGTGCACAAGTCTTCAGGTTCGTTTTGCGGCGTCATTCCACGTAGGCAGGCCGCCTTTTCGGAGCTTTTCGTATGAGCATTTCGGTGAGAACCGGTTTGAATCGTCCCGCCCACGGGTTAACAGACCGTGGGTCAGGGTGCCGTCCCGATGAACTCGATTCCCGTGCTCGATCCGAGTTTTTCGTCGAGGTCCTTTCGGAAGTTGGCTTTCACGTGTTTCGCGCGGCTTCAATCAACGCGCTTTCAAGTGCCCAGGCTCGCGTCCGTTCCGGCGGTTGTTGGCACCGTGACAAGGAGAGAGCTCAGAGGAGCGCGTTTCTGGTTTTTTTGAACCCGGCGATGCCACAACCCACCACGCGAGCCGCTCGCTTTGAACGATGAGGGGCATCTCGGGCGTGGTTCGAGCGGCCGGCGGCAGGTTCCCCATCGGCGGTGGCCCCGGTAAGCGCGGCGCCACCCGGTTCACCTCCAGGTCCGGCTCCGGCTCCGTGTCGTTCTCATCCGCGTCGGCGCCGGGCTCCTCCTCCTCCTCCTCCGCCGCGCCCGGCCAGGGACCGGTCATCCTCAAGGCGGCGGTGACCTGCGCGGGCCTCGGCATCGTCGGCGACGTCCTCGCGCAGACCATCGCCAACAGGTCCCTCGCCAAGGCGGCGACGGCGACGGCGAAACCCGGCGGCAAGAAGGGCGCGGGCGCATCGTCCACCGCCCCGTCCACCACCCCGTTGGACCTGGTCCGCACCGCCAGGCAGTGCGCGTACAACTTCGTCTTCTACGGCCCCGCACAGCACTTCTGGTACGGCGCGCTCGCGGGTTTCTTCCCGACGAACGCCGGCGCCGGGCTCGCCGCCAACTTCCGCCCGTTCGCCGCCAAGGTGTTCCTCAACCAAGCCGTCCTCGGTCCAGTCGTCGTCACCACGTTTTTCGCGTGGACCTTCGCGCTGCAGGGTAAGATGGCGGAGTATCCGGAGAAGATTCGGCGGGACACGCTGCCGACGCTCAAGCGAGGGTGGGCGTTCTGGGTACCCGCGGCGTCGGTCAACTTCGCGGTGGTGCCCCTGCGGTTCCAGGTGCTGTACATGAGCTGCTGCTCGATCGTGTGGAACTACATCTTGAGCACGGCGGCGGGGAAAAGTAACCAACCGGCGCCAGTCGCGGCGAAGAAGGGGAGGTGAGAAGAAAACGGGGGTTCTTGACGCGAGTGCGGCGAGTCGGGACGCCGGGTGATGTGATTAGCTCGTCTCGTCGTCGCGTAAGAGGAATGTTAGACGTGTTGCGCTCCGGTCGTCCCGTCCGTGTTTTCCTCCGTCGTCGTCGTCGTCATCTTCCCCAATCCGGCGGTACCGTGACGTTCACGTCGGTCCCGATCGATCAGCCTCCGCTGATGGGGGGAATGACGGCCACCTCGCACCCCTCGCTCAGCGCGGTGTTTCCCGTGGCGTACTCTTGGTTCACCGCCAGCACGCACGACTCGAGCACCGACTGGAGCGACGGGTGCTTCTCGACGAGCGCGGCCCTCAGGGCGTCGGTGTCGGCGGCCGCCCCTCCAACCTCGAACGATTCCTCCGTCATGCCCCCCGTCGCCTCCCTCGCGCGCGCGAAGTACAGCACCTGAACCCTGACCATCTCGATGTCCACGTCCGCCGCGACGCGCGCGCGTTCGTCGTCCGCGAGACCGCGCGCCTCCGAGGTTTGCGCGGCGAGTGTGAGCCCGCCGGGCGAAAAAGGGTCTCCTAAAGGGCAGACAGGAGCACAGCACGCAGTCACTCTTTGTTCCCGGAGAAGGATGACGTCGTCGGCGCGCCTCCCGTCGCCGGCGCGGGCGGGCCCGTCGCGCACGCGGCACAGTCGACTGATCACGCACGACGGCGTGAAGGGCGGCGCCGCGCGGAGACACGCGCCGATCCTCGGATCCAACGGCGACGACGTCCGCACCGCGTCGTCGTCGTCGTCGTCGTCGTCGTCGTCGTCGTCGTCGTGCCCACCCGATGTTCGCGCGAACCTCTCGGCGCGGTACGCGGACGCGGTGAGACGCGCGGCGGACGACCCGTTCGTCCCGTACGAGAACGCCAACGGCATCGTCAACCTGGCGGAGTGCTCCACGACGCTGACGAATCGCGGCGAGACGACGAATCGCGGGGGGGGTTGGGACGATCCGCCCGAGGGCACCCCCGAGGAGCTGACGCGCGCCACCATCGCCGAGCTCGGCGCGTTGTTCGGTCAGGGGGGCGTGGAGGCGACCGCGGTGACCGGCCCGGGGATCGGCCCGGGGTTCGTGCGCCTGCGTTTAGCCCAGTTCCAGGACGACCCGACCTCGTGGGCGTCCGAGGCTGAGCTGTGGGAGAGCATGGTGGAGACGTACGGCGTGCTGCTGCGACCGGGAGCCATCGGAGCCGTCGAGTCACGCGATGAGTCAGCGATGAGTGACGACGTCGCGTTCGGGTCGAACGAACCCGGGACGTTCCTGGCGTGCGTCGCGGGGCGGAGCGAGGAGGCTCTGCTGACGGGGATGGACAGGCTGCGGACCCAGCTGTTGCAGCGGAAGTTCCTCCACGGGCGGTGGTGACGGACGACGCTTTTTGTTACGCTTTGGTTACGCTTCAGAAGGTAGTTTACACTTTCGTCGGTGACATCACCTCGCGCGCTCGCTCACAGCACGAGCTGGTGCGACTCCTCCACGAACGTCGCCGCTCCGAACGTGAGCATCGCCATCGTCGTCTGCTCCCCCGTCACCGTAGGCCTGGTCCGCCGCCGGTGCGCGTGTATCTCGAACCTGTCGTCCAGAGCCCGAACCACCCACCGCTCTGATAGTGCGTTTTCCCCGATGGATGCGTCCGAGTGGGACCCGATGGATGATTCGCTCGGGTCCCACGTCCGCAGCCTGCACGGCAACACCGCGAGGGCGTCCGCGGGGAGCTGAAGCAGCGCGTTCATGAGCCAGTCCCAGCGCCCGGTCACCCTCGGCACCGACGCCACCGCGACGAGCTCGGCGAGGTCCCCGGGCGAGCCACCCGCGCACGCGTCGAGGCCCGAGGAACCAGATGTAACGATCGCTCCTCTCTCCCTTTCGCTCCCTTCGTCGCTCCTCTTCGGTTGGGGCACGGTGCCGAAACGGGACCCCGTCGCGCTCCTTCGCGCGCCCCGCGTCGCGTCCGTCGTCAGCGGGCTCCTCACCGTCATCGGCGGGAGCGCGATGAACCCCTCGCCGAAGATGGACCCTTTGAACTTGGCGTCAAAGTCCAGCCGGCACTCCCCGGTGGACGTGTCCAGGAAGCCCCGGAGCGATATCGGGACGATGTCGATCCGGATCCCGGGGGGCAAGGGAACGCCGAGCACGGTCGTGGTTCGGCCGCACACCGGCGGTCCCTCGAACGTCGACACGTCAAAGTCGAGGTGGAGCACGTCGCCTCTCCTTTCCGTCACCACCCCGAGCGTGGTGGCGCCTCTCGCGTCGTACGTGAAGTCCGGCCAGAACGACACGCCGAGGGTCGGGCGCGTCGCGGGCATGGTCGTGAGCGCGACCCTCCATCCGGGACGCGCGTCGGACCCGGGAGGACGCGGGCCGGCGGAGGACGCGGGCGGCGCACGTGTCGTCCGCGGAGACGACGACGACGACGACGACGATGATGCCGATAGACGGTGTATCCGATGTGTCGGGTCGCGGAAGGGCGCGACGCGGGCGACTCCTCGGGGACCTCTCCGTCGGGTTCGCGCGTCCACACCGGCGATACCTACGCGCGGGATGGACCCGAAGGCCGCGGCGACGACCGTGACGCCCATGCCGGTCGTCTGTGAAGGGGCGAGCGCGCGCGATGGCGAGACGCCTCGTCAGCTGCCCGGGTTTCACGTAATCCCGGGACGATTCGTCCGGCTCATGTCATCACTGTGGTTGTCCGACCAATCAATTCCGGGTCGGTCCCAAAAAAACTGACCACCAGACGACGACATGGTTGCACAGGGGTTATAAACCGTCGATTTCGTCATAGACTCTGGCTACATTTCCTGACCACAGAGATCCCGCGAAGAAGAGGACGCCTTTTCCGCCCGCGGGAAACGCACTCTTTCAGATCGGTTGCAACGCATTGACGTGCTACCGCCAGACAGTTATGAGCAACATTCCAGCGCCCAGACAGGGCGGCGGCGGACGCGGTGGCGGCGGCGGCGGCGGCGGCGGACGCGGCGGAGAGGGCGGCGCCAAGAAGAGGTCCCGCGGCGGCAGGGGCGGAGGCGGATCTCGCGGCGGCCGGGGCAGGCAGGAGCAGCCGAACGGCGGCCAGTCCTTCCACGCGCCCAACCCGCAGAACGCCGCGCAGGCCCCCGGCCACCACGTCGTGCACGTGCAACAGTCCAACAGCGCGTCCACGGTCTCCTTCTCCTCCCTCGGCCTGTCCCAGCCCACCATGCGCGCGATCGATGAGGTGTTTGGGTACACGCACGCCACCGCGGTGCAGGATCAGACCTTGCCGCCCATCCTCAAGGGCCTCGACGTCCTCGCGAGGGCCAAGACGGGATCCGGCAAGACGATCGCGTTCCTCGTCCCGTCCATCGAGACGCTGCTGCGATCACCGACTATACGGGCGGGCGACGTCTCCGTGCTCGTGCTCTCCCCGACGCGTGAGCTGGCGTCGCAGATCCACGAGGAATCGCTCAAGCTGCTCAAGTTCCACGCGCTCAAGTCGCAGGTGGTGTTCGGCGGGACGAACATCAAGTCGGAGCGCGGCAGGATGAACTCGCAGCGGTGCGACTTCCTCGTCGCCACCCCCGGACGTCTCATCGACCACTTCGAGACGTCCGGGCTCCAGCAGAGGTGCCAAAACCTCAAGGTGCTGGTGCTCGACGAGGCGGACCAGCTGCTGGAGATGGGGTTCAAACCGAGCATCGACAAGATCCTGGGGTTCATCCCGCGCCAACGCCAGACGCTGCTCTTCTCCGCCACGGTTCCCAACCAGGTGAAGCAGATCGCGTCCAACGCGCTTCGTCCCGGGTACGCGTACGTGGACTGCGTCGGCGAGGAGGACTCCGCGACCAACACGCAGGTCACCCAGTGGCTCACGATGGCGCCCCTGGACGACCACCTCCCGCTGCTCGTGCAGCTGGTGAACATGCACCAGGCGCAGAACCCGGTGGAGCACAAGGTGATCTGCTTCTTCCCGACCGCCAGGGCGACGCAACTCGCCGCGGAGCTCTTCCAGGCGCTCGGTAAGCCGGTGACGGAGATTCACTCGCGCAAGTCGCAGGGACACCGCACCAAGGCGGCGGACGCGTTTCGCGAGGCCAAACGCGGGGTGATGATGTCGTCCGACGTCTCCGCCCGCGGTTTGGACTACCCCGACGTCACCCTCGTCGTCCAAGTCGGCCTCCCGTCGAGCAAGGAGCAGTACATCCACAGGCTGGGTCGAACCGCGAGGGCGGGTAAGACGGGCGAGGGCCTCCTCCTGCTCGCCCCGCACGAGGAGTTCTTCACGAGACAGCTCAAGGACCTTCCCATCACCCCCGCCCCCGCGAGCGTGGACCCGGACGTGCTGAACGCGGTGAACAACGCGTTGAGGAGGGTCGACGTCCGGACGAAGGAGCAGGCGTACGTGGCGTGGCTCGGCTTTTACAACTCGTCCACCGGCAAGATGGGCTGGGACAAGAAGAGGCTCGTGGACGAGGGCAACCGGTATGCGCTGGAGGTGCTCCAGTGCCCGGGTCTGCCGGGTATCCTCAAGAAGACGGTGGGCATGATGGGGCTCAAGGGCGTTCCCGGACTGAACCTGGTCTCCGAGCTGCCGGGCCAGGGCGGCGGCGGCAGGGGCGGCGGCGGCCGCGGCGGAGGCGGCGGCCGCTTCGGAGGCGGCGGTCGCGGGGGAAGGCGCTGAAGCGCGCGCGTCGCGGCTGAATCGCGCGCGTCTCGAACCACCGGCGTCGTGAGCTACGCGTCGTCCAATTGTTTTCAAATCCAAAAATAACCTCGTTCGTTTTCGCCGCCGCCCGTCGCCACCGCGCTGAAAGCCAACGCCAGAAAGGGACCCTTTCCCTCCCTCTCCTCGTTCGTCGTCACTCGAGGTCCTTCCCGAGCCTGAGCCTCTTGACCACGCACCCGGCCTCCTCGTCACCGCACGTCATCTGCGTCTTCTCCTGCACGTGCCACGCCGTCCCGAGCGTCGCCCGCATGCCCGCCACCTCGGCGGAGACCTCCCTGGCCACCGCCAACACCCGCCCCCATCGCGCCCCGTCGCACTGAGGTTCAGCGCGCAGCACCCGGCACAGCGACACGTGCATCACGTGCGTCGCCTGCCTCCGCGGCGCCCCGGGCCACCTCTGCCGGCACCTCGCCCTCAGACCGTCGACGGGTGACTCCCCACCCCCCGGGTGCGTCAACAACGCGAGGAGCACCCCGGACGACGCGATCACCACGCGGTCAACCTCCACCGGCACGGGGCGCGTGCCACCCACGAGCTGCGTCGCCTCCCTCACCTCGAACGCGAGGTCGTACGCGTCTTTGGGCGGCCTCGGATCGGTCGGGTGCCCGGTGTGAAACACCGTGGAGTGGTACGACGTCGGCGGGTTACGGTGGACGATCCAGCCGGTGGGAAGGGCGTCGATGAAGCGCTCGCACGCGCGCGCGAGGGCGTCGCGCAGGTCGTCGCCGCCGTCGGGTCCCTCGATGGCGGTGCACAGGAGCCTCACGCCGTTCGGAACGTCGTACGGAAGCGGCGCGGGGACCAGGGTCTGTTCGTCGATGGAGTACTTGGACGCGGCGTCGCGTAACGACGCCGGGTCCAGGCCGCCGCTCGCGCTCGCCTCGAGCTCATCGTACGCCCTGGCCCTGCCGACGTGGTCGGGCGTCTGAGCCGCGACGTGGGGTGTACGATCGTCGCGCGACGCGCGGGGTTCTTCCCCGGACGGCGGGGCCGACGGCGCGGCCCCGTCCTTCGACGGCGAGGGCGTCCTCCTCGTGTCGTCCGATGCGACGGGGACGGAGGGCGCCTCCGGCTCGGGCGCGAGCCTACGCCTGGGTGGTGACTTGAGGAGCGCGTCGCGCTCCTCCTCGACCCGCACGCCGAGCAGGTCGGACGGCATCGACGCCCGCGCGGATGAGGTTCAGAGTTGACATCTCACGGAGTTTTCAAGCATCTTGCCAAGCATCTTGGATGTCGTCAAGCACAACTCGACGCGTCATGGCCACCGCGGTGACGTCGCCCCTCGCGACGACGCTCGTTCGGCGGCGGCGGTCCGATCGTCGCCCGCGCATCACCCGGACGCCTCCTCGCGCCGCCGGGGACAAGATCGGGGGCGACTACGGCCTCTTCACCGTCGACGAGGAGGTGAAACACGATGGCAACATCTACGTCATCCGCGAGAGCCTCGGCCAGGGAAGCTTCGGCACCACGTACAGGGCGACGACGAACGACGGCGACGACATCGCGCTTAAGGTGCTCAGCTTTCGGAACATGAAGAACTGGAAGGCGCTCGAGCTGTTCGAGCGGGAGGCCCGCACGCTGAAGGGCCTGAACCACCCGGCCATCCCCCAGTACGTCGACAACTTCGAGCTCGACACCGACGGCGATCGGTTCTTCTGCCTCGCGCAGCGCATCGCGCCGGGCAGGTCGCTCCAGGCCCTCGTGGACTCGGGTTGGAGACCCACGGAACCCGAGGTGGTCGCCATCGCGACGCAGCTCCTGGAGGTTCTCGGATACCTCGCCTCGCTCCGACCGCCGGTGTGCCATCGCGACGTCAAGCCGAGTAACGTCATCCTCGACGTGGAAACCGGCCGCGTGTCGCTGGTGGACTTTGGCGCCACCGCCGACGCCGCCGTGACCACCGCGATGGCCCAAGAGGGAGGAGACGGCGGCGGCGGGTACGTCGGCGGGGGATCCACCGTCGTCGGCACCTTTGGATACTGCGCGCCCGAGCTCTACATGGGCGCGGTGTCGCCGCGGTCCGATCTCTACTCCGCCGGAGCCACGGCGCTCTTCCTGCTCTCGGGCAGGGCGCCGTCCACGATGCCGTCCACCAGGCTCAGGGTGGACTTCCGCGGGGTGGTGCAGATCGAGAGCGCGAGGCTGGAGGCGACGGTGGCGAGGCTGCTGGAGCCGTCGCCGGAGGACAGGTTCGAGTCAGCCGGCGACGCGCTCGACTTTTTGAAAGGATCGAAGGGATCGACTTTGAAAGGATCGAAGGGGGAAGGACAACCCCGGGGTTCGAAGGGCGCGATGGGCGGGAGGATGTTCACCGAGCGACGCGGCTCGTGGCTCGGTAACTTTACGTGGGGAGACGACGACTACGACGACGAAGAGTCCTTCGACGGGTCCTTCGACGATATGGATCGATTGGGAGCCCCGATCGACTGGGGATCGAACGCGGCGGAGGGATTCGTCAACGCCGGGTTGTCCTCCCTCGCGCCGAGACGACGGATCCGACGACCGGCGGGGACGCGCGTCATCTGCGAGCGCACGGGCCGATCCAAGCTGCTCCTGGTCGTGCCGCCGCGGGGCCTGACCCCGGGTGCGACGTACATAACCGGGTTCGCGGTGGCTTGGAACGCCTTCACGGCGTTTTGGACGGCGAGCGCGCTGGCGGCCGGGGGCGGGTTGTTCTTCGCCGCGTTTTCCATCCCGTTCTGGTTCGCGGGCAAGGAGGTGGCGTCGGCGGCGTTCAACGAGATCTTCGAGGCGTCCAGGCTGGAGATTGACGCCTTCAAGTTTGACTTTACTCGGACGGCGACTGGGTTGGTGAGCGACGGTCGCGACGGCGACGTCCGGGACGTGAGCGGGTGTCGGATGGTCGTCGAGAGCGTGAACAACGGCGAGCCGATGATGTGCCTGGAGCTGGAGGTGGGCGCCGAGCCGGTGCGGTTCGGGCGGGGTTTGCAGCGGGTGGAGCTCGAGTACGTGTGCGGAGAGGTGAACTCGTTCTTGGACGACGTGAACGCGACGTCGCCGCTGGACTGACGCGGCTCCCGGACTGACGCGAGGAGAACGACGACGGGGCGGACGGGGACGGGGAGAAGAAGGCGGCCGCGGTGTGATCGTCTCGCGAAACTTTACACGTGCTCAGGATACATGTCGATGCAAACGTTGACTACTCGCGCTCGCGGCGCTGGGCGCACTCCTTGCACTTTGAGCGTTGACGACCGTGCTCGCAGATTCCAACCCCGCCGCACTCCTTGCACAGAGAGCGCTGACGACCATGCTCGCAGAGTGAGCCCCCACCGCACTCCTTGCACTGAGTGCGCCGACGACCGTGCTCGCAGATTGACCCCCCACCGCACTCCTTGCACTCAGAGCGCCGACGGGCGTGCTCGCAGAATGAGCCCCCTCCGCACTCCTTGCACTGAGAGCGCTGACGACCATGCTCGCAGATTGAGCCCCCGCCGCACTCCTTGCACTGAGAGCGTATACGACCGTGCTCGCAGATTTGAGACCCACCGCACTCCTTGCAGTAAGAGCGCACACGGCTGTGCTTGCAGATGGAGCCCCCACCGCACTCCTTGCACTTTGAGCGTTGACGACCGTGCTCGCAGATTCCAACCCCGCCGCACTCCTTGCACAGAGAGCGCTGACGACCATGCTCGCAGACTGATGCACCACCGCACTCCTTGCACTGAGAGCGCTGACGACC
>Ga0181573_10002962_pt1 | contig 15360 bp, 6 predicted proteins | sample 101ome_25_FD_148643 | JGI IMG/M metagenome (GOLD analysis project Ga0181573, IMG submission 148643) | Coastal salt marsh microbial communities from the Groves Creek Marsh, Skidaway Island, Georgia - 101409BT metaG (spades assembly) | ecosystem: Environmental > Aquatic > Marine > Intertidal zone...
AGCCGACGCTGAAACTCCCTCACAGCCTGCGTAAACTTCTCAACCTGCTTTATGGTCACCTCTGTGAAGTGAACCTTGCGATCGGCCAGGGTATCGTCCACCCTCTCGCACTCCGCCTGCAGCGCCGCCCACGTGCCCCTGATGGCGAACGCGGCGTTGAATACGTCCTCGTTCATGTCGATGCCGTAAATCCGCCGCGTTCGGAATCGTTCCTCGACATCTTCGTATTCGAGTTCCATCTCCATATCGCCGTTGCGCACCCACGCGATTATCTTCAGCACGCTCTTGAGATCATCCAGGGTGTTGCACTCAATGTGGATCCCGGTGTTCTTGTCGGACAAATCGGTGGATATCCGCGCCACCCTCTCAGAGTCGACTCGGTCCATCTCCCGACCTATCACCTTGATCCAGTTGGCGCATTCCTGCTTCAGTGACTCACCCAGCGACACGGAAACAACCTTGATGAAGTAGATGTCCCTGTCCGCGGCGTACGTCTCGATCTCCTCGGCCAATTCGGTGTATACCCTGAAGGTCTCCGCGAACTCCTCGACGGTGGGTTTGCGATCGAGCATCTTATCGATGAAAACCTCCTTGTCCGTCTTCCAGAGGTTCGAGTCCCACCCGCCAACGTCGTGCCTCTGATCGTTCCAGCCGTCAACGAATGCTGCGACTGAGTCGATAGTCTCCCTGACAGCGTCCTCTATGTAGCCCATCAGCGTGATTATCTCCTCGTTCTTGGAAACCTCAGAGAGGAAGTTGACGATAATGGGCTCGTCTTCGTCCTCAGGGTTTGGCAGCGGCGGTGACTCGACGCACGTGTTCTCCAACCACCTCACGAAGGGCGCGATGGACTCCAGGATGTTGTTGTTCACCGTGGTCATCATCACCCTGGCTTCCTTGAGGGGCGGTTGTACGCCAAGCTCGGGCGTGTTGAGATAGACGTTCATCTTGAGGAGGGAGAGCTTGCTGCTGTTCTTGTAACCGTCGACGTACCCGAGTGCCTCAGCGTTCGATGGATCCCTGTGGATGAGCAACTCGATCCACCCATTCAGCGAGGTCACCACCATGGAATTCAAACCGTTGAGTACCTCCTTCTCCCAGTGCGCGTAGTAGTCGCGGAGCTGGGGCGACTTGCCGGTGTTTGTACCGGCGACGGCTTCCTCAACCTTGCCCAGGAGCGGGCCGATGCTGCGGTACTTCCCAATGAGCCTGTCGACGATGTCGCGCCTGTTTCTCTCAATGAACTCGCACATCTCCTGCATGTCCAGCAGCTCCTCGCCGTGCGGGGGCTCTGTGACGACCGCGGTGGTGGAGATCTCCTTTATGATGTCCTCGATGATCCCCGAGCTCTTGTTGACCTGGTTGACCAGTGTCTGGAACTCATTGATGGCGTTGGTGCACCGCTCGCAGTACTCAAAAATCCCAAGGGAGTTCCAGTTAAGGGGATGGAAACCTGGCTGCAGCACGGTCTTAAGCTCGGCGAGCTTAACGCTGTAAAGGCTCTGTTCAACCTGGGTGAGGTCCACGGTCTCGTGGTAGAGCTCAAGCATGTCCTCGATCGCGCGCCTAAGGTCGATGAAGTGGTCCTCCGCAAGCATGGTCTTCATGGCAACCTCGGGAATCTCAAAGTTCATATCGCTCAGGTAGTCGCTCTCCTTGATGATCGCGTGCAGGTTCGTGCTGAAGTTGCACTTCATCTCGCCGCTCTCCTCGTCGACACGCAGGATGGGATCCTTCAAGTGTCGCAGCGCGGTCTGGTCGGCAACTTCCACCCAGTCCCCATAGAGCTTCTTCTCGTACTTCATCACAGCTTTCGCAAAGTCGGTGTACTTGCGCGTGGCCACCGCAGCAGCGGGTTCGGTTCGCATCTCCCTCTCAGCGTCCCTCTGGAACTTAGTCATCGTCTTGCGAATCTTGCTGAAGAGGCTGCGGCTCCATGCGATAGCTCCCGCCACCGGGGGCTGGCCGCGGTACACCTCGGGAGCCTTGTAGTTTTTGTCAAACAGCTGCCGCATGTTGACAATCTCCCGTGTGAACTGCTCAAGGATGTCCGTCATCTTGCCCTCGATCGCTCGGCCTATCGCGCCTTCGCTCTCCATAGCCTTGAAGTTCTGCATCAGGTCAAAGGCAGCCTCTGCGTTGCTCAGTTTCTTGAAGCTCGCGTCGATGAGCTCCTTGGTGCTCCGCTCGATGGTCTCCTTCTCAGCCTCAAAATCGCTGTCGACGTCCGCCCAGTCGGAGAAGGTCTTCTTATCGAACACGTCGAACTCGACGTCCACAACGAGCTTGGTCATGTCACGCACGCGGTCGAGCATCGCGTCGATACCCTCGGGGTCGCCAGTCACCGCCTTGAGCTGCGGACCTAGGAACTTGTTGAAACCCTCGATGACGCCGAGCATACCGTGCAGGTCACCGCATATCCCTGCGATGTAGTCGGTGCGCGCAAACAGCGTCTTGGCGTCGAACTCCCACCTCGCGTCACGTCCCTGCTGTTCGATCTTCTCGCGCATAGACATGTACGTGGACCGCCAAGCCTCGGCAGTTTTCTTCGCCAGCTCAACCTTGGCCATGGCCTCTGCAGTTGGCATCTTGGTGAAGAGCGCCTCGACGTCAAGCTCGTCGATGATTCGGTCCCCAATCTCGTTGGCGATCCGTAACATGAGCCCACCCATGCGCTGGTCGTCGGAGTAGTGGTGGGAAATGATCCACACCATGCGCAACGCGTTGATCATCGGAGATAAAGCGTCCAGCACAGTCTGTAAGTTGCCGCCAGGCATCTGCCTATAGTGCGAAATAGCCTTGAAGTGCCTCTCGAGGGTCGTGAGAAACTTGACGTTGTCTTTCGTCTCGATGTACAGCTTCGTGAGCTCCGCGAACTGGACCCTGAACGCCTCGATTGTCTTAGCACCGACGTGCGGCGACTTCTCCATGACCTCCACCATCCCGCGCACCCGCGGCGTGTTCAACTGCTCAAACAGCGAAGACAGCGCCGCGTTCCTGTCGCGCCAGAACTCGATCTCCCCGAGTGGACCCCGCCCCGGCACCGTCTTCCCCTTCTCGGCGGATATCGTGGACTGGAGCGTGGATGACCAACCGACAGCGGCCATCTCGATCTTACCCACCAACACGTCATCCTCTGCCGCGATTTGCGGGTCACCAATCGAAACATCGGGAAGGTCCAGGTGTACATCCTCCCTCAGCTGACGCACCGTCTGGGCCACCTGCGAGGTGAACTTGCCGGTGCTGCTCTCCAGCTCCCTCAACGTCCGCGCGAACGAATCCTGGTCCATCACGGTGGACGTGGAGGTGTCCGCGGCGGACAGCAGCGGAAGGTAGATCTGCGCCAGCATCTGGTCGAGCGTCTGCAGGCTCGGTCCCTCGGACAGCGACCCGTGCTGCACGTGTGCGTCCAACAGTGTCGGCGTGTCCACCACCTGTTCCGCGGACTCCTTGAGGAAGTAGCAGCACTCGGCGTCGGCGCGGTCGGCGGGTAAAGCCTTCTCGCACACGCGCAGCGCGACTCGGCGCGGTGCGAGGGCAAGCGCCGGCGGGCCGGGGGGTTCCTCGGGCTCGGGTTCCTCCACGCGTCCGGGGTTGGCGTCCTCTTCGATCGTCGCGTCGGTGCCCTCGTTAGCGTGGGGGTCGCCCTCACCCGCGAGTTCGGCGGCTTCCTCGCCCGCGTCGGCAGCCTCCGCAGCCTCGAGCCGGGGCGCTTCCGCATCGGGCTCGGTGGGTTCGGGCGCGGGCGCGTCCTCGCCCGCGCCCTCGTCGCCCTCCGCCTCGGTCTGATCCGCACCGCTCACTGCCTCGACTCCCTCGGTCATGTCCGCGGCATTTTCGGTCGCATCCGCGTCAGCCTGGGCGGGAGCGTCGACGTCGGTCGGCGACTCACCCTCCGCGATCGGGGCATCCTCAAGTTCAACCTCGGGGGACCCCGGCGGGGGCGCTGACTCGTCCACGAACACCAGCAGCGCCTCGCTCCTTCCGGTGCCTGCGTCAGGGTGCACATGTATGATGGTTTGGTGAGTCCTCGGGGTCACAGCGGGGTCGGAAAAGAGCGCGATGGGGTCATCATGCTGCCCGGATTGATAGAAACGTTGGGTGAGAAAGCTGCCTGTTGGCGCACCTAGGAGGAAGTCGTCAATGGCTTGCGGATTTTCGTCGAAGAGCGCCCGGATGCTGGGGGCGTCGCACCCCAGCGACGCGCGCACCTTGTCTGCGAGCCACTCCACGCACTGTGGCCGCAGATCCTCCGGCTCATCGTCGCCCGACTCCATCTCCACCGTCGGGATCCCCTGCTCCGGACCCGCGGTTAAGACGAGCACAGGGCTCAGATGAATGAAGTGTCGCAAGCCGGGATGGCAGATTGGATGCGCCCCAAATTTGGATCCTATGACGCGTGACTCGTGAAATGGCGGTTCGTTTCGCAGGTGTTTCAGACTACTATCAAGCTTCAGCGCCGGGGGCAACCTTGGCTGCCAACGCCGCGACAATCTTCGCCTCTTGCGCCCAATGTCTCGCTTCCACCTTCCGCCTCATGTAAAACTTGGAGCTGGGGTGCCCTTTCGGCGGTGTGCGCTCCAACGCAGCCTTAGCGGACTCGTTCATCGCCGCGCACTGCATATTCCACTTTCCGATGTTCTTCCCCTTAGCGGACCGCAAGTCGTCGGGCATGCGAAGCTTCGCGACGTCTTCCGCGTAGGTGCACGCGAACCACGTCTCCCACCCGCACTTTGGCGCCTGCGACAGCGTCACGATGTTGGCGACGTGGCACCTTCCGGCAAACACATCCGTCATGTAGTTGACCGCCGCCGTCCCCAGCTGCGTGGGAGCCCCGACCCGCCGGCCCCTGCGATGCGCCTCCGCCGCCTGCACCACCGAGGACCTCAGCGCGGCGAGCTCCATGTTGATGATCGCCGCCTGCGCGCACGGCCTGACCTGCGATGGATCCCTCCAGTACGTCAACACCGCGTCCATCACGCTGGCGAAACCGTTGTCGTTGGACTTGGGCCGCTCCGCGCCGGCGAGGTCCATCGTGCCGAAACTCACAGTCTTCACGTCCCGCGTGCATCTATCCACGATTCGTAGGATGCAGTGTAAGACGCAGTGCGACCTTGACGATCCACCGTGCGTCTTGTTATCCTTCTCCTTACCCCCCGCGGCTTTCAGTGCTGGGTTCATCTTGGTCGAAGCCGTGGTCCTATGTTCCCTCACCGCAGCCAACACTTTCAGGACATCCGCCAGCGTCTTCACCTCCACCTGCTTCCTCCCTAATAAATCCCCGTCCCGCACGTCCACCTGCGCGTGGTCGTCGAGCAGGTCGAACCCCTGGCAGAAGTAAAACTCAACCGCGCTGAGCGTGCAACTGAACGCGTGCGACGCATCCCGTCCTCGCATCGTGGTCAGTACCGCGTCCACTATCCGGGGGAACAGGCCCCACTTGCTGTGCCGGACCTCGTCCCAGCTCTCCTCCGGTCCCATGATGGTGTGAGTCTTGCCCGTGCCCGTCTGACCGTACGCAAACAGGAACGCAGACTGAGGATCGGAAGGGTGAAGGAAACGTTCCAAGAGGGGCCCGGCCACCTCGTTGAACAACTCCTCTTGAGATGCATCCGGACCAAAAACACGCGTCGGGAACGTGTAGTGAGTCTCGCCGTGTCCATCCGAGAGCGTCACCCTCGCGTCGTCTTTTTCCTCCGACCATGACTTGAGCCGCTTGGCCACCGCCTTGCCGTCGTCACGGTGACCGCCCACATTCTTGGGAAGGATGCGAGCAAAAACGGGCGGTGCGACGAGGTCGTCCCTCACCGCCGCCGCGGGAGCGGGTTTCTTGGCGGCGGACTTCTTCAACAACGTCCTGGGGGGCATGGTGGGAACCCGCGCGCTTCGACCCGACCCATCCAATCGCGGCGCGGCATCAGCGCGGTTTCGTCTGCTGGACCGAAGAATCTCGTCAAATCCAGCTTGTCAAATCCTCCTTTTCCGGAGTCGTCACTTCGCGCGCGCGCACATGGCCTGGGGCGCGCGAGTCGCCCTGCGTCGACCCCCACGGAATCGGCTGAAAATCGGTGTGCGCAGAGAAGGCACGGTCTCGAACGGCCTCCTCGAATCCCGGCGTCTAACTCGCACGGACGGCTGAGATTCGGCGTCGATCTGTTTGGGCGCGCGTCGCGTTTCCTTTCCTGGCATAAAACGGGACCCATCGGCACGCAGCGCGACAGGGCCGGTCGGTCAAACTGCACGGAATCGGCTGAAAATCGGTGTGCGCAGAGAAGGCACGGTCTCGAACGACCTCCTCGAATCTTGGCGTCTAACTCGCACGGACGGCCGAAATCCGGTGTCGGTCTGTTCGGTCGCGCGTCGCGGGGGCATATCGCAACCATAAAAATGAAAATCTGGCTCGCTCTTTACTTTTTGCTCTCTATTGTGGCGTTCGCTGAGAGCAGCACAGGGCGGAAACAGCTTGGCGACGACTTCGACGACGAAACGACCTCGGCACCTGTGAAAATCTTCGTCATCAGCGTCCTCGACGATCCAGTCGGCCAGGCGAGACTCGCCAGGCTTCGCTCGTCCCTCTCGAGCGTGGCATTCGAGGTCGTACCCGCCGTGGACGTCAGGAAGACGCCCGAGCGCGAGCTGAGAGACATCCGAAGACGCGTGGACGGCCGACGTTTCGAGGAAATCAATCGACGACGAGTCTCGCTCGCGGAAGTTGGATGCTCGCTGTCGCACCTACGCGCGTATGAAACGATGCTCGAATCGAATCACGGTGCCGCGCTCTTCTTGGAAGACGACGCGATTCCGATTAACGGCGCCTTGGATGATTTCACGGCATGGTACAAAACCCTACCTAAGGACTGGGCGGTCGTGCGTTTGGACGACCGCGCGCGGTTCTGGGCCTGTCACTCGCCCGGCGCCGGTGAAGCGTGCGAGAACGCGTTGAAACCTGTCATCGTCGACCCGTCGTCGCCACGGGCGCACGCGCGGTCGTTTTCGTACGTGAACGATACGTCCGTGTCGCAAATTTACGGAGCGTACGCTTACCTCGCGAGCAGAGAAGCAGTCGAACATTGGCTTTGGCACGCGTACCCAGTCGCGGTCACGTCCGACCGTCTCATACAGAGGACTCCGCCCGGGAAAAAGCAGCTGCTTGTTCACCCGCCACCTTTCGGTCACGACGACAAGCTAAAAGACGAAGATTCGATGATGTGGGACCGGTCGATGACGTTCTCGAGTGGAGAGGATGGTAAGGTCGATAACCTCGCTGGCAGGCATCTTATATGCGGCGTCGACGGCAAGACGAGTGCGGGGGGTACGTTTAAGTTCAGCGTGTCATCCTCTGACGACGTGATCGAAAAGGTGATGGCATTCGGGAGAGAACACGGTATCCAAGAAAGCGACTTAGAAGGAGAACTATTGCGTAAAGTAGCGCCGTGCTTGAGGGCGAATCGACGGCAATCAACTGACGAGCTTGCCGGCGGGGATCGGGCAGCTCACCTCGCTGGAGAAGTTGTGGCTCAAAGGTAATCAGCTGACGAGCGTGCCGACGGAGATCGGACGGCTCACGTCGCTGGTGAATTTGGACCTCGATGGCAATCAACTGACGATCGTCGCGCCTGCACAGAATGAAGTCTAGCTGGTACAGGTTATACAGGGTTCGTTTACACAGTCGCCGCCCTGGGCTCGTCGTCATCCTCAGCCTCCGTCGTCGTCTTCTGCTCCCCGCGTCCTACCTCGGCGGCGCGGTACGCGAGCTCAGCCCCGCCGCCGTCACTTTCCCGCCGACTCTCTCGCGCGCAACTCTCTCACGCGCCTCAGTCTTCTGGCCAATTCGTCCACGCGCGCGCACAACTCCCGCGACACTTCCGGCCTGTTCACGATCGTCTGCCGCGGCGCGTAGCTCTTGAGCTCCCTGGCGCACGCCGCGTCCACCTCGCCGCGAGTCTCGTCGTAAACCCTAAACCCTAAACCGTCCACCTCGCCGCGGGTCTCGTCGGAGCTCGCCGACGACGAGACGACGACTCCTCTGTGAAAAATGTCCGTCACCGCGTCGTCCAGCTCGCTCCGCGTCCCCTTGCTCGCGTCCAGCCAGGTGTACAGCCCCTCGCGCTCGCCCCTGAACCACGTCAACTGCCGCTTGGCGAACGCCCTCGTGACGCGCTGCGCCTCCTCCACGAACTCCAGGAGCTCCTCGGGTCGACACGGTCCGTCCCCCGCGCGCGCCGCCCTGCGCTCCACAAAGTCCATCGCCTGCCTGTACCCGATGGACCGAGCGGCGGGGGTGGATCCGGGCGCGATGCCCCTCCCGAGCATCGTCGCCGCTTCCTCCAGCATCCCGTCCCTCACCATCGCCTCGACCCTGGCGTCCACCCGGCGGTACAGCTCGATCCGAGGGGACGTCAGCACGACGCACCTGAAATCGTACGGGGGACGCGACGCGGGCTTGAAGCTCCCCACCGGCCGGCCGCTGGTCTGAACGATCTCCATCGCGCGCTCCAGCCTGTACCAATCGTTCTCCGCGAGCCTGTTCGCGGTCTCCGGGTCGCCCGCGTCCGCCAGTGCCCGAACGGCTCCGGCCCACCCGTTGCCGACGTCGTCGCCGTCGGCTCCATCCGACTTTTTCAATCGACCCATCTCCCGCTCCGCGGCTGCTCTCACCGCCTCCTTGGCCCTCGCCGCCGCCGCGGGTTCCGACGGCGGCGTCGAAGGTTTACCGTCGATGAGCCATCTGAGGTACATCCCCGTCCCGCCCACCACGATAGGGGTCTTACCCCGCGACACGATGCCGTCGATGGCTTCCAGAGCGTGCTCGTAAAACTCCCCCGCGCCGAACTCTTTCGAGGGATCCGCCACGTCCAGCAAGTGGTGGGGTATCCCGTTGCGCTCGTTGACGGGCAGCTTGGACGAGCCGACGTCCAGACCCTCGAAAACTTGCACGCTATCCGCGCTGACGATCTCCCCGTTCAGCGCCGACGCCATCCGGAGGCTGAGGCTCGTCTTCCCCACCGCCGTCGGACCGGCGATTACCAAAACCTTGGGGAGCCCCGCCGACGTGGACGCATCGTCGGTGGCGCGCACCGCCAGCGTCCGCCTCGAGCCGTGGCACGCGGGCCGACGCGGTGCACACGGGCGCGCGAGGAAAGCCGCGTGGTGGGCGCACAGCCGCATCGCCAATCGAGACATCGCGGCGCGGGCGCTCCGTCTGTTCCTCCGCAGGGGCGAGGTGCCGTCTCGTCGTCTCCGTCCCTGGATCAGATGATCCAGTCACCACGAATCGGGGGGGAACCAGAGGCGTTACGAAAGCCTGAACAACACTCGGCCCGATGCTCACACCAAACAGCGCGAGATACAGGATATCATATCCACGAGGACATGTTCGTCCTCGCCTTCACCCTTGTTCGCACCATCTTCACCGCGGGACGATAAGTTAGTTGTAAGATGGACCACCATAGAAGACCGTCCAGGGGGGCGAGTGCACCCACCGGGAGGGCGATTCCGGCGAAAATCGAGAGCGACGTCGCCGGTGGCGTGACGAGGCCAAGGAGGCGTAAGAGCCTCGATCCCGCGGCGGCTCGCCCTGTTCTGGGCGACGTCACCAACGCGGGTGCCCGTCGCGTGCGCGCCGAACGCAAGGCACCCGCCGCGGATGCCAAAATTCGCCGCAGTCGAAGGTCTAAAGCCGACATCGCCGCGGACCTCTTCGACGATGCCGCCGACCTGTTTGACCAGGTGCTCTCCTATACGAAGGAGAAGCGCGAGTGAACAGCGTCCGCCGCGGGATGACTACCTGTAGCTGTAAGATGGGGATAAAGACGTAACTACACATCATAGTTCAAGCGATGAGGCGTGAGCGCGTCACGACCAAACTGTGTCAGCTAACGACACATGCGGAGCTACCCTTTTTCTTCGCAGACGCCTCCCTTGCAGATGGTTTCGGAGGGGGCCTACCGGCCTTCTCCGCCTTCATTGCCTCCATTCCGGTGTCCGGAAACGAACCCTTCGCTGCCTCCATCGCCACCGCTAGTGCCACCCGCCTCTGCATCACCAGCCGCTTGTTTGCCTTCTTCACCTTCTCGTTCTCGCCCATGAGTGCCTCCACCTTGTCCTGCAGGGACTGTATCCGCTCCATCGCCTCGGCGAGCGCCGCGTCCGCACCCTGCGCCGTCTTCACGCGCTGCGCCGGCAGCTTCATGTCTGCGCGGATGAGGTCCACCACCTTCTGGTTATCGGTGCCCGCGAGCTGGTCCGGACGCTTAACGTCCAGGCTGATGAAAATCTTAATCTCGAGCGGCTTCTTCAGCCACGCGAGGAACTCTTCCGTGACGTACTCCACGTGGTGCTCGTACTCGTATTCGAGCACTGGCGACCTGGTGGGTCGGGAGCTGACGTCGACCGTCTCAGTCGCAAACGTGTTGTATCCGTATCCGTCGAAGAACTCGTACTCGCAGTAGCACAGATCGCAGATCATCGGGAGCTGAAGCGCCTGCTTGATCCGGCAACGGTAGGTCCATGGCTTGCCAAGCAGATCGGTTTCGTCGATGATATCCAGCACCAGCCCAGTGGCACCCTCGGGACCCGGCAGTGGCTCCCACACCACGTCGAGTTTACCCGCGTCTATGTTCTGGTTCCCTGACGCCGCCGCGGGGAACACCTCGCACAGCCGCTCCGAGTCATCCGTTTCCAAGTTGTATATCAGGTACTCTGGGAACAAAACTGCCGTACCCACGTGGAAGGTTGAGTCGAAGAGGAGCATGAGTGGATCGTGCTGAAACGGCACCATATAGTGCTCCTCCGCGCTGATGGCGTCCCTCAGGTGGTAGAGGTCGTCGCTGAGGATCTTGTACGCGCGGTTGAACTCAAACGCAGGCAGGTATATCGTCTCCACAGGATTTGCGTTTCTGTTCACTACCTTGACGGCAACCTTGGCGTCCTCCTTGCTGGCGCTGGTTACCTTAGTGGACTGCAGCACGACGCTGGTATCGATGTACTCCCTGTCCAGCATGGTGCACAGGTTCTCAACCTCGGCAGCCTTGGGATATAAAGCCATCATCTCCTCCTCCAGCTGTTCGGCGGATTTTTTATCCAGGCTCATGCTCTTGCCCCCGACCCGCAGACCTGAAGCCGCCTGTTTGAACTGACTCTTGTACTCGGAATTTGAAAGCAGCGCCAGGCGGTATTCTTCGAACGCGGCATCCTCGTCAGTCTCCGCGGTGGACCCTGGCACGCGAAAAACATACAGCTCGCTGCCGATGATTACCCTGTCCCCATCGTTGAGTTCCTGCGTCTTGCCCAATCTTATCATCTGCCCGTTGACAAACGCCGCCCCATTGCCACCCTTAATGCTCCTTTTAGCGCCGCTGCCGTCGAAGAAGCAGTGATCAGTCACCATCGACATAGACTGCGGCCGCACGTCGTTCTTATCTCGGCCGAAACTGGTGGGTGTCTTCTCCAGGATGCAAAGCATGCGGCCGCTCCTGAAAGGGTCCTCGTCAAGGTTGATAAGGTACGGTGTGTTGAGCTTGGAAACGTCCTCAACCTCGGACGATAGCGTGATGCCGCGAGCCTGCAGGTGTGCCTTCTGCTTTTCGTACGCGACTGCGGCGGCGGCGGCGGATGGGTCCGCCTCCTGTTGGATTTCCTGGATCTTTACTGTCATGGACCGCTGCAGGGAGGCAACTTGCTCAGCGGCGGCGACTGTCTCCTTTGCGTCGCCGCCACCTCCCCCTTCGAAGATTTGTTTGCGTAACTGCGCCACGAGCTCGCGCATCTCGTCGAGCTCCTTCATCAGCTTGCGCTCTAGCTCAGACGCCGCTGCTGTGGCCTTCTTCGGGTCGAGTTTGATCACCGACGCGTTGTTGGCAAATCCGAGGGTGGCGTAGGTGTACTGGTGGAACTTGGTCTCGGGTCGAATGGCGCAGAAGAGGTAGGTCTTCGCCTGCATCATGGTGTCCTTCAGGTACTTACAGAGGAAGTACGAGTTGCACCCGGGGATCGTCGCGCCCGCCTTGAGCTGCCCCTTCTTGAACGCCGCCGCCATCTTCATGAAGAATTGAGCCATCTCCGAGAGGGACAGGTTGATCTTCTTGCCCTGGTCCTGCAGCTCCTTCGTCTTGGCCTGGTTGCTGTGCGGCCCGACGAGCTGGTACTCGTTGCTCCCGTCGTCCTGGGGAACCTTCTTGTACTCGGCGTAGAAGATGTCCCCCGCGGGTTCGGTGCCCGCCAGGTCACACACGTACAGCCGACCTCGCTGCTTCATTGACGGCGCATCCGCATCCGGCTTTTCAACCTCGAGTGTCATCACGCAGTGCCCCCTGGTGCTCTGGTGGTTGAACTGCGTCGGCGATATGGCCTTTCGCGCGTTACACTGCTGAAACATCGTCCGTAGCTCGTCCCAAGAGTTCACCACCACCTTGCCGCACCAGTCGATGTCCATGAACCCGTCCTGGTCTTTCCTCATGCCCGCCTTGTACTGCTGCTCAGACGCCGAAGGGCTCGTCAGGTCGCGGACCGTGTCCACGACGTTCTGAAAGTACTTTATCGTCACCTTCCACTCGTCCGTTTTCTCGTTGAATATGCTGTACGCCAGCCTGGGCAGGATGCCCCACATGTCGTTCGGCTCTGCGTGCTTGAACCACGCATCCGGTGAGTCTGCGGCATCCGGCCCAAACACAGTGAACGTCTTGCCCGATCCCGAGAGTCCGTAGGCGAACATCACCACTGCGCTGCCGCTCAGCAGGTCCTCCTTGATCTTCAAACCGCAGGCCTCGTACGCCATGTCCTGAGAGATGAACTTCATGTCCGCAGCGATGTGCTTGTCCTTCTCGGCGTACTTGGAGTGGTTATGCGCGGACCACCACGCGTACGCGAATCCGTACCTCGTTTGGGTGTAGTTGGAGTTGAGGATGTTGACCTCGCCGCCCGCGGGTCCGTCGCCGGTCTGACGGAGCTCGACGCCCAGATCGCCGGGGCCCACGAAGGGCCGGCAGCGCATCGCCACCTGGATGGACGCCATCCTGAACGAATTTGACCGGGGAAAGGGGAGGGACGGGTCGGTCAGATTCACGAGGGTAACAATCTCGCGTCAAGAGTTCGACACAACGGGCGCGCCCCTGACCCGGGTTTTGGGACGGTGGGGTGCGAATGACGAGGCGCACAGGGGCGATACGTCCCCGAACGTACCTGACGAGACAGTCCCCGAGCCCTCAGCGACGTGTCAGCGCCGGCTCGGTTTGGCACCTGTCGCGGCCCCGTTTTGGCAAAACCCAGTTCCGGAGGCGTCGTTTCCTGCCAAAAAATAAAGTAAATCAGCGACGGGGCGCCGACCCACACACCGAAGCGCCCCGCCCAAGCGCTATGAAGAAGGATGCGCCCGTCCTCCTGGGCTTTCCCGGCCGCATGGTAAGCGCTGGAGAGAGGCTGGACCACTACACCACCAAGGTGGGCGGCGCACCCGACTGGCCCGCATCGGTATCGGCGGCGGCGGCGGCGGCAGTCGAAGGTGCCGACGCGGGCGACTCCGATGCCCCGGCGGTTGCCGTCCCCGCGGCTCCCCCCGAGGAGCTCACGCGGTGCCCCACGTGCTCAGCCGTGATGGCGCTCGTGGTGCAGGCGCACGCCCCGCTCGGGGCAGAGCCAGATCAGCCCGACGCGCCCGACAGGTCGCTCTACCTGTTCACGTGTTTCGATCCGCGTTGCGCGTCCGTGCGCGGCGGCAAGAACCGGGGTCGGTGGCGCGCGCTGAGGGCGCAGATCCCCGGTGCCGGCGGTGATGGCGCGTGGGGCGGTGACAGAATCGCGCGGGGCGGGGTATCGTGCGCCCCGCTCGAGGGTGAGGGCGCGACCGTGGCGGTCATCGGCGACGACTGGGGCGGCGGCGGCGACGACTGGGGCGGCGGCGGCGGCGACAGCGACGACTGGGGCGCGGGCGTCGACGGCCAAGGCGCGGGGGCAGGGGCCGAGATGGACGAGCTGGCCGACGCCCTGGACAGGCTCGCGACGCGACCGACGACGACGAATGATACGAATGATAAGAGGCGGACGGACGGTGTGGCTCCGAATTCGGGCGCGAGCGACGACGCCGACCTCGTTCGACCTCATTCGACCTCATTCGACCCCGACTCCTTCCGGGAACTCGCGTGGTCGGGTCCCCGCGTGCCGGAGTTCTTCCTCGTCGCGGACTGGGAGCCGGTGTCGTCGTCCCAGACCGCCGACCTCGCCGAGGCGGAGCGCGCGCTCGCCAGGTACACCGAAGCCGAGGGCGCGAGTGCCTCTTCGGAGTCGCGCGCGCGAAGCCCGGGTCCCTCGCGCGCGTCCCGGGTGTTTGGAGGAGAGGCGGCGAAAAACGACCATGAATGGGCCGGCGAGGGGTACGAGGCCGGCACCGTGGACGGTCTCGACGGGCGGTACCTCAAGTTCAGCAAGCGGATCCGACGCGCCCCTGAGCAGTGCGTCCGGTACGCGTTCGGCGGCGGCGGGTTAGTGTGGCCGGCGGATGGCGCGGGCCCCGCCGAGACGACGCCGCGGTGCGGAAGATGCGGCGCGGAGCGGCGGTGCGAGATTCAGCTCATGCCGCCGCTCCTTCACTTCGTCGCGGAGGCTGCGGATTGGTCCGAGGGGAACCGGCGCGGGGTTAAGTTCGCGGTCGGTGCGGACCAGCTGGACGCGTGGGACTGGCAGACGGTGGCCGCGTTTACGTGCTCAAAGTCGTGCTCGGACGGTTCGGGTGAAAACGGGCGTAACGAGACGCAGTGGACGGAGGAGCACGTGGAGTGCGTCGACGGGGACGGGGGCATCGCCGAGCTGCTAAAGTTGGGTGACGGGGTGGTGATCGAGACCGCGGTGCCCGTCGACATGGCGGACGCCAAGTGAGCGAGCGTCGCGTGATGAGACGGCGGTTTGCCGAGCTAAAACCGTTTTCGCAGTGACCCATCAGAGTCCGTCAGCTAACCTGCCTATTCGCGTGTCACAGGAAGGGCTTGAACGGCCTCGGCCTGATGTCTATCTTGCTCTTGCACCATGGACACCGCCGCTTCGCCTTGGGCACCTGCCAGATCCGCAGCGCGCAGTCGCCGCACTGCCGCACGTGCTGACACGGCCAGAACACGTGCCTCAACACCGGCGCCTCCCCACCCTCCGTGAACGTCTCCAGACATATACCGCACGCGTCGTGGCTCCCGCTCATGACCCTGAGGGGGAAGTTGACCAGACCCCCGTCGCACAGAGCCTCAGCGGTGACGACCGGATCCTCGCACCCGGCGTCTTCCTCCTCGTTTTCGTCGTTTGCATCCTTGTCACCCTCCTCGGCATCGCCTTTGCCCGCGCGGGACCCTCCGCCGAGTGCGCGACCCTCCCCGGGGTCGG
>Ga0181573_10002966_pt1 | contig 15346 bp, 9 predicted proteins | sample 101ome_25_FD_148643 | JGI IMG/M metagenome (GOLD analysis project Ga0181573, IMG submission 148643) | Coastal salt marsh microbial communities from the Groves Creek Marsh, Skidaway Island, Georgia - 101409BT metaG (spades assembly) | ecosystem: Environmental > Aquatic > Marine > Intertidal zone...
ACGGCTCGGTCGTCGTCGGCGGTGCCGGCTCGAGTCAGATCGCCGTCGTCGTCGTCGTCGTCGTCGGAGTTTGGGATGGATATGTTCGAAGCGCTGGAACAGGCAGAGCCGACGGTGCCGGCGAAAAGGATCAATCCAGCGTACGCGGTCATCGTGCAGCGGCTGCGCGATGGGCGCGCGGGTGGCGAGCAGCCAAAGCAAGGCAAGCAGTCCAAGCAGTCCAAGCAGTCCAAGCAGTCCAAGCAGTCCAAGCAACAGAAACAAGGCAAGGCGCAGTCGAAGCATCCTAAAGCGGTGCTGCAGCAGCTGGCCCAGAGAGAGGGGTGGGGCGCGCCGCGGTACGAAAAGCTGCCGAGTGGCGAGCGTGGCGACGAGAAATCGTCCGTCCGGTTTCAAGCGCTGATCGAAGTCAAACCGTCGTCATCGACGACGACGATGAAAAAGCCGAAGACGCGGCTCGGCGTCCATCGGTTCGTGCTCCCACCCGAGCTGGACGGGTGGCAGACGGTGACCGAGGCCCAGGACGCCGTCTCGACCAAAGCCCTGATGGACCTTTTCGGGGCGGCAGAAGTCGTTGATAGTGTCGAATGGGAGCTTTTGAAGGAACCATTCGACGAGTTTGTCATCGAGGTGGCCGAGTGGGAGGGCGACGGGGCGTCGGCAGCGTCAGCTTCGGACCGCTCGAGGGAGCGTGACGAGTTCGTGGCCAGGGCCCTGTCCGAGGTTCATCTTGAGCTTTCGGGCATGTTTTCAGTCGACGAAGACGAGCATGACGTTTTGGAACGCGAGCGGATGGCGATGGACGAAGCCCTGGTTCGGGCGATTGGCGAGAAGTCCGCGCAGCTCGATCGGCCCGAAGTTTCGGCACGGAGCGAGGAGATGGCGGCAGCGTTCAACAATTGGAACGATTCCGAGGCCGGAAAGCGTTGGAAGGAGAAGCGCGACGGGCTGCCGGTCACGCAGATCCGCGACGACCTGCTCGGCGCGCTCCTGGTCCACGACGTGGTCCTGGTCAGCGGGGAAACGGGCAGCGGCAAGACGACCCAGGTACCGCAGATGCTCTTGGAAGGCTGTCTGGCGTCTTTGCGTGGCGCGCAATGCAGCATTGTGTGCACGCAGCCCCGCCGGATCGCTGCCATCAGCGTGGCCGACCGCGTGGCCGAGGAGCGCGGCGAGGCTGGGCCCGGGAAGAGGGGGGCGCTCGTCGGTTACTCGGTGCGGTTCGACTCGGCGACCAACGCGACGACGAGGCTGGAGTTTTGCACGACGGGCATCCTGCTCCGGAGGCTGTCGTCGGACCCGGCCCTGCTCAAGCTGTCCCACGTGGTCGTCGACGAGGTCCACGAGCGCACCATGCAAAGCGACTTTCTGATCGCAATGCTTCGGGACCTCGTGCAGAAGCGACGCCGAGCGGGACTCCCGCTGAAGGTCATCCTGATGTCGGCGACGATGAACACGCAGGTGATCTCAGACTACTTTGGGGGGTGCCCGGTGCTCGGCGCCTCTGGCAGAACCTTTCCCGTCAAGCATCTGTTCTTGGAAGATGTCTACGAAGAGACCGGATACGTGCTCGACGCCGAGTCGCCCGCCAGCCATCGGGACTACCAGTCGCAGCGCGCCGGCCAAAGGAAGCTGGAGAACTCTGCCGGATCGAAGCACAAGGCCCTCATCAAGTCCAACTGGGGCGATCAGGCTGGTGACGCAATCCTCAATCCGCACGTCGACGCGACGTCTCTCGCGGCCATGTTGGGCGGCGACGGCGGCTACGAAGGCTTGGACGAAAGCTCCTCCAGTTGCGGATCGATCCACCATCGTGGGTACAGCATCACGACGGTGAGAAACCTGTCGCGAGTCAACGAAGACCGCATCGACATGGACCTGGTCGAACACGTCGTCCTGCACATCCACGAGACGCAGGAGCCCGGCGCCATCCTGGTCTTCGTGCCGGGGATGGGGGAGATCGACAACCTCAGCCGGCGTCTCATGTCCCAGAGATGCCTTCAAGGGCATGTCGTGGTGCCCCTGCACAGTTCCATCTCGCCCAAGGACCAGAAGAACGCCTTCAAGCTTCACGGCGCGGGCGTCCGGAAGATCGTCATCTCCACCAACATCGCCGAGACGTCCGTCACCATCGAGGATATTGTCTACGTCATCGATACCGGCAAGCACAAGGAGAGGCGCCACGACGCGTCCCGCTCCATGTCGATGCTCGTCGAGGACAGCGTGTCGGTCGCCAACGCCAACCAACGCAAGGGCCGCGCCGGGCGCGTGCGCGAGGGCATTTGTTACGCCCTCTACACGTGTCAATGCTACGAGAAACGCATGAAAAAGTTCCAAACGCCGGAGATCATGCGCGTGCCGCTCGAAGAGATGATCCTGCAGATCCACGCGCTGCGGCTGGCCGCCACGGCCGACGAGTTCCTGTCCAAGGTCCTCCAGCCGCCGCTCAAGAAGGCGGTCCAAGGCGCCACCGAGAACCTCATTCAAGCAGGCGCCCTCACCAAGGCGGAATCCCTCACGGCGCTGGGCACCCACCTGGCCGCCCTCCCCGTGGACGTGCACATCGGAAAGCTGCTCGTCATGGGCGCGCTGCTGCAGTGCATGTCGCCGGCGCTGAGCATCGCCGCGTGTCTGTCGCACAAGTCGCCCTTCGCATCCCTTCAGGACAAGGACGACATCAAGGCGACCAGGGCGCCGTTCCTGTCCAGCACCAACTCGAGCGGCGGGTCGGTCGCCGCCGGCCAGCAGTCCGACCACCTCGTGCTGGCCGCCGCGGTGCAGGGATACATCGACGCCAAGGCGTCGGGAGGCATGTCGACGGCATCCAAATACGCGAAAAAGTACAAACTGTCGGTGCCAAACCTTTCGACCATCCTGGACATGCGTGACCAGTTTGCTGCGATGCTCGAGTCGGCCGCCCTAGCCCGCAAGCCCTCGGTGCCCGCGTCCTTCGCCTCGTCGCTGAAATGGTACGACGACGCGTCATGCCCGCAGAACGCCTTCAAATCCTCCCCCGAGGTCATCAAGGCCGTCCTCGTGGCATCGATGTACCCGAGCGTCGCCCTGGTGGACGAGGTCGTCCCCGGCAGTGCTCCCACGTGGCACGACGGGTCTGGCGCCGTCAGCATTCACCCCACGTCCATGCTGTCCGACATATCCGGCGGGGCCCTCCATTGGCCGTTCGTCGTCTACAGCGAGAAGATGAAGACGTCCAAGGTGTTCCTCCGTGATGTCAGCATCGCCTCCCCGCTGGCCATAATGCTCTTTGCGAGGGAGGTGACCGTCGAGCACCGATCGAGCTTGGTGCTCATCGACGGATGGATCAAGCTCAAGGTCACCGGGCGATGCAGTGCGATGCTGATGGCCGTGCGCGAGAAACTCGACGAGCTCCTGCGTTCACAGGTGGTCGGGGCGGGCGGCGAGATCTCGAACGACGGGCCGCGCACGCTCGAACTCGTCGCGAGCCTGCTGAGGGAAGAAGGGAAACTTTCTTCTGCTTTCAAATGATAACGAATACAATTGTATCGATACAATTGGAGCCTCGTGTCGGACAGACAAATCTCACGCGTCCCTGGCACTGCCATGGGATGTGTCACCGGCTCAGATCTCCTCGCCCCGTTCGCAACACGCAGGCACCCGCATGTGCCCGGCAGCACGCGCGACGATCCCCCGCACCGCCTCCACGTGCTTGGCGTCGTACCGGACGGCCGAATCAGCGGGATGCAGCGGCACGTCCATCATTGAGTCGAGCACCGTCACAGTCGCCCACCCTTGGCTCAGAAGCGCGTAATCCGTTCCGGGAGTCTGATCGTCTACATGGCGGAAGTTTGTATGACGAAACGCCCGCATCACCCGCTTCTCCCGCGCCGTGTTCAGGCAGATCTCTGTGTCTTTGTGTGCGTTCTTCTCGTGGAAGTCGTCCTCGACGTCGACCTCGACCATGGTGCTCGTGCTCGAGTGCCGCCCCTGGCGCGCCAAATGAATGCCCTCGAAGAACGCCAGGTCGACCGGAACTTGAGCGACAATCCCAGGCATGTTCACGTTGATCACGGTCCTGGAAAACGCTGCCTTGCTGCCATCCACCGCCAAACTGTCGAGAGTTTCTCGCACGATGTGCGCGGCAGTCCACGCGGAGAAACCATAGCTCTCTTCCGAGCGCGCATTGTGGTCGTCGAGCGAGAAGGCGACGCTCGGGATGCCGTGGTGGTTGGCCTCCCGCGCAGCCCCACACGTGCCCGAGTAGACGACGTGGATGCCAGAATTATCCCCTCGGTTGATCCCCGAGACGACCAGATCGAACCTGACCGGATCCTCCACGACGAGATTGGTTCGCAGGGCCACGATGATCGAGTCGGCAGGCGTCCCGTCGACGGCGTACGACTTCACGACGCCCGGTATCGACGGGATCTCGAACGCATGCAGCGGGCCGCGCCCGCCGATCGAGATGGCGTTGGACTGCCCCGACCGCTCGCCGAAGGGACCGCAGACGTACAGCTCGGTATGGGTTATGCGTCTCAGGTAGCTGACCAGTGCCCTCAGCCCAGGAGCGGAGACGCCGTCGTCGTTCGATATGAGCACCCGCCACGGCCGTCCGTCTGAACGAGGCCTGGCGAACGAGCGAAGCGCGTTGCGCGAGTGAGAGAGAGTCGGGGCGTGCGAGCGCACGTTGGTCGTGATCAATATCAATACCCACCCCAGCTCAGGCACGGCGCCTGCCATGTCGGTGGCATCGGTGGCCATGGAGGTCAACTCGAACTCCAACTCGAACGCGTTTGTCTACGGCGACGGTTATTGTACAACCAGTTATGAAGGAAGGAAGGAAGGAATAGAACGGCTTATTTGGCCGCATAGAAACGAATCCCTTGTGGGGTTCGCGATGCAAGTCCTTCACTCCAAGCCTACATGATGTAGTCTGGACCCGTCGCCGCCAAACGTCAGCAAACCCTCAACGTCTCGCTCGTCGATGGACAGTCGGCTCCCGCCGTTCACCATCGTCCCCGCCACCGGGCTCGCGACCGCCGACGTCAGGCCCACGCCCCCCGTCTTGCTGAGCGCCTTCCTCAGGTACGGCGGCAAGGACCTCGACAGCGACGTCTTGTTCACCCGCGTCCGCATGGCGACGTCGACGAACTCGTCCGTCTCGTCGACAATCTCGTCCCCGAGGAGCTCCTCGAGCACGTCCTCGATCGTGATGATCCCCACCGCCACCACCCCGCCGGCGCTATCAAAATCGACGGAATAGAGCGCCTCCACCTCGTCCGTGATGCTCGCGATGCTGCTGCTGGACGTCGACCGCGGCGAGCTCGGCACGTCGTCCTCCGCACGTTCATACGGCGGCGGTTCGTGCGACATACCGACGACCCCCCCTTGCTCCATGTGCGAGTGCAGCAGCGACACGCTCGGGTCGCCCGACTCCCTGGCGTCGTCGTATATTCTCTCTCCGTCTTCCATGTGCACGCTCATGGACGCCATCGCCTCGAGCTGCGATGGCCGCTGCCCCCCGTCGGCGATTTCCAGCCCCGCCCGCGTGTACGCTTCGAGCGTCGGCTGCGTGAGCACAGCCATGTGCGTCCGTCCCGTCTTGAACAGCCGCAGCATATCATACATGGGAGTCTCTGCCAACAGGTGCGGCACGTGGCGCACCTTCATCGACGAGATGGGCGTCTGCGCGTTGGGGTCCACGAGCACCAGCTCCTTGACGAGCACCGTGCCCACTATCTTCGTCCGATCCCCCTTCTTGTGCACCAGTATCCGGCTGTGTCCGCTCTTTAAAATACTCTCCAGCGTCGCGGCGTCCAGCACGGCATCGATCGACAGCATAAACACCAGATCCAACGGCGTCATCGCCGCCTTTGCCCGCTTGTGCGTCAGGTCGAGCGCACCCTTGATGATCGTGACCTCCTCCGTCGATAAATTCCCCCCGAAATTCTTGTTTACGTCGTGGAGGTCGACAAACGTCCGCAGCTGCGTCCGCCGGAAGAGCGCCGAGTGCCGCTGGCCGAGGATCGTGTCGAGCAGCGCCGCGATGGGCACCGAGATCGGCTGCGTCACAAAAAGCAGCACGTTCACCAGCGGCGAGAAGAACGCCCCGATTGCCAACCCGTAGGTCGTGCACAGCGCCTGCGGGATAATCTCACCGAACAGGAGCACCACCGTCACCGACAGGATCACCGACGTGACAGGGTCCGTTATACGGTCCAGCACCAGCGGCAGCGACTCTGCCGCGATCGCATTCCACACCACCAGCGTCACCAGCAGCTTGTGCGGCTTGCTGATAATGCTCCGAATCTTCTCCGCATGCTTCTTCTCGTGCGACTTGCCGCTCTTGATAAGAATCTCCATCTCCACGTCATCCAACGACATCAGACCCAGCGTCAGCCCCGACATCAGTCCAGCCGTCAGCACCAGACCCATGCTCGACAGCAGAAACACCAGATACTCGGCGTCCGTCAGCTCGTCCGGATTCAGCCGAGAGGTCGGGAGGATCGCGTACACCGTGCCCATCCCCATCCCCAACAGTCCCAGCACGGACCCCAGCGTCGGCATGGCGTTGACAACGATCGTCACGAGCGCAGGCGCGGCCAACATCGAGAGGAGGCGGGGAGGAGAAACGTCGAGTGGAAGTCTGCTGCTGAAGAAGGCGTGTTGAACCGATTCGATCGGCCGTTTCACGACGCGAGGACGTCGATTTCAGGCGTTCCTGTCGCGTATGTTGCCGTGTTCGCCGAGGCCTTGTACTGTTCGTGTACTGTATGTGCGTGGAGGCGAGCTCAGGGCTCGGTATAGGGACGAATTCGGCCGAACGACTCGAAGCGAACGACGAAACCGAACGCGCTCAAATGGAGACGTATGGCGTCGTCGAGGCGTCGACGTGCATGCCCGTGGCAGTGTGCGAGGACTGAAGACCTCTCTCTCTGCGCACTTGCGACGAAGTTAACGAAAGTTCACGTAATTAAGTGGGGACCGTGTCTGTTTGCGAGCTCGGCTCTCGAGAGTTCCCACAGCTTGAACCCGTCGGAGCCCAGTTGCAGTCAGTCCTCCTCCTCCTCCTTGTTGAAGCGCGCCAGGACCCTGTCCCACAGCTTGAACCCGTCGGAGCCCAGGGTCCACGGCTGCACGTCGTCCCAGAGCTTCAGCTGCCTCTCGATCCAGTCGTGCATGAACGCGACGTTCGTGTACAAGGCGGGGGTTGTCCCACACTCTTCATCGCCCCACGCGACGATACCGACCTGCACAGGGGTGCCCCCGTCGTCCAGGATCATCGGGCCGCCGCCATCTCCGTCGCACGTGATCGTCCTCACCCCGTTGGTGCCCTCGAGACCTAGCGCGCACATCACCACGGGATTGAGGATGGAGCGTTCGAGCTCGATCGGATCAGCGAACATCGGGTTGATGTTGATCGCCTCCCAATCGTCCAAGCACTGTTCCGGCGGAACGTAGTAGACCTCGGCGTCGCGCAGCGTTGGGGAAGGATATTCCGCCTCGAACGGGTTCGCCGGATCGGGGTTGTATTTTCCCCAACCCACGATCCCAAACGCTTCGCCGCTCGTGTAGGTAGACCCGCGTGGCGCAATTTCGATTGTCGAGATGCCGGGACCGGACAGCTCCTCCTTCAGGAAGAGGAGCGCGATGTCGTACCCGGCGCCTTCAGCGTTTACGTTCGGATTATCTGGCTGGAACCGCGAGTGGACTGAAATGGCGCCCGTTTCGACCTGCTTTCCGCCGGAAGGAAGCGGGTCGGTCGGCGAATTCGGCACGTCGACAGCCGGGACGACGATCGGCAGATACGCGCCCGCCAAAGGGACTGCAGTTAAGGTTGGAACAAATTCCGACCCCCACAGTACACAGTGGGCCGCAGTCAGCACGACGTTGGGTCGGATCAGCGTGCCAGCGCAGCTGGGAAACGTCGGCGAAATGACACGAAGGCTGACGAGGTACGGGTAGTCAGCAACGTTGGCCTCCTCTCCGTTGAAGATACGGTCGTCGCTGCAGTGATCGGGGTGCGCGTGCGTGCGTGCGTGCGTGATTCGAACGGGTCGCGAGGGTCGCCTCTGGTTCGTTGACGTACGTTGCCGTTGGCTGACCGTTAACGCCGCCCAGCAGCGCGAGGACAAGGAACGCGGAGAGCAGCATCATTTTGAGCGATTGTATAGCTGTTATTATGAATATTATGAATTCGTCCGGAACTCCTGGAGAAACGACGTCCAGACCGTCCGTTGGACGAGCGAACTCGACCGACTCCGAACTCGGTTCGTCGTTTGCTACGCCAGGCAGACCCTGCCAGAATTGCTCACGACGCACATCCATAGAAGTATAGTACATTGCGGACGACGTCACGTGAAACAGTTCACGCGTAGGTACCAGATATCGCAGAGGCGAACGAGCGTTCCAACCGATCTGCTACCGAATTCTCTCTTGCTCCTCGGCTCTCGGCTCTCGGCTCTCGGCTCTCGGCTCTCGGCTTTCATCGTTCGGTATGATACCTTCCGCTCAGAGCACGCCGATTCTGGCGGGAAGCCCGCAGAAACAGTCTCTGGGTCGCCAGGGCTCTTTCTTCTCGCCGGAAAAGCTGAATTTCTTGGGCGGCAAGAAGGATACCGATCCATACAGCGGCCAGCCCCGCTACGCGTCGCCCACTCGCGGGAACCTCGGCGAGGGGTCCGGGTACGGGGATCTGCGCAAGGGGGTGAAGGTTTGGTCGGGGCTGGATAAGGTCATCTCGCTGATGCAGATGGCCGGGGGGGCGTTCACCGTCCTGCTCTCGCTTCGCTACGCGTATCGCTTCACGGAGACGACTGGGATCGTCCTGGGGGCCTTGATCGTCGCATCGGGCGTGTCTGGGTTCGTGGGTGCTGGGGTGCGGTCGACGAATTTCGTCAACCTGCAGGTGGTCACGTCCATCGTGGCCACGCTGCTGGCGTTCCAGTTCCTGGGGGAGGTGTCGCGCGATGCCCAGGTGGACTGCGCGCTGGCGGAGCTCTACCACAAGACGAAGGCGTCCGAGCGCGCTATTCAAGATTCTCAGGGGTATGAAGCGATGCAGAGCGTGTTTATGGCGCTTTCCGACATGCAGGAGTCGATCGATGCGGTCAAGGAGGATGCGGTGAGCGTCATGGAGCTGAGGAAGGAGCAGAACGACCTCAGGTTCACCGATATCAATTATATCAAGGCCAAGGTGTCTATGGTGAAGAAACATGCGGAACAGGTGCTGGGGAGCGTGCTCAACAACGACGACGTGTCTCCCGAGAGCATCTCGAAGATGCCCGAGTCGGGCAAAGCGTTGCTACGCAAGAGGCTCGACATGGCCGACTCGGTGTTGGATAAGATCACCGCGGCGCACGAGAACGGTACTAAGGATCTGACGATCGGGGAGTATCGCGAGATTCTCATGGCGCTGACAGACGCCACGGTGAACCCCGAGCTGGCGAAGAACGCCGAGCTGCGGCAGGCGATGGCCGAGCTGCCGAATATGGAGGCGGCGCTGGACAGGAAGCAGAAGAACGATTACGGCAACCTGATGGTGGGTTCTGCGGGACAGCAGGTGAAGCGGGCGGAGCGGAAGCAGATGGATCGGAGCAAGCGGTTCGAGGGCGATTTCGCCAAGTATCTGCAGAAGTCGGCGAGCAAGGGCAGCGACTTTGTCGCCGATTTGCCGGAGCATTGTTTGAGGGAGACCAAGGGGGAGTATTTGGTGATGATGAACGGGTGGAGCATGATCGGGCTGAGTTTGGCTGCGGTGTACGTGAGTCTGGGGCTGACCCTCCGGACCTCGGCAGCCAAGAGCGACTGAATGATGTCGGAGGGTGTTGGTGGTTGGGAGGTTGGTTACGGATACGGTACTGTTTCTTGCAATAACGTACAATAATAAAACATCTCGGACAATGACAACAATCGTAACTCTTTTCATTCATGACGTACTCTGTCTCGCTCGGTCCCCTACGCCGGCGCGACGTCGGCGGCGCCCGCCTTGGGTTCCACGTCGTCCACCGAGTCCTGGGAGTCGTCCATGGAGATCAGGACCTTTGCTTCCTCTTCCTTCCTGATCATGTATCCCAGGTTGCGCACGGCGTTGAGCCACGAGAAGATGACGACGGAGAAGACGCCGGCGATGATCGGGAGGGAGGCGGTCATCGAGCCGGTGACGAGCAGCAGGGCCTGGGTCACCCACGCGCCGCCGCTCTTGCCGATCTGGCTGCCGATCAGATCCACAGCCGCCTTGCCTTTGCTCTTCTCTTCCTTGGACATCTCGATGTAGACCATCTCCTTGGCCGGATCGAACAGGGAAAACTTGGACGAACGGGCAAACACCTGCGTGATGGCGCCGGCGGCCACGCCCATGAACGCCATCGTCGTCGGCTCCAGTCCGAACATCATGTTGCCGGACGCCGCCATGCTGCCGGAGAGCAGCGACAGGAGGAAGAACACCCCGCCAGAGGTGAGCATGGCGACGGGCGTTGCCGAGGCCGCAGCGCCCCAGCCCAGGTACTGGAAGACAAACTTGCCCAAGATCATAAACGTGATGGTCGCCCATCCGGTCGCGATGGCCACTTCGGCGAGCACCGTCTGATACGCCTGCGCGGTGGGGTACAGCGCCCGCAGCGAGCCCTTCCACGCGAACTCGAACAGCCTGTGCGAGATGCCGTAGGACATCACGAGGATGGCGAGGTTGCTGATCTTCGGCGACTCGCGGATGATCGCAAAGCTCTCGGCCATGTTTCCCTTGTTCTTTCGCTTGGGTTTGGCCGCCGTGGTCGGGTCCAGGCTGCAATAGTCGCCGATGACGAACTTGTCGAGGACCGTCTTGGCCAGCGCCATGAAGGACGACATCGTGACGATCCCGCCCACCAGCCAGCACAGGGAAACGTAGGTGTTACCCACGGCGATCTGCGTGTTGACGAGCTTGACGAAATTTCCAGAGAGCACGAGCGCCACGTTCGCGGCGATGCCCATCAGGGGGTAGACCGACTTGGCCTCGGATATTGTACAGACTTCGTTCGCCAGCGACCAGAACAGCACGCTGATGACCACCGACCCCCAGAGCTCTGCAGAGCAGTAGAACAGAGAGAATGTCCAATACTGGACGACCTTGACCAGCCCCATGAGCCCCTGGGGGACCCAGTGGGCCACCGAGTCGACCAGCCACATTGGATGGAGCGCCGCGTGGTTCGGGTACAGCACCAGCGTGAAGAGCAGGTAGAACGCCACCAGAGGCATGATGGAGACGTAGAATACCATCCGAGAAGGCAGTGACTCGACCATCTTTCCGTACAACAGGAAGAAGCCCAGCGATGACGGCAGCACGACAAAGCTCGCCAGGAACGGCAGGGTCTCGGCACCCGCCGTCGTGACCATAATGCTGTCCTTCAGACTCTGTAGGATGGCCAGGTTGAACGATGCCCCGAAGAAGATGCAGCCGAGCGGCAGCACCTTGAGCCAGAGCGACAGTGGCGGGGCCTCCTCGTGGGCCGCTTCCAGTGTGTCGTTCGGCACCTTGGGGAACGACATCGAGCGCCACCACTTTTTCCGCTGTCGTTTCTCCAAGTAATGCGCATCCTCCTTCGACAGCGTCGACGCAATCTCCAGCGGCAGCTGGAAAATATCCTTGAGCTTTCTGCGGAGCGACGGGCTTTTGTCGCCGCTGCCGTTGCTGCCGTTACCGTTGCTGCTGCCGTTGTTCGAGGAAGACGACGCGGATCTCGGCACGTGTACGGTGTCGAGCCTGCCGGGCCGTTTCAGGTTGAGCACGCCCGGTTGTCGCCGTGGCAGCGAGTTCCGGTGAGCCCGGAGCTGCTGGTGATTGCCTCCGGCTGGCCAGCCAGCCCCCCGACATCCACCCCGCGGGGTGCACGTCCCAATTTGCATGATCGAGCTCGAGATCCCGGGCCGCCTCGTCTCGAAGATTGATCCGCGAGTCGTCGTCGTGGAGGACGTTTCGTTTCGAATTCTGGAGCGATGAGAGGCCCTTTATCGGGTAGCCAGGTCAGTTCTGCTGCAATTGCTGGTCAGATTGGGCCGAAGGTCGGGTATAATGATACCTTTGTCGGTGCAGATTGGCCGATCGGGCACAGAAACGAAATCCGGGACGGGGAATCCTATATCGAGAACGCTATCTCGAGCTCGAGTCGACCGAAATGAAGGTCGCATCACCCGATCGCCATGCGACGGGGCAGCTTGGACCGGCTCGAGATCGCGCCGTCTCGTCGCCCTCATTGCCATCCGCAGCCTTGGGGCGGCCCCACGACTCGCCGACTCGCTGATTCGCCGACTCGGTGAGCGCTGGCGGACGCCGTACCGAAGGCCGGCGCACGTGAGCTCGCGCGCGTGCGCTCACGAGGCAACCGGACTCGCCAGGGACGAGGCCGGTTTCGGCGACGTACCTGCGGCGACGGCATCCGGGTGCCTGGCGTCAGACGCACCTGCCTCCTCCCTCTGCGCGTACACAGTCCCTTTGCTTTTCGCTCTTTTTTCCCCTCCACACAGTCTCAGCGACGCCGGCAGCCAAATATGGTCGCGTCCCAAACACGCCTGCCGACAGGCGGGGCTGTGCGGATACGATGGAGACGCCTGGCCGGCGCTGAACGACGACCCAGTTGGCTCGAGGGCCATTTGCCTCCCCCCGGACCGAGCCTCCCGGGCGTCCTGCGCGCTGACATTGTGCACACATACGCATCAGTGGTATGTCTGGCCATACCGACGTCCGGCGCCGACACCACGGACACCACGAACGCCACGGACACCACGAACGCCACGGACAGAGCGCCCAACGGGCAGCGCAACGAACGACGGTCGCCCCCTCGGAAGTCGAGGGGCTGCGACGATGACGACGACGAGTGCCCAGCCCCGGCCTTCTCGATGAATAACGGCGCGAAGCGCACGGCCTCGGCCCCTCGCAGCCAGTACCGGAAGCAGCAGTCGCGAAAGCCACGGGACCCGCTCGTGGTGGAGGCCACGCGGCGACTGCTCGAGGGCGACAGCATCCAGCGGGTGGTGAAGGACATGCGGATCAACCTTGACGGCACGATTTGCAGAGAGATATTGACGTACTTGGACGTACAGGACGCGCCGGACCTCGGCATCGAGGTGCTCAAGTACAAGACCCTCTCGACGACGATGACGACCAAGACGAGCGACGCCAACATTGTCAACACCGCTGACCTTTGGCGCACTTCCGAGGAGGCGACGGTGCTCTGGACGAAGGTGATGAAGATGCAGATGCGTCGACGGGACTGCGGAGCGTCCCGTGCCCTGGAAATGTACCACCTGATGCGCACGCACGGCATTCCGCTCGACGTCGTGTCGTTCAACACGGCACTCGCCGCCGCGAGCACGTGCGGCAAGTGGAAAAAAGTCCAAATGATACGGGACGACATGCTCGTGCAAGGGATCGAGGCCGACGCCTTCACCTACTCGAGCCTCCTGGGCGGCTGCAAGACGAACGGCAACTGGCGTCAGGCGCGTAAGTGGTTTGCTGAGATGGAGGCGTCGACGTCGATCGAGCCGAACGTCATCCACTACACGACGCTGATGACGACGCTCCAGCGGGCAGGCGCGTGGAAGGAATCCGTCGAGGTGTTCAACAAGATGTCCTCCTCTGGCGTCAACGCGGATGTCGTCTCGTACAACGCGGCCATCACCGCGTGTGCCAAGGGCGAGGACTGGCAGCAGGCGTGGTCCATCTTCAGTGCCATGCGGCGCGACGGCATCGAGCCGTCCGTCGTCTCCTACAACGCCCTGCTCTCCGCCTGCGAGCGTTGCGGCCAGTCTGACCGCGCGCTCGAGGTGTATGAAAACATGTCTCGCCGGGGCATCGCCTGCAACCAGGTGACCTTCAACACCCTCATTTCCGCGTGCGGCAAGGCGGGTCGGAACGACGCCGCGTTGCGGGTCAGAAGCGAGATGCAGGCCAAGGGCATCCGCGAGGACGTCTTCACGCTCACCGGCTTGATCTCGGCGTGCGGCAAGGCGGGAGACTGGAGGCGCGCGCTGTCCCTCATCCAAGAGTTCCGAACGATGGGCGTCAAGCCGAACGTCGTCGTCTACAACCAGGTCATCTCCATCCTCGGCGACTTCCAGGAGTGGCGCCGCGCGCTGGCGGCCTGGCAGGATATGAAGGAGGTCGAGGGCATCGCCCCCGACATCGTGACGTACGGCGCCCTGATTTCGGCGCTGGAGAAAGCCGGCAAGTGGCGAGCCGCCCTGGACCTCTACGACGAGATGCTGGACGATGAGATCGAGCCCAACTCGTTCATCTTTACGAGCGTGCTCAACGCGTGCGAGCGTGGCAGGCAGTGGGACCGCGCCACGGAGATCTTCCAGGCGCTCAACGTCATGATGAAGGAGGGCAGGGTCGGACGCGACGAGATCAACATGAACGCCCTGTCCATCCTCGCGCGCCGTGCCATGTACGCGTCCCCCGCCTCGGTCGTCCTCACCGCGATGCCAGACCCGCTCGTCACGACCGCCAAGTCGGTCGTCGACAGCGGCCGCGCCGCACGCGCCCTCTTGGCCAGGAGACGGGAACGCGAGTCGGATGTCAACGAGCCCAACGACGTCTACTAAACCAATCCTTGTATACATACTCAGCTCTCCATAATACCAGTGAAAACATACAACAGCATCCAGTACACCGTCAACGCCCAGAGCTCACCACTCGCGATCATCCCCGAGCACAGACACGCCCCGCCCACGACGGTCGCCACGCTCCCCACATACTGCGGATGCCGCACCACCGTAAACGGAAACCCATCCACCCACGGAATCGTATGCCCCAACTTGAACCCGTAATACACGCCCTTATGCCCGATCGCTCGATAGATCCCCGCATTCAGCACCTGCCCCACCACCATCAGCCCCACCCCGCCCACGGCCAGCAGCGGCTCTGCCGCCGCCAACCCGACGACACCCTCCATCGTCGCCCCACGAATCGCCAGCCACGAGGCCACAGCCGTAAACTGCACGAGCTTCAGCAGCCACGCGAGCGACTCAAACACCTCGACACTCCACCGGCCAAACACGCGCTGGAACAGCGACGGAAAGTACCTAGGAAGGTCGTCGGAGAACATAGAAGGGAGAGTGAGGGACACGTCTGGAGCGAGCAGTCTACAGCCAAGTTTATCCGAGCGACGGACCGGGGGGGGGTCAGCCAGTCGATCGCGTCAAGTGCGTACCAGATGAAGGCGTAGAGCAGGTGCGGCGAGCACAGCGCGCCAGCAACCACGTTATTGCTCATCTCAATCGTAAACGGACAAGGCATCGTGTGTGTGTGTGAAACAGGGGGAGGATCGCGACGACTTGCTTTCAAATTTGAATGACCACATCGCCGCACGCCCAGACGCCTGGGGCCCCA
>Ga0181573_10002970_pt1 | contig 15316 bp, 12 predicted proteins | sample 101ome_25_FD_148643 | JGI IMG/M metagenome (GOLD analysis project Ga0181573, IMG submission 148643) | Coastal salt marsh microbial communities from the Groves Creek Marsh, Skidaway Island, Georgia - 101409BT metaG (spades assembly) | ecosystem: Environmental > Aquatic > Marine > Intertidal zone...
GGTGGACGACGACGCGACGGACGTTCGGGACGGTGAAGGGTCGGAACGGATGCGATGTATTTCGCGCGATTTGGAAATCGCGGTTCGGACGCGTCGGACGCGGGCGACGCGTTTCGAAACGGTCGTGGATTTCGCATCATCCTTCCTCGTCCCGGGTCCGCCGCTGTCAAAACAAAACAGAGCGTCGCTCTCGTTTCGGGGTATCCGGACGCGCGCGACCGGCGGGCGACGCGGCGCGCGACGACGGGGGACGGAACGAATGCGATGCGTTCGGTTCGCGTCGGTTCGCGGCGACGGCGACGCGCGGCGCGGACGACGCGCGGCGGGACCGAGACGAGGGATGCGATCGGGATCGGGCGTCGATCGTATCAGGGGTGTATCTCGGTGGAAAACCACCCGAAAAAAACCTTCCTCTGGGCGCGGGTCGCGGGTCGCGCGCGCGCGTCGCCCATCGCGTGCGTGAAGAGAAAAGAGCGCGAATGACTGACAGTGCATGCATCGATCGCTCGTTCGCGACGTCTAGGTTGAGGAGTTCTACGTGCTCACGTGGGAAGCGAAGAAGGAAGCCATCTTCGAGATGCCGGTGCGTGCGAAAAGATATCGCTCTCGAGTCGCGCGCGCGTCGAAGACGCGATCGAAGACTTGATTTTTTGACGGATGAACGCGACGAAGCGCTGAACGACGACGACGTAATGATAACGACACTGACGGTTTCGCGTTTACTCCGCGTACAGACTGGCGGCGCCGCCATCATGCGCAAGGGCCCGAACTTGTTGAAGCTCGCGCGCAAGGAGCAGTGCCTCGCGCTTTTGAACAACTTCCGCGCCAAGATGAAGCTCGACGGCTGCATCTACCGCGTCTTCCCGTCCGGTGAGGTGCAATACCTCCACCCGAAGGATGGCGTCTACCCGGAGAAGGTCAACAAGGGTCGCGTGGGTGCCAACCAAAACATGCGCTCCATCGGCAAGAACACCAACCCGGCCACGATCAAGTTCTCCGGCAAGGTCGGCACCTTCGACGCCTAGGCGGGAAACCATTGTCGCGCCACTCCGCCGCCGTCGTCGGTTCGGGCGACGCGCGCGTTTCCTTTAAACTCAAAATCATCAAAAACAAACTTAGTCGCATTTGCAGTAAGGAAAACACTGTGTATCTAACCCCCGTCTCTCGCTCTCTCTCACACTCTCGCGCGCGCGGTCGCTCGTGCTCTTTTGCTCACCGAGTCACACACACCGCACACACACGCACACACACCGCCCGCCCGCGCCGTTCACGACTCGCGAATCGCCCCCCCACTCGCGTTCGCAATCGCCCCCCCACTCGCGTTCGCCCTCGATACAATCGCGATTCGATTCGTCTTTTCACACGACGCTATACACACACACCGTTTACCCATACGAAATCCGATCCATATCTTTTCAAATCCCACCCCTCGCCGTGGACGGGTTCGCCATCGACGCGCCCGATCGAATTCGCACGAACGGTTACTTTCACCGATCGATCTTGGAAGGACCGATCGGGATTTTTACCGATCGATCGATCGATCGCGCGTCCCGGGGGTACGCCGTGGTAGGGGTAGACGCCGATTTGACGGGTCGTGACTCGTGGTTTTACCCATAAAAACACCTCCGTTTCGGATGACGCTGGTTCGCGCGGATGCGAGCGCGGATGGACGATGGACGACGACGATGGTCGTCGACGGTCGACGTCGCCACACGACGACGCCCGAGTCCCGCGCTCGACGCGTGCACGCAGCCAGTCCACCACACGCTTCTCGTCAGTCATGCTCGCCGCTCTCACGCCCCGCGCCACCGCGCCGCGAACGACCGCATCCGTGACGTCAACACGCCGATCCGCGGGTAAGGTTTCCCTCTCGGCGGTTCGACGCCCGTCGACGACGCTCGCGCGCGCCTCCGCCGCGGACGTCGACAACGAGACGGGCATCAAGAAGATGCGCGAAGGTATCAAGGAGGCGGCGCAGGAAAACTTGCTCACGCCGAGGTTTTACACGACGGATTTCGATGAGATGGAGCGGCTCTTCGCGAATGAGATCAACCCAAACTTGGACGAGACGGAGATCAACGCGATCTTGAATGAGTTCCGGGAGGACTTCAACCAAAAGCACTTTGTCCGCAACGACGCGTTCAAGGCTGCGGCGGATAACATTAAGGGTGAACCGCGCCGGATTTTCATCGAGTTTTTGGAGCGATCGTGCACCGCCGAGTTTAGCGGGTTTTTGCTCTACAAGGAGCTCGGACGCCGATTGAAAAAGACGGCGCCGGCGGTGGCGGAAATCTTCACCTTGATGAGCCGCGACGAGGCGCGTCACGCGGGTTTCTTGAACAAGGCGATGAGTGATTTCAACTTGGCGCTCGATCTCGGGTTTTTGACCAAGAACCGTCAGTACACCTTTTTCCAGCCCAAGTTTATCATTTACGCCACGTACCTGTCGGAAAAGATTGGCTACTGGAGATACATTTCCATTTACCGTCACTTGCAAGCCAACCCGGATGATCAGCTCTACCCGATCTTCCAATACTTTGAAAACTGGTGCCAAGATGAAAACCGCCACGGTGACTTCTTCTCCGCCATTCTCAAGGCTCGCCCGGAGATGATCACGACGTTCGAGTCCAAGCTTTGGGCGCGCTTCTTTTGCTTATCCGTCTACGTCACCATGTACTTGAACGACCACGGCAGAAGCGAATTCTACGAATCCCTCGGCTTGGACACGACGCAGTTTAACATGCACGTCATCCACCAAACCAACAAGACGACTGCGACCATTTTCCCGCAAGTCATCGATACCTACAACCCCGAGTTCAAGGCGCGTCTCGACAAGCTCGTCGAGATCAACACCGAGCTCGCGAAGATTGGCAAGACGGACGCCCCGGATGCGTTGAAGAACCTCCAACGCGCCCCGCTCTTGGCTGGTTTCGCCGGTGAGTTGTTCGGTTTGCTCGTCATGCCGCCGGTGGACTCTGGCTCTGTCGACATTACCAAGGTTGCGGAGAACGACCCGGCTTTCATGTATTAAGCAAAGCGCCGCGCTCTTTCGCCGGGGGCTTCGCGTCGTTTGTTTGTTTCGCGCGCGCGCGCGAGGCAAACGACGACAACCGCACTACTACTTAATGGAGCGGTGTGTCACGGATGAAGACGACACACCTTGAGGACAGACACAGAGACGAGACAAAATTTAGCACAGAGAATGGGATTTCTACACAAGATGAAGAAGAGAGTTCAACCAAAAGTCTTCTCCGCCGAGAGACGATCGAGCGCGTCTTCCTTCGCTTCAGAATTTCAAAATTTATAGCGAGCGCCGCGCGCGCCTTCTTTACGCAACGCGCGCGTTTCCGTACATTTTACAGTCACGGCGTTCGTGCATTACAATATTCATACGAAGAAAATGCTCACACAAATCGCTCAAATCGCTCGTTTGTTTCCTTCCTTTCCTCGCGCTCACGCGTCCTCGACTGAATGCATTGAAAATTTGGAAACGCGTCTTCGTTCGCACCGCGTCGTCAGATCCCGCCGCACCGCACCGTCAGATCCCGCGCCGAACGATCATGTTTCGACGGATCCGGGACCCGACGGCTCTCGAGCGCGACGCGCGGTGCGAGCACGACTTTTATCGCTCGCTCACGCAGCGGTTGGAACGCGACCTCGAGGATGCGCAAAGAGAAATCGAAACGCTTCGGGACGCGGTCGCACGCGGTGGGAGCGGCGGGACGGGGCGCGCGTCGACGACGACGACGACGGCGGCGGGACGGAGCGACGGCGCGGGCGATGCGGACGCGGCGGGGATGGTGGGCGCGCGCGGGGAGGACGAAGCGCGAAGCGCGGGCGCGGGCGCGGGCGCGGGCGAGCGCCTCGAAGCGTCGAATTCGGGCGGAGAAGCGACGGCGGTGAACGCGAACGCGGTCGTGGCAGAGTTGAAGATGGCGAGAGATGCGCTCGCGGTGAAGAACGCAGAGTTGGAGGAGCTGAGGAGGCAGGCGGAGGAGCGGGAGAAGGAGACGGGGAGAGCGGAGGAGGAAAACGCGACGGAGAAGCGGCGGTTGTTGGAGGAACTGGAGGAGATGCGTGATCACATGCGCACGGCGACGGCGAGCGCGCACAAGGCGAACGCAGAGGTGAATGCGGTGGCGCATCAGAACCGAACGTTGATGGAGAAGGAGAAGCGTCGAGCGGAGGCGGCGGAGGCGAACGCGAGACGGTTGGCAAAGGAGCTCGAGGCGGCGCGGAGCGGCGCGGAACGGAACGATAGGTTGGAGACGGTGCGCGAAGACGGTGCCGAGGGATTGAGTGAGAATAATGAGCGCGGTGTCGCATCGTCGAAGAGTTTGATGGAGTCGAATGCGCGCGCGGAGGAGCTTGAAGACGAGTTGCGAGTCGCCCGGGCCGAATCGGAAATGTTGCGCGAAGCCAACTCGGCGCTAGAGGTTCGCTTGCAAGCCGTGTTGGAGCGCATAGATGCGTTGGAGAGTGATATGAAGGAGGATTTGTCCCTTCAGGCGATCGTTGAAGAGAAAGAGCGCGCCATCATGGGACGTAATTACGCCGACGAAGCGGCTGTCATGTTGAGAAGGACGGCGCTCGAAACTCAAGCCATGGCGAACGCCTTCCACGCCAGGCTCTATCCCGACGGCGATCCAGAGCGTGATAAGATTGTTCGAAAACTAGTCATCGTTCACGCGGTCTTGACTGGACATCCGTTCGAGGACGCGTGCAGAGATGTCACGCGCGCCGTCCGCGCGAGGCTTCAAGTGGACGACGGCAAGCGACTCGTCATTCTCGTCAGCGAAAATCTGAGCGATTTGATCCCCGATCCCGAAGCAAAGTCGTTGGACACGAGATTGACTCTCAGAGAAACCGTGAATGGCGCGGATCTCTCACCTCGGCCGACGCACGAGAGTGCGCTGGCTTTGGAGAAGAACGCCTCTCTTCGCATCGTGTACGCGTTCGACAACGTTGACGAGGCGGGTAACGAGACGCGGGGAGATGAAAAGGCAATCACAATTCCCATTGGAGCAGCCGGAACTGCGCACGCGTTCGCCATGCAGAGTCTCTGGATCGAGGCTCAGCCGACAGGCATAGAGGGCGCTTTGAAAGCAGCGTACGCGCGACTGCGAGACGCCGAGGCGACGGCGAGCTCCGCTAAATCCCGCGCCATCACCCTTCACAGCGAGCTCATCAGGGCGAGACACCACGCCGGAAGCACCGAGCGCGCGCGCCAGCTCACGCAGCGCGAATTGGTTTTGGAGAAGCGCGAGGCGGACCTCAACGCCGAAATCATCGAATTGGAATCCGCCGCCGCGCGAGCCCGAACCGAATCCGAATCGATTCGTCTCGACGCCGCCCGCGCTGTTTCAGACATTTCCGAGCGATTACAAGTTGCGGAAGAAGAGATAGCCCGCCTTCGCGCCGTCGAGTCCGCCGTCACTCGCGCGCAATCCCGATCCAAATCCTGGCGACGCGAAACCGTCGCCCTCTCCGCCGCGGACGAGGACGTCGCGGCGCGAAGACGAGCAGCCATCGGCGCCCACCGAAACGCCGCGTCGACGTTAGAATTAGCCGAAGCTAGATTAGCGAGACTCACCGCGGCGACAATCAAGCCTCACGCACGTCCGTAGTCGTTGTGTAAGCGTTTTCAAAGAGTCTCTTCACTTTATGAACAGTTACCGGCGTCGGCGCTCCCCACTCTTCGACGAACGAACGCGCGCACCCATGAAGTCGCAATACTACCCCGACGTCAACGCCCCCGGGTACGCCGCGCAACCGCAGCAGCAACAACCGACCGTGATCGTGTTGCCCCCGCAACAGCAACAACCGCAGCGACAGTTCGTTCCGCAACAGCAACACCAACCCGTCGTTGATTCGGTGCCCACCGGCTTACCCGTCGGAACGGGCCGACCGACGTACCTCGGCGCGACGACGGGACACCACGCGCAAGTGATGACGTGTGAACACTGCGGATACAGCGGACCGGCGGACGTGGCCAAGGTGAACGGGGCGGCGTCGTGTTTCGCGGCGATTTTGACATTTGGTCTGAGTAGCGTTTGTTGCCGCGACGCATTCGCGGATACGTATCATCACTGTGCGAATTGCGATGCGGTTCTGGCGTACGCGAAGCTCGCGTGAAGAAAAGGATTTGTGTGGATGGTTGATTAGTAGAGACGCGACGGGCGTAGAGATAGAGAAGTGTATGGATGATGTAAAAATGTACCAGTACCGGCGTTGGATTTACAAAACCGCGGCCGCGGTTAAAAGCCGAAAAATGAACCGAGCGTTGACGCCGGCGTCGCTGCGGCGTGTTTTCGCTTCAATTCCTCGTGTTCCGCGATGACAGTTTGTAGCTTTGCTTCGAGCTCGGATTTGGTGGCTAAATCGGACGTCAACGCGTCGATGTGCGCCTCGAGATCTTTGATTTTTTGCTTGGAAGCCGAAGCGGCGCCGCCGCCGAGGAGCGCTCCGAAAAAGCCTTCATCCTGCGATTCCAGCTCTTGGAGCGCCTTCGAAACGCGTTCGAGCTCGCGTTTGAGTTTTGAATTTTGCTGATGGAGCTGCGCGACTTCGGCATCCGTAGAGGAGCCGCCGCCGCCGCCGGACGAGAGTCTGAGTTCTTCGTTCTCCTTCGTAACTTTTTCTATGAGCTTTTGATACTCCGCCTCGTTGCGTTCGTAGAGTTCCGCAGACGTTTTCAGCTCATTTTCCAGTTCGGCGAGACGGTTCTCGAGCGTTTCGATGCGTGTGGCGCTCTCTCGGCTCGAGTTGGCGGAGGATTTCGTCGCGGCGTCTCTCACGCGCTCCATCTCAACCTTGACTTCCTTGAGCTCAAACTCGAGCGCCGCCACCTTTGCCGTCGATTCGCGCTCCGCCTTCGCAGAGACGCCGAGCGCCTCCGTTGCTTGCGCGAGTTCCTGGCGTAGACTGTGAATCTTACCCTCGTCTTCCTTCGCCGCGTTCTCTAATCGCTCGATGCGAGATTGTAACTCTGCCTCGCGGCGCTCGTGGTCTCGTCTCGCCTCGGCGACTCGGGTGTCAAAGTTGGAATTCATCGACTGCTCCTTCATCATCACGGCGTCGTTCTGATCCTTCGCGGCGCTAGACATTTCCTTTTTCGCGATATCCAACGCGTGCGTCACCTCTCGCACGCGAGCTTCGAGTTGTTTCACTTGCGCCTTTGCGATTTGCTCGGCGCTCTTCGCCTCTGTGAGCTCTTGAACCAAGTTGTGTTGAATCGTCGTTTGCTGCGCAATCTGTGATGAAAGCGTGCTCTCTTCCGCGTTCTTATGCGCCTCAAACTCTGCCTTGGTTGACGCGAGCTCTGATTTGAGAGTTTCGATTTCCTGCGCGTGTCGTTGTGCGGCGTTTCGCAACTCTTCTCGCTCGGCGGCAAACTTTGATTCGCATTCCGCGCGCGTCCTCCCTATCGCCTCATCCATGAGTGCCCTTCTCGCGCCCTCCTCGCCGTTCACGGCGGATGCGAGGCGTTCTGATTGCACTCGCTCCACTCGGAGCGCTTCAACGGCTGCCGCGAGCTCTTTCTTCGCCGTCTCCGACTCTTCCTTGGCCTCCACCGCCTCGCGCCTGTACGCCTCACACTTGACGGATGCCTCGCGACGCGCCTCAGCCAGCTCTCTCTCAAAGTTTTCGCGCATCGTTTCCCTCGCCCGGTTGCTCGTCTCTGTCTCCATACCAGTCGCCAGTGGTCTCTCAGCCTTCATCGGCGACGCGTTCGCGCTTCCCGAATGGCTTCCCCCGACGCTCGCTCGATCCAACTTTTGTCTCAAATCGTCCAATTTCCCATTTAAATCCGTCGTCTCACGTCTCAACCGTTCCGTTTTCGCCTTGTGCGCCGATCGTTCTTCCTCCAACGCTCGTCCAATCTTCGTCGGCGACGCCGTCGGCGTCGTACGCGTCGACGCGAACGACGTCGATCCTCTCCGGACGCCGCCCGCGTCGACGCCCTCGTACGCGCGCCTTCGGCTCAGTTCCTCGCTCAACAACCTTCTACTCGCCAAAACCTTGGCCCGAAGCGCCTCCGCCCGTCGCAGCGCCTCCCTTCGTTCATCCTCGAGCCACGTCAGCGCGTTTCGTTCCCGTCCGCGATCCGCACCGAACACATCCGCCGCTCGCATCGCGGACGAGCGAACGAATGGAAACCGAATCGAATCAAAAAGATGTTTGTTTAGTGTCCAACACTACCCGACGTCCACGCCCGCGCCCGACGAATTGCACCGCACCGAACGACGTCCGGGTCCAACGTGTTCGTCTCCTTCGTCTCCGCGCGCGGAATCGTGCGCGCGTCGACGTGTGCGGCGCCGCGGAAAGGTGCGCGCGCGCATCGTGTGGAGGCTTTCGTGCGCGTTTGTTCCCCCAGAGAAAACGGGAGTTTCAGTACCCTCACCCCATTTGACGGTTTATAAATCGTCATTTGAACCGACTTGACGGTTCGTGTCCTATTTTTAACAGAAAAGGCACACCCGTCGCGCGCGCTCGTCGAGAGTGTTCGACGCGCGTCGTCGATCGAACGAACGAACGAACGGTCGTCGCGGGAGAGACGGACGAGAGGTTGCGCGCGCGCGGTAAAACGGACGAGACGAGACGAGACGGACGCGAAGGATGGTGGATCGAAGGCTAAGCGTCGCGGGTACAAAATTTAGAAAATTGTGCGACGCCGGGAGTCTCCCGGTGCGCTTGAATCACGGCGGCGGTGGTGGAAGCGGCGTGGCGTGGAAGACGGATCCGAGACACGTCGACGTCGAGGCGTACCTCCCGCTCTTCTTCGAAGGGGTGATGGAGACGGAACATCCGTACAGGACGCTCGCGGTGCGCGGGGCGGAGGAGCTCGTGCGCGCGTGCGAAGAGGAGGATCTTCTCGCGGCGATTCCTCGGTTGGTGATGCCGATGAAGCGTACGCTCGACGGCGGCGCTCCCGCCGCGGTCGCTGCGACGCTCGATCTTCTTCGAAAGCTCACGCACGCGGGTCCGAACGTCGGGCGCGCCCTCGTGCCGTATTACCGCCAGCTCTTGCCCGCGTTTAACGCGTACAGAAACCGCGGCGACGTCTTCGTCTCTCTCTCTGATCTTCGCGACGGCGATCACTGGCGCGAACAGCGCGTTGGCGACCAATCCCTCGTCGTCGAGGGCGCCGAGGTCATCGGTCGAGGTCGATCCAAGCGGTGTCTCGCTGCTCTCGTGTTGAGGACGCTTCGCGCGCTCGAAGCCACCGGCGGACTAGATTCGCTCGCGAACATAAAGTACATGGTACCGTCCTACCAATCCATCTCTGCGTGAATAAAACAGTTAAATAAATAGAGGATAAAAGCTGGCAAACGCGTTCGGCGACTCGCACCGGCGCGACCCGTGGACCCGCGTCGTTTGGCTGTTCGTTCGTTCGTCAACCGACATGCATTATCAGTCCCTCGTGATTTTAAGGTTTATAAACCTTCAAAATGACGCAAGAAGAACATCCTTCACACAAAAGTAACCGCAATCCGATCGATGCCCCCTGTTCCCCACAACCCGTCGACGACGCGCGCGGTCGCGAGGCGCATCGACGAAGACGACAAAGATGGTCGCGACGACGGTCGCGACGACGATATTTTACCCGCGCGCGGCGGCGGCGGCGGCGGCGACGCAACGCGCGGTGAAGAGACGACGCGACCGAGCGCGCGGATTACCGTTGCCGAAGGGTCGAGTCAGCATTATCGGTTCCTCCTGGACACTCGACCGACGCGGACGCGCGTGTAAAGCGACGAAGACGCCGGAGGAGGGGTCAGACGCGGCGACCGCGGCGGCGTTGGTGGTGATTGAACACGACGCGAGGATGCGGGAGCGGGTGTCGAACGCGGCGCGAGTGCAAAGCGCGACGCCCAACCGAGTGGATGAGTTTGTGTTGCACGAAGAGCTGACGGAGAGGAAGATTGCTTGGGCGGTGCGAGCGAATGATTTTGAGTTGGCCAAGGCGCTGAAGGAGGAGGGGGCGAGGAGAGAACAGGAGCTGTCGCCGTCGGCGCAGTTGGCGGCGGCGCTGGCGAGACGACTGAGAGACCCAAACTCGGCTGAGACAGAGGTGATATGCGCGGATATCGTGCAGTTGGGCGATCGGAGGTTGGTGCCTTCGCTTTTGAGAGCGTTGTGCACGGTGGATGCTGATAACGAGGCGGTATCTCAGGCTATAGAGCACGCGATATGGATGTTGTGGCAAAAGTCAGGCAACTTGCACTACGACGCCAGACTGCTCGACGGCATTCGCGCCATGTCCATCGTACCGGATGGTTTGCCGATGGCTCGAGACATCTTTACAGAAATCATGGATGCGGATCCTGGGTTTGCAGAGGCGCACAACAAGCGCGCGACTGTCAACTATTTGATGCAGCTTTACGACTTGAGCATCAAGGATTGTGAAAACGTCCTCATACTCAACCCGCAGCACTTTGGCGCACACTCTGGCAAGGGTTTGTGTCACTTAGCTCTGCATCAGTATCAAGATGCTCTAAATAGTTTTGAAAACGCTCTATTGGTGAACCCGAAGATGGAACACGTCCAGAGGTATAAGGAATCTCTTCAAAGTATGCTCGAAAAATCGCAGCGTAAACACTTGCGAGGAGATTAATTTTGTACTGTATTTTACAAATGTAAACGAAGCACTTAATGTTTTACAACTTACCGCTACTAGTTCTACCTATCGCTACATCGACTCAATCTCTCAACGCCGCGTATACTCTCGATCTATGCGCGCGAAGAGGCTCCAACTCTTTGGCAAACGCCATGCTGTATTCGCGTTTGTCCTTTGCGCTCCTTGTTGAATCGCTCATAAACGCTCGTCTCTTTGCCTGCATCTCCTTAATCTTCGATTCGATGGAATCGAAAATCGCGTGGGAAGCCGTCTCCCCTTCTCTCAGCGCCAAGTCGACGTACTCCGTATCCAAAAGTGGTAGTCCATCGATTTGCGCTGGAGCCTCGCCGAGACAGAGCGCCTTGTCAATTGGCTTATCCTCTGGTGAAGGCCCCAAGTACAGACCCATGGCATCCATTTTCGGCGTCACTTCGGAGACGTTTTCACTAGCATCCCACCAAGTTTTTACGTCGGATGCCGTGAAGATCCCATTCGTTTTCGGAACATCTCGTGCCTCAAGATAACAATCTCCTTCTTCATCATCATCGTCGTCGTCGTCGTCGCCTCGTGCAACTTTCCACATTGAAACTGAGCCTTTGTCGTCAGCCGTGACCACGACCCACGGCGTCGTCTTACAAAGTTTTTCATCTGGGTGAATCGCGATCGGCACCGGGGCCCACACGACTCCGGTGGCTGGTGCGTCGCTCGATCGCCATTGGCCGACCACTTCGAGCGTTTCGCTATCGTGGATGCGGATATGCCCATCCCATGTGGTGAGCGCCACGAGTCCACCCATGGGAGAGTGCGAGACACATAGCACCGCTCCGGACATGCGAACATCGCAAGTGTTAGCGTCTTGAATCTCGCCGATGTGGTCGCCATTCTCCAATTGAGGCTTACCCGCTCCGCTGGGCGACGCTCTGATGGACCAGACTCGAACGACTCCGTCATCGCATCCCGTGACAATGATGTTCCTCGATCCTGGATGAGGATGCCATGATAACGAATTTATCCTACTAGTGTGAGCGTCGTACCACTTACAAAGACGGCCAGTGACGGAGCTCCACACCAAAAGCCTATGGCATGCTCGTCCGCCGGACGTTGCTGTGATAATTAGACGTCCGCACTGAGTGTATTCGACAGAAGTAATTGATTTTGATTGCCATCGGAGCGTGTGTAGACACTCACCCGGTATCTCTGTCGCTTCGGCAGCCAGATCCCAGACCCTACCGTCGCCATCGAGGGATCCACTCGCGAGCTGAGCGTGTCCGCGTACTGGATGAAACGCCAAACTCGTAACGCCTTTCTTATGCGCATTTAGACCCGAAGGTATCGCGTGTTCCAGCGTCTCATTCACCGTATCCCAAACGCATATCGAGCCATCTGACGTCCCGACGGCGACATAGCCTCCAGTGTAATCGAACGCCAACGCGCTCACGTCCATGGACTCGTGTAATCCGGAGAGCTTTGTCGCTCGAATAGACACTGCTTTCGGAGCACCACTCAAGGAAAGATCGAAATGCCAAACGCCAACAAAACCGGAGTCGCCGCAAACGGCGAGCGTACCATCGCCATCTGGTGACCATTCGAGCTGGTTCACGCACCCACAGTCCACCTTGATTGAATACACGCAATCTCCGCGCGGAACGCTAAACACTTTGAGATAACCATCTCTTCCAATCGTGGCCACGTACGCGTTCAAAGGGTCGAATTTTTCGCCCTCGTCATCCACCGTAATATTTGGTTTCATGGCAAGTCTGATTATCGCTCCTTTGTGCGCGGCAACGGTCGTGATTCTACATTCTGTGAGCAACACTTGTTCCGTCCGCCTAAATCCATCCGTGAAGACGCTCAGAAATTTCTCGTCATCTTTCGCCCGCGCAACGCACTCGCGATAGAGATCCACAGCCCTCGACCACGCACACATGGCTTCTAACGCACGACCTTTGAGTACCCAAGGCGGAAACCATAAACTCCGAGTCGCGATGGCTCTATCTGCGTCGTCCGCGGCAGCACTCCATTGCCCGAGCGCCGCGTACGCCTCTCCTCGCGCATGATACAATTCCGCGTACTCAGCCGTTCCATCCACCTTGGCGTACGCCGCAGCCGCGGTATAATACTCAATCGCCCGTTCGTACTCCTCATTTGCGTAACTTTGATCACCCAACGTCTTCAAATCCCCTCCCAACGCTAACGTTGATCCATCCTCGCCCATTCTAATTTCCAACACGCGCTTCTCTTCCCTCTCTTCATCACCCTTTTTCAACGGTGTCGGCACCGACGCCCGCATCTTCAAAACCCTCGACGACGATGATTTCATCGTCTCGCGAGCCGTCTTGTCTTTTTCAATCTTCTCTCGCGCCGTCTCGTACGCGCGTTGAATCTTTCGAAACGTTTCGTCATCGCCTCCAGTCTTGTCTGGATGGTGCGCCCGAGCGAGCGCTCTGTACGCCGCGCGAACCTCGGATTCGGTCGCGCCGACGTCGAGACCGAGCGTCGAGAAGGCTCGGGCGACGTCGCGGCGGCGGTGGGTGGTTTTACCCGGCATTTTCCTCGCGGTTTCGTCGATATCGAGCGTCGGCGTTTACGGAACAACTCAACGAAAAGGCGTTACTTTGAGCGTTTCGTTCACTGTTTGTGTGTGTTGTTTATTGACAAGTCGTGTGCTGTAGTAAGTACTGCGATGGATGGTGTGGAATTTTAAGCGTACATTTCCTTTCGCGGGTTTTCTTTTCTTCCTCGTCACCTATGTCGTTTCCTGATTGCTTCTCAGCCGAGGAGTGGCGTCGCGCGCGAGAATCCCGTCTCTAAGACGCTCATCAGAGAGAAACGCGACGTTGCAAAAATGTTTCAAACGTGGCCTGAGGAAAACCTGCTCACTTGAAGTGCATGTTAGCCGTCTCGTAGCCGAGGGTGGAGACAAGGAATGCCTTCGGATCGTAGTTGGCGTTTTTGTGGTTGTCGATGAAGTTCTTGAAGGCTTCGTTCACCTTCTCCGGCGTCTTGGAGTGGACGTCGAGGACGGCGTACCAAGCCGCTTCGGTAGCCACTTCGCTGACGGCGCGCTTCATTCTATCCATGTTGCCCGCAGTGCTCTTCTTCGTCTTCGGGAGAGACTTAGTGCTACCCTTGGTCGACTTTTCCTTATCCTTGCGTTCCTTCTCGGCAGCCTTGTGCTTCTTGCGTTCAATGCGGAGCTGAGCGGCGGCTTCCTTGGCAGCTTCCCAAGCGCGCTTCTCGTCGAGCAAACGTTGACGCTTCGCTTCGCGAGCAGCCAAGCTAAGGTTCTTCTTCTCGGTCAAGTAAGCATCACGCTTGATGACGTACTCTTGCGCTTCAAGCTTAGCGGCGGCTTCGTACTTGGCCTTTTCCTTGGCAGAGAGCTTCTTCCACTGTTCGCCGAGCTCGGCGGCTTGCTGGCGGAAGGGCACGGCATCCTTGGTACCAGCCTTCGGGCGGAACTTGCTGTCGCGGTATTCCTTGGCCCAGATGATGTACGCGGAGCGGTTCTTACGCGGAGCGTTCTTGTCCTTCTTGCGGCGCTTGCGGTTACCATCCTTGTCGTAGCGAACCGGCGGCTCGTCCTCCTTTTCATCCGGAAGCGGCACGTAGTTGCGCATTTCTGCGTAGTAGCGCGCCTTGTCCTCGTCCGCCTTGCGTTGGCACTCAGCACGCTCCGCGGCGGAGACATTCTTCCACTTGAGCGCGAGCGTCTTGGTGATGTCCGTCACCGACGCGTTCGGGTTCTTCTTTTGAAGCGCCTCGCGGTGGTTGTTCAAAAACACCAAGTACGCGCTCATCGCGCGCTTTGGCTTTTCCTTATCCCGTCTCTTACGGCGCTTTCTTTCCGGTTGGCCCGGCGGCGGGGCGGTCGCGGCAACTTTCGGTGCCATCTTTAAACGTTCTTCTGTGTCGTCGTCACGAAAATACTCCGTCAGTCACCGTAAATTATAGCTTGATCGATTGATGATTCTGATGATTCGAGCGCGCGCGCGCGCGTTCAAATTTTTTTCAAAAAAAAAAAACAGCCAACCGCGCGCGCGCGGAATCGAATCGAAACGCCCTCTTCCGAACGAACCGAACCGAACGACCGCGTCGACGCCGACGACGAACCCTCCCGCACGCGCGCGTCGTCGTCGTCGTCCATCGCGTCGTCCATCGCGACGCGCGCCGACCGAAACGACCGGCGCATTTTTTCGACCGTTCACCCAATCGCTCTGAACCGACGCGTCCCGTCCGTTGGGACGAACGCGCACGACGGCACGAACGGGACACGCCCGACGACCCCGTCGCCCGCGCGTTCGCCCGCGCGTTCGCCCACGCGCTCGTCCGTCCGTCCGTCGCGCGCATCCGTCGTCCGTCCGTCCGTCCGTCCGTCGCGCGCGTCGGGAAACCGAACCGTCGTCCGTTCGTTGGTTCAAAATCCGCGTCGTCGTCCCTTCCGTCGTCGTCGTCCCTTCCGTCGTCCGTCGTCCCGGGCATGCGACGAATGCCCAACCGAGAGTCGGGGCTATCGAATCCCCCGCGCGCGTCCCTTCCGTCGTCCGTCGTCGTCGTCCGTCGTCCGTCGTCGCGTCGTCGTCGTCGTCGTCGTCGCCAGAACACGCACCGCGTCGTATTAAACCCACTCAAACGCCCGTGCGCGCGCGAATGCGGACGACGACGTCCCGCGCGGGGTGGACGAATCGATGAATTCCC
>Ga0181573_10002973_pt1 | contig 15311 bp, 9 predicted proteins | sample 101ome_25_FD_148643 | JGI IMG/M metagenome (GOLD analysis project Ga0181573, IMG submission 148643) | Coastal salt marsh microbial communities from the Groves Creek Marsh, Skidaway Island, Georgia - 101409BT metaG (spades assembly) | ecosystem: Environmental > Aquatic > Marine > Intertidal zone...
CCGGCCGGGGCCCCCCCCCCCCCCCCCCCCACCCCGGCCCCCCCCCCCCCCCGATGCGGGACCGCACTCGATCGAGGTAGTCTTCTCCTGCGAGCCCCCCCCCTCCTCCACCGCTGCGCTCGCTGCCGACGTCGGCGCCGTCCTCTGTCGTGAGGACGACGGCACGGGGACCCTGCCGAGACGACCGGCCCGACCGGACCTTGTTGGAGCCGTCAGCCTTCGCACCGCCACCCCTGCCTGAACCGGCCTCCTCGCCGGCGCGCTCCGACGTGGGTCCCCGGCGCGAGCCCCACCGCCCCGACTTGCCCTCCCCCCCCCCGTCCTCGGAACCGGGGCTGACGTCCGTGCCCATGCCATCGGGACCGGCGCCAGGGGCAAAGCCGAGGGACATTCCGCTGGCCGACGCGGGGGCCTCGCCACCCCGCTGCCGGAGGAGATTCTCCAGAAGGCTTACCTTTTGGCGCAGGTGCTCATTGTCGGCCTCGAGGCCTCGATGGTCCAAGGCGAGGAGCTGCCGTGACGCGCGAAGCCGGTCGCGCTCATCCGCCTCGGCCTCCTGCTGCCGCGCCATCCGGTCGATGAGGTCGGTGGCCTTGCGAAGCTGAGCCACCATGTCTTTCTTCTCGGTGCGGAAGATCTGGCTCTCGGTCTTGCTCGTCAGGGCCCGCGTCAACAACTTGGCCTGCTGAATCGTCGCGATCCGGTCATCCTCCGCCGCCTTGGCACCGGCGGCAGACCGCCGCAAGGGGGCGCCTCCAGACCCTGCCGCCCCCTCGGACGACGACTGCCGGTCGTCCAGCGCAGTAAGCTGCTGCAGCAGTGCTACCTCGTCGACTGCGGCCGCCTCGCGCGAGGAGTGGCCGGCGCCGGTGCCGGTTCCTGGCGGGGCGCCAGCCCCACCAGCCCCACCGCCCGATGCCCCACCCGCTAGCAGAAACTGATTCTCGTCCCGCAGAAAGGCGTTTTCCCGTCTCAGCAACGCCAGCTCTTTTTGCAGTGCCATGACCTCTGCGTCGGCAGCGTCGATCTGCACAGCGGGTTTATTCCGGATGTTCTTGGCCTTCTGGGCATAGGCAAGGGTCGACAGAGTCTGATCTGTATGGCCACTTGCGGGCGAGACGCATGCCACCATCAACGTCAGGGCGCTGCCTCCAATCGAGTCCATCAGGAGCTTGGTCAGGAGGGAGTCGCGATAGGGCACGTGGACGCCCGTCTGCTTGGAGCCACCGAGGGCTGAGATGACGGTGCCGAGAGTAAAAAGGGACTTGTTGATGGATCCCGTCTCCTTCAGCATGGCCCCGCCGCGAATGGCCCCCGTGACGCCGGTCTGCTTGAGCCTCTCGCTCCCGGCCAGATCGACAAAAAGGAGCTTGGACCGGCGGGTCACGGGGCGCGTGCCGGCTCCGCCCTCTATCGACGTGGCCGCCACGTGCACGGTAAAGATGGCGTGGCTGCGGCTCGTCTCGTGGTTGAGCTCGTGCTCACCGCGACGACGGTGCCGCGCGCCCACAGCAACGATCTCCTCGGCCTGCTCGACAGTCGTCACCTGGACCTTGCGGGCCTTGTCCACGTAGTAGCCGGCCCCGGCGTCCCATTTGACCGCGAGGGGCTTGCCGGTGAACTCGATGAGGTCGTATGCCATCTCGTTGTAGATCTCCACCTGAGACAGAGAGATGTCGAGGACCTCGCCCCGGTTAGCACGGCCCCGCAGCTGCTCTGCCAGCGACAGAATGTGCCTGAGGGCGCGGGGAATGATGCCGTCCGAGGGCCGAGCGCCCGAGTCTTGCAGCGCATTCCCGCCCCGAGCCAGATCGGCCTCGCGTCCCGACATTGTGAAGGTCTTGCCAGACCCCGTCATGCCATAGGCGAGGACGCTCACGTTATATCCACGCAGCGACGCGTCGACAAGCTGCGGGATGCCGCACGCCGTCCACACGTCGGCTTGGATGACGTGGGGCGCCATGCAAGCATGGAACTCGAACTCGTGCACTTTCAACTTGCCCTCCTTACGGGCGTCGCGGCCTTTGTTGTTGTCGATGCGGTCGGCCTGGTCATCAGCCGGGGTGACCACCTTGACCGAGCGGGGGCCCTCCGGCAGGGCCGTCTCGGTGTAGCCGTTGGCCGCCTCGGTCTCGTTTAGGGGACGCACGCGCACGACGACCTTGATTCCGCTGCTGCCGCTGCCTGCGGCGCCCCCAGGGCCTGTGCGGGGGCGGGCGCCGGGCGATGGCAGGGGGCGCGAGCCGCCCTGGGACCGGGGGGTCGGGCCGCCGCCGCCACCGCCCCGGGGACTGGGCCGGCCGGACAGGGGACTTAGGGCCCGAGGGCTCGCGGGGACCGAACGGAAGCCGCCGTACCGGTCATAGTCGGAGGACCCTCCACGCCCCCTCGCGCTCGGCAGGGGGGCCAGAGGGACAGCGTGTCCTCCGCCATGGCTCGACTTCCTGCCCCACTCGGCCATTCGATAGGGTCGGGTCGTTCGCTCCTCCTTCTTCTGGGAGGGGGGTCAAATGGTGGAGGGGGCAGCGGGGTCGAGGGAGGGCGAGCGCGACTGTGCAGCATTGGCGGTCCCGTCGGCCGACGACCACGACGAGGACGCGCCCGGCACAAGGTCTCCCGCGCACGGATTGACCACCCTTGAGCCTCGGTACGCCCCTTAACCCTTCTCAGGATATTCTCGCCTGGATGAAAGGCGTTACACGCCTGAAAGCCGCTTGGCGCGGGCCCGGAGGGGCCCCGCAGGCGACGCGCCCGGCACACGGCCGAGACCTGTCTGTCGCCGACTTTCCCTGGCCTGTGGGTGGGGCGGGGAGCGGACGGTGTATATCAGACAGTCGTCCCTATCTCCTCAAGGGTCCGCTTCCGCGCGGCGGCGACGAGGGACGGATCGACAGGGCAACGCGCCTCCTGCAGCGCCCACAAGGGAGCCGGCGAAGACCGACGGCGGCGTTGATTCTCCTCACCCGCCTCAAACTCTGCGATGCGGCCCCCTCACTGCGTCGGGGAGGGAGGCGAGGCGCCTGGAGCTCGGCCGCGGTCCGCTCTCTCGGCCGCCCAAGGGCGGACGGCGACGTGAGGTCGGACCCGAGGTTCGTCGCCCCCCCCCCCGCGCCCCAGAGCGAGGCGGCTGAGGCGAGGCGTACCATGCGAGTATGGGGAGGGGACGCCGCCGACGGACGCGTCGTGATGGCTGGCGCGCGGCCAGTGCCGGCGGCGCCGGTCGCCCCGAGCGGACAGCTGGCGCCGAGCCGAGCGCGGCGCGGGCGACAAGCCGGCGGAATGCGCCTGTTGCGGTCGATGTGAGGCGGATAGTGCAGCCCAAGAAGATGCCCCGGCCCCTGGGCCGGCCGCGAAGCCAGGGCGCCGCCGTTCCTACGACTACGACCGCCTGGACCGCCCACTCCCCTCTCCCTCCGTGCTCCCCCCTCCAGGTCGGACGAGGAGCCCGTCTGCCCCAAGCCGGCCCTGGAGGAGGCCTGCAAGCCGAAATGCCGTGACTTCATCGCGGCGTACGACGCGTGCGCTGCGCGGGTGGCGGGGGACAAGACGGGGGAGAAGCACTGCACGGGGCAGTACTTTGACGTTTGGCACTGCATCGACGTCTGCGCCTCGCCTAAGCTCATGAAGCTGCTCAAATAGTAGTGGGGTGGGGTTGAAGCACGCCCGTGCCATCACACAGCGCCTCCCCCCCTTTGCTGTGGGCCGCGGTGGCGCGGCCTAGCGCACGCACGTCACCGTCTCAAGGGCTGTCGGCGCGAGCGCGATCTGCGGTCTTGTCGTCCTCGGCCCCCCCCGGCAGTTCGCAGGCCCTCTTCAGCGCCTCGAACACGGACACCATGGCCGTTCCCCACAGGGCGGACGAGGCCATGCGGGGCGCGGCACCACGCCAGAGCCCCCGGGGCCCCTCGCGGCCGACCAAATCGCGGACAACGCCCGCGGCTGTGGGACGGGGCCCGCGCAGGGTCGAGGACGAACCCCCAGATGCGTGAGTGTCGCGATCGTGCGTCTGGAGGCGCGTGCGCACGACGTCAAGCGGGGTGGTGATGAAGCCCGACGTGATGCCCGCCAGCACGCCCGAGCAAGCCTGCACGCCCACAACAGCAGCACCGCCTGGTGTTCGGTCGTCGTCGTCGGACGCATGGCGGCCGAGCGCGTCCCAGAGAAGGCGCTGAAAGGTCCCGTAGCCGCTCCACCAAAGGGCGTTGCTGGGAGCGTAGGTGACAAGAGAGAGTGGAAGGCCACGATAGAGGCCGCGAACGCCCTGCTCCCGCACGATGGTCGCCGCGGCATGGAGGCCCGACCGGTACCGCTGCGGGCCCGCCGCGGGCAACGACGACGACGGTGAGAGCGACGACGACGTCCCGGGGGGGGCGCCCGCGGGCGAGGCCTGGCCGGCCCGTGCGGCGGCACGGGCGGCCCCCGCGGCCGCTGCCGTCCCGGCCGCTGGCCCGGCCCCAGTCACCCCAACGCCCCCCCCACTCGCCCCTCCCCGGCCCCGGCCGCCCTGCACCATGAGACGCTGGCTGACGACATCCACTGGCACAGTGATCGTCTGAGTCGCGAGCGAGGCCGCAAACCCAGCAGCAAAGCTAGCCGCCCCCGCTGCCCCGGCCGCTCCGCCTGGGAGGGCGTCGGCTACCGTCGACCCGTCGCCGCGGTTAGAGGGCGAGGCGAGTAGGTCGTGCGTCGCCGCCCGGGTCCGCTCCAGCACCGACAGATAGACGACACGGGCTGGGATGGTGCCAAAAACCACGGTCCCAAATCCCTTGTACAGGCCCCGGACCCCGCAGTCGGCGTATAGGGCGCGTCCCACGCTCCACGCTCCGGACAGGCCGCCCCGGCCAGCGCCCCCTTCGTGCCGCAGGGCCATCTGCCGCGTCTTGATCACCGTCAGGGGATACAGGGCTAGAGTCACTGACGAGAACGAGACTGCGAGGGGAGGCCGGGAGGAGTGCGTGAGAGGTGGAGGGGAGAGCGGCGGAGAGAGCCCGCACCTACCCACCACACAGCACTCGCCCGTCCCCCAGACGAAAAACTTTTGCTTGTCCAGGTGCGCCCAGTCCACGTCGGGCCCCCGGCGACGCCCAGGGGCGGCCGAGTCGGGGGTGACGCTGTCGCTCTTCACAGCGCCGGAGTCGCCTCCATCGATCGAGACCATCGTGGTCAGGTCGCGGCCGTTGGCAGCCGGCTCCTGCCAGACCTCGATGTTAAAGGACCTTAGCGCCAGCCTCAGGTCGAGTAGATTAAGTCGAGCAATTTATTTGCCAGGAAGCGAGTCCGGATATCAACAGATCAACGCAGTAGAGGGCAAGGAAGGCGTCTGTCGTGAGCCACGCCAAGCACAGAAAGTGTTGGGGGGCCGAGGAGGTCCCGACAGACGCGTCGCCACCACGCGCGGCGTGGGGGGCTGGAACGCGCGGGAGTCGATTGGTCTCGCTCGTGGAAGGAAAGACGGACACCCAGGAGGACACGGCCGGCCCTGCGGCGGCACCTCGGCCAAGGGGCCACGCGAGGAGGCAGCGCGTGTCCTCGAAGACGGTCCGCAGAAGCTCTCGACCTCGAAAAACGCAGTTGAAGTCGCTCTTTAACGTTTGGTTGGCGAGCGAACCAGGGAAGCGCCCCGAAAACCCGATACGAGAGCAGGTTTCCCCTTGTCCTCGTCCTCGGGCCGTCTCCGCTCTTCAGGGGCTTTCCGCGAGTCGACACCGCGCTTGAGGAGACAGCACTTCACAATTTCTTTGAGGGAAGCGTTATTTTGCCGGATACGAGATGAAAGCGGGTTTCACGGGCCCGCGACGGCGGCCGAGGCCATGCTCCGGCCGCCACGTCGCCGCGCAGGGGGTTCGGGGCTTGACTAAGTGGGTGGCGCAAAAGCACGGCGACGCCGTGGTCGACGCCACCGGATGCCGCTTCGACCACGTCGCCATCGATCTCCCGCACCTGCTCCACGAGGCAGCGCGCCACGCCCGTTCCGAGGCCCATTTCGCGGCGTTGCTTTTTCGTCTTCTCGACGGGGCACTGAGCGCGGGAAGGCCCCGCCGGTCCGTCTGCGTCTTCTCCGACGGACCGGCGCCGCTCGCCAAGCTCTTAACCCAGCGGGCTCGCCGCGAGGCGAGTAGGGGAGAGGGTGTTGACGTAAGGGGGGTGAGGGGTGCTGTCGACATCGAGCTCACAGTGACCGTCCCCACTTCCCCAACTACCCTCCCCTCCCCTCCCCTCCCCTCCCCAGGCCAACGCCCGCGATGGGGCAGACGAACTCCTCCGTCGCATGCTTGGGGAGGAGGGCTCCGCCTCTGACGTGGAAGCGGACGCAGACACCGACTGCGGCTCCAACCGGGCCTCGGCATCGGCATCGAAGTCCGCCCCTCGCCCTGCACGCCTGCTGCAGGGCGAGACAGGCCTGCTGCCGCCCCGGTGGTGGAGGAACGCCCGGGCGCGCCGCCGCCTCGTGCCCCTCGCCCTCACCCCGGGCACCCCTTTTGGCCTTTGGTGCGACGCCCTGCTCGACTTTTGGGCACGACAGCGGCTCTCCTCGCGGCGGTGGCGGCACCTCGTTATCGAACTGTCCCCTTCACGCCATGCGGGGGAAGGAGAGGTGAAACTCTTTTACAGGGTGCGGAATCCATCGCCGTTGTCCCCTCCCTCTCGTGTGGAGCGCGATGAGGGGGATGACGAGGGGGACAATGGCGCCCCATCGTCTCCCGCGTCCTCATCCGACCCCGATACGTGGCTGGTCGTCGGGGCCGACACCGACCTCTTGTTGATGGCGTTGGCGTGCGGGGATGACGCCGGGGCAAGTGACGGGGCGGCCGCCGCATCCGTCTTCCTTTGCGGAGCCGCGCTCTGGGAGCACGCAGGGCGGGGCGGCGTCGCCGTGCCACACCTTGCCGATGTCGACCCTGCCCGTTTCGGTGCAAAGGCCGAGGCAGAGGAGCCCTCCTCTATCGAGACGCGGACCGAGTCGGAGACAGCGAGAGACCCGGAGCCTTCTCCACCCCCTCCCGCCAACGGACCGGCCCTTTGCCTATCCGTGGACGCCCTCCGAAGCTGCCTCGCCGATTCGGGCCTTTGGCCCCACCTACACGGCAATAAGAGCGACGAACCCCCCGACCACTCGGGCACGCTGCGCCTGGCGCTGATGGCTGACGCCACGCTGGACCTGGCACTGCTGCATGTGCTATGCGGCGGAAACGACTACGTCGGTCGGGTGGGCAGCCTGCGCCTCGAACGGAGCCCGGCACCGCGAGTCAAGGGGTCGACGGGGTCGGACGCAACGCGCCGGGGGGCGCCAGGGGCCCTCGAGGCGTATCGGGCCCTCGCCGAGCGGGCCGCTGCCGCGTCGCCTTCAAGAACGACGGAGACAATGGCACGCCGCGGATCCCTTCTAACTATCCGCGACGCGACTGGGGCAGTGCGGGTCGACCGTGGCGCCCTGCTGCTTCTCCTCCGCGAAGCCCGGAGTTGCCCCCCGGTCACCGCCGAGGTCGATACGAGCCACGACATCGACGGTACCTCCCACGACGCCACCGATGACGACCCCGCGCCGCCCCCTGTTGCCATCGTCTCGGTGGCCGATGCACGCTTGCGGCGCCGCGCCCACCGCGCCCGCCCGCCAGCGTCGGTGCCCGCCTATATCCAGACGCTGGAGTGGACTCTGTCGCTCTACGCCCGCTGCGAGGTGACGGATGTGGCGTGGGCCTACCCTTGCCGCGCGCCGTCGCTGGCTGCCCTGGTCGCGGGCCTCGAGGCATGTGCAAAAGACAACATCGATGGTAACGAGGGTTTGTCATCGCCACGCACACCCTTGGCGGACCCGCTGCCGCCCGCCGCAGCGGCACTGGCCCTGCTGCCTTTTACAGCGGCGCCCATTGCAGCCCCCCCGCTCCGTCACGTCATGGCCGACGTTGCTTCTGGAAAAGAAGGATCGTCATCAACGGCGCGCCTCCGGGCGGCCCTCTATGGCAAGGCCGACTGCCACGAGTGCGGCGCCCTGCGGGCAGGCAGCGTGGCGGCGTCGCGGCTGGCAGCAGCGGCGCGGGAGCTGAGGCGGGCCGTGGGCGAGGCGGCCGACTACGACGACGCCGACGACGCCACGGCCCTCGAACAAGCGACTGGCCGAAGCGTCATCGCGGCTGCGGAAGTCGTGGCGGCGTTGCTTCCTGTGGCGGCCCTGCTGGAGGCGCAACCGGGAGGGGTCGTGTGGCGAGGGTGGGCGCGGCGGTGGAGGGGGGGGCGAGGGCCAGAGTCAGCCAAGGTCTGGGGGAGTGACCTCGCCACAGCTGCCAGGGCTGTCGCCGCATTTGTCAACGATTGCAAGGGTTCAGGCAGGGCCTCAAGGGCATCGGCGGCCAGACTCGCTGATGCCCTTGAGGCCCTGTCCGAAGGGACCCCAAGTGAGGGTGCGCTTTCAGCTTGGCGCCGGCTCCAGTCGGCTCTAGGCGCTCTCGAGCCCCCCGCCCGGAGGCTCTCTCGCCAGGCCGAGGTTGCCGCCGCCGCCCACGTTGCCGCTCGGCACCCTTGGGCGGCCTTCCCCGTCGACGCCGTCACAGAAGCGGCAGTCGGCGCTGCCTGGGAGGAGGGGGACGACGACGTTGGGGCCGAATACGAGGAGGTGGCTCGGTGGAGTGACAAGCGGCTGCTGAGTCACGCCCCGTCTGTAATTTACTGGCGCGATGACGCCTCGTACGGGCCCCGTCCTCCCCCTCCACCCGCACCGGGGTGGGGGCCACTGCCGGAGGCAGCACGGAGGGTCGTGACCCGCGAGGTTCGAGGACCAGGGGCCTTTCCACGGGGCGAGGCCGTCAAGGTGGCGGCCGTCAGGAGGGCGAGGCAGGGAACGATGGCAAGCCTACCCAGGCGGGCCGCACTCCTTCTGCTCGAGCGAGCAATGACCACCAGCCCGCGGCCCCCCTTTCATCGACCCATCGCACCCACCTGTCTTTTCATCTAACCACCGGCCCTGCGCTGCTCGCGTCACCCGGGACACCGCCTCGAACCCAGCCAGGGGCACCGCCCGCGACGCCGGCGCTGACCACGGCCGTCCCTAGCCGATCGCCCTGCCACCCAGGGGCCGGGTAAGCCGCTCGACATCGTCCGGGCTCTCGGCATCGTGGTCGAAAGCACCCATCTTGGGCGACTCGTTGGCGTCCTCCTGGTGGTTGCCCGCGCGCGCAGCGGCGGCGGCGGCGACGCCTGCTGCGGCGGCGGCGAGGGCGTCCTCAGCGTCCGTCGAGCGGTTCGAGGTGCCCCCTGGTGTTGACGGGCCCGAGGGACCCCCACGGGAGCCGCTTGAGCCGAGGCCGAGCTGGCCCAGCTGTCCCTCAAGCCCGCCAACCCACCCAAACGACGGGCTCTTAGGGCCCTCCTTCTGGCCGGCAGGGGAGGCGGTGGCCAGCGGCGGGGCGTCCGGAGGAACATGCGACGTCGTCGGCGACGACGCAGGGGCGGGAAGTGCAGATGGAGGTACTCCCCCCGACGCCGGAGCCCGGCCGCGGACCCGCACCAAGGGCCCCTCCTCGTCCGAGTCGCCGTGGATGCCCTGGTCGCCCTGGGCCTGGGTAAGAACAGGCTGGAGGGAAGGGTGAGCCAGCGGAGGAAGCTCCATCGGAGCAAGGTCAGCAAAGGACAGCGGTCTGGTGATGCCATCTGGCGAAAATGGCGTCGCGCCGAGCGTGTGCGTCGCCCCCATCGAGGGCACGCGCTCCATGATGTCGTTGGGAGCCGACGCCGTCGCCGTCGTCGGTTGCGGCTGCGATGGTGGCGAAACGTCGGTGGTTCCAGACGACAGCAACGAGGGTCCCACCGTCGCCGCAGCAGAAGCCGCCATCGTCGTCGTCACGGCGACGGGGCACTGCTCCGTGGCGACGTCGATAGCGGGCGAGGGCGACCGCGTCGTCGAGGACACCGTTGCCGATGCACCCCCCGACGACGGAGCAACGGCCAGCCCTTGCTCGATGTTGCCACGAGGGGCTTCGGCCTCGCGCTTGCTCCGACTCCGCTGCTCTGTCTCCTCTTCGCGCTGGAACCGAAAGAGATCATCCGAGATAACGGCGTCCACTCCCGCCTCCCGCTGAGCCTTGAAGAAGGCGTGGTCGTTGTTTTTGGGCCCCCACGTGAAGACGCTCATACCCAGCCCATGGCACGTCTGCACCAGATCGTGCGCCCCTCCTCCCTGGAGCGGAGTTGACTCAGCAACGACCCCATGGAGGTTTGACGCGCACGCAAAGGCGACCGCCGCCTCGAGCGAGTCCATGCGGGGGTCGGCGTAGCGCTCGGTGCCGCTGCACGTGAGGAAGAAGACGGGGTAGCGGGGCTGCTTGAGGCTTAACAGCGTCGCGCAGTCGGGGTCAAAGGTGGAGAAGATGACGGGCCGGTCCTTGGCCTCGGTCATGACGACAGTGAGCACAGCGTCGATGAACGTGTTGCGCGGGTACATGCGAAAGGGGAGCCGGTTGCGCAGCTGGTCCGTGGGATACTTGATTTCCACGTTGAAACCCAGCCACTTGGGCAGCTGTCGGAACATCTCCCGTAACGTGGCCACGCGGTCGCGCAGCGTCCAAGAAGACGCGGTCAAGGGGCCCACGGCGCCAGGGTCGTGACCCGCAGCAGGCTCGGACGACTCGATGATCCCGTCGTCGTTCTGGAGCGCTGCCTCAAGGGCCGCCTTCTCGTGCCAGCCGCGATCCTCGTCCTTGAAGGGATCACGGTGATCCGACGACGAGGCGGGGGTCGTGCCTCGCGCTGCGGAGATTTCGCTGTTGCCGGCGCCATGGTTGTTCTGGCAGGTGGTGCCCGCCGCACCGGCTCTGTCTTCGGCTCTGCCGTGGGTGCCCCCGCCCCCGCCGCCCCTGCCCCCCCCCGCATTCTTGTCCTCCCCACCGACCATCGAGCCCGCGGGCGACTTGGCGGCTTCACGCTCGGCCTGAATCTCCTCCATCATCTTGGAGAAGCCCGCCTCACGAAACATGTTTTCGTCTCCGCTGGCCGACCGCTTCAGGGTGGAGCGGCGCAGGTTGCGTTCCTGCTCAAAGACCTCGCGGTTGCGCCTCTGCCGCGCTGCCTGCCCCCGAGACCGCAGCTCGCTAGCCGACACCATCGCTTCGGCGAGTTCGGTCGACTGGAGCTTGGCGAGGGTGATCGTGGGAATCCCAGCTTTGAGAACTCGGTCCCCCACGGCCAGCTTGACATCGAAGTCGTGGTAGATGACAACCTCACCGTCGAGGGTCATGTGCACGTCAAACTCGATGTACTGCATGGCTTTGCTCGAGGCCGCCGTCATGAAGGACAGGAGGGTGTTCTCGCGAACGCCCTTGCCTCGGGCCGTCTGGCTCTCCCCCGACCCGCGGTGGCCAATTGAGATCATTGGGAGGCCGGGGCTCCACCACCGGCGCAGGATGCCGCCCAGGTGATTTTGGGGGTGCGACAGCTCCGTCGCAACCAGAAAGAGGGCCCGAAAGGTCCCGATGTGCTCGAGCTGGGGGCTCTGCAGAGTCACCTGCAGGCGGCCCTCGAGGGGGCGCAGCGTCTCCCACGAACAAAACCCGCGCGCCAGCACGCGGCCGTCGTCGTCGGCCACCACATCGACCCGAAAGGCTAGCGCCTCTAGCGTCTGGGCGTTCATCACAAACGTGGCCCGATCCTGGAAGAGGCGACGTCTGTTGTTGCGTTGGTGGGGGGGGTGGTTCTCATGGGTGTCGGAAGGAGAGAAAGGAAGGGGGCGAGGGACGACGGCACAGGGACACCAAGTGGAAGCTCATAGCCAGCTCTGCCGCCACGCGTCGAGTCTGGACGCCTCGTTGCACGAGGACTCGCGCACGCTGTGGGGGCAACGGGCGGCAACCGTCACGCCGCCCGGCCCGCTGGGGGCGGAGGCAGCGCCGGGGGGGGGAGGCAACGTGTCCCACACCCGATAAACGGCGGGCAGCCAGTGCCCCACAGCGGCGGCGTCGGCATTGGCAGATATTGCAGAGGTGGCGGCAGATAGCAGCTGGGGCAACGCCCGGCCTCCCTTTCTCTGTCTCGGCCGTTGGAGGCGAGCAACCCCGCGCCGGCGACGGCGCCGCCGCTCGTCCCCCCCCCCTAATTCCCCCTCCACACCCCCCGCACACTCGCCCAGCCTCCGCAGCCCGCGCTCCCACCCCGCTCGTCGTGTTGAGACCCTTGGCGAGCTTGTCGAGGTCGAGCGGGGGTAGTTTGCGGAATCGCTTGGGCGTCTTGACCCGCGGGTCGTGGGGAACGGCCTCGAAGAGCTCGACGTGGTGGGGCGTGGCCCGGGCGATGGGGTCGCGAAGATCCGCCAGGGGCTCGCGTGAGCCCGGGGGCTGGCCCACGCGAAGCTGGAGCGCCCCGGCAGCGCCGCGGGTGACCCAACCGGACCCAACGGACCGGTGGGTGGGGTTGAATGAGGCCTCGACCACCCCGCTAGGCGGAGCATGCTCAACTGTCTGGTCGACCAAATCCCACATCATGGGGCGGGCCGTGGGGCTGCGCCGGTGCCCATTGGAAACGACCTTGTAGCGCACGGGGAATCGGTCATGCTTGAGACGCACGGGACGGGACTCGTAAATGGTGGCCCCGGCGGGGCTCGAGGGGTGCGCCGAGGCGGTTTCCGACACAGAGCCGGCTGCGACGGAAGAAAAGGGGATTGGTCGCAGGTGGGGTCGGGGGCGAGGGCGAAGGAGAGGGTCGCTTCGGGCTCTGATTCGAGCTCACGAGTGAACCGACAACGGCGACAGCTCATGATCGCTCCCCGGCGCGTTCGCGATTGAAAAGATGCCGGCCGCGGCGCAGCGGCCGCGTCCGGTGAACACGAGCCCGTCCCGTTGGCCGTTTCTCCGCACGGTTCGCCGCGCTTGACCAGAACGGGAAGCAGAGGAGCTAGTGGACTTGCGGGGTCTCCAGCGGTTTGGCCCGCCGAACGACCCAGAAACCCGAGCAACGGAATGGCCCCAGGCCGGATGACGGCCGGCGTTGACCTCTTCCTCCCGCGCTTGCTCCATCTCGCCCCCGCGTTCACCTCCTCGCCCACGGGACTGAGAACCAGCGCATTGTCGAGTCGGTAGTTGCCAAGCTCGGGACAGTTTCCGACAATCATGAGCTTCTTCACCTCGTCGACGGTAGAGGTGAAGGCACCGGCGTCCGCGTCGAGGGAGACCCTCCACACGACCCACGCCGTGTTCGCCATCGTTGCGTTCTTCCTGGGCGCGGCCCCCGAGGGGGGTGAGGAGAGAGGGAAGGGGGGCCTCTGATGCAGCCCGGGGAAACGGGGGGGGAAGGAGGGGGGGCGGGGGCGGGGGAGGACGAACGTCCGAAAGAACCCCCACTACTCGATGGCCTTACCCGTCGGAGCCGCAGCGCGGGTGCGGTCAAGCGCCTCGATCAGTGCCCGTGCGATGCCAGGAGAGTACTGCGAGTGCCCACCCCCCCGCACAGCGTCGACCCGAAGCGAGGGCCCGTAGAGGTCGCGCAGGGCCAGGGCCGTCGCCGGGGGTGTGACGCAATCCTGCAATCCCTGCACGAGCGTCGCCGGGACGGCCGCCAGCGGAGAGGGCGACGAGAGTAGAGCAGCGCGTACGTCGTCGAGCAGGCCAAAGCCGCCGTGCCGTGCAAAGTGGCACGTCAGCCGGGCCTGGGCCACCCCCCGGGCCGTCCACCCGGGGTCCTGGCCCGACGGCGACGCAACGGCGAGGGAAGCAGGCCTGGCGGGGTCGCCCGGGACGCACGACGGGGCGAGAGAGCGGTCGGCGCCGGCGGCGTCGTCGAACGTCCAAGCGTCGGCACCCCCTAGTCCAGCGCCGTCGACCCCCCCGACCCATGGCCGCGCCGCGCCCGACACCACCGACTCCCAAGCGCCCCAGGCGCGGGCAGCGGCCTCGCGCGTTGGGGCGTCGTCGCTCGCTAGCAGGGCGGCGAATGCGGCCAGGTCGGCGGAGGCCTGTTCTGAGAGACCGTCCACGCGCGGGGGCGGGGGCTGCGAGCCAGTGTTCCCGAGGGCGGCCGCCGCGCGCCACGCCCGGTGCTCGCGGGGGCGGAGCATGGCCACGCCATGCGGGCCGCAGAACCACTCGATCTGGGGGGTGGGGGGTGGGGAGTGAGCGTCGACGTGGGCGAGGGCGCGACGAGCACGTTGGCGGGCGGAGTGGGATCCCCGACGCCCCCGCCTCTCGCCTCTTCCCCCCCGCACGTGAACCCCCCGCGAAGGACGAGGGCCGTTACGCGGTCGGGATGCCGCGCAGCGTAGGCCAACCCCAGAGCCGTGCCCCAGCTGCCGCCGACCACCACCCACCGGTCGAGGCCGAGGTGTCGTCGCAGCGCCTCGAGGTCGTCGACCATGGCTGCCGTGTCGCAGCCCCGCGTCTCGCCGAGGGGGCGGCTCCGTCCCGAACCGCGCTGGTCCATCAGAATCACGTCGTAATGCTCTAAAAGGATGGAAAACGGTACGACAGTGAAAGGAGGGGCATCGGGAACAGGGGGAGGCCCCAAACAGACCCGTCACCTCCGCTCCCCAGCTCCCGCGTCCCTCGCCCGGATCATAGAACTGTGCGTGCCGCGCGAAGCACCCCGCGCCCGGACCGCCGTGGAGGTGGACGGCTGGTGCTCCACCCTCGCGGCCGCGCCGCTCCCAGTAGATTTCATGCTTGGCGGGACGCCCCGAGGACGACGACGACGCGGCGTCCTCGTCCCCCACGACCGCCTCTCGCACCAGCACACCCCACTCGCGCACAGGTGAGGGGGGGTACAGGGAGAGAGACATCGGGTCGGCGGCGGCCGGGTTGGACGCGATGGAGGTCGCCACGGGTGGGGAGGGAATGCGGCGGCGGCGGGGTTGGCGCAGGTGGCTGACGGCGCTCGTGGCAGCCGTCGGTCTCGCGACGCGGCGGCCTCGCGACGACGTAGTAGCCATGGAGCGGAGACAGGGGCACCCTCCACCTAATTCTCGCGTCATTTTCCCGCACTGGCAGTCTGGCATACAGCGTCGGGGTGGGCGGGGACGACGAGCTCTCGCCCGGGAAACGCTGGCATGCGAGCTGTCCCCGTCGACCCCCTCGCGGCCCCCATCAGTAATCTTCTCCCATCGGTAAACACGGGGCCCTACGGGGCCCTTAGTGGAGAGCTGACCCGTGGGTGGCGCCTTCCGCGCTCTTCGAGGCCTAACCCAGGGCGGTCTGCAACTACTCTCCGGAGCACTACTCTACGGAGCACTACTCTACGGAGAGCCAGCTGCATAGTAATCCTCTGAGCCCGCTTGCGTCAAGGTGTCAGCACGAAGGTTTGCACCCTCGGGCGAGGTGCCTGACCGGCGGGCGGCCCTC
>Ga0181573_10002976_pt1 | contig 15301 bp, 8 predicted proteins | sample 101ome_25_FD_148643 | JGI IMG/M metagenome (GOLD analysis project Ga0181573, IMG submission 148643) | Coastal salt marsh microbial communities from the Groves Creek Marsh, Skidaway Island, Georgia - 101409BT metaG (spades assembly) | ecosystem: Environmental > Aquatic > Marine > Intertidal zone...
GCAGCGGCTCCGTCGGCGCCGGCGGCTCCTCGCCGCCGAGCTTACACGCCTCCAACGCCGCCGCCGCCTCCGCCACAGCCGAGTCGTGTTTTTTTATGACACCCTGCAGCCGCATGAGCGCCCCGCTCGTGACGAAACTCCTCTTCGCCTTGACGTCGTCCATCAGCTTCGCGGCGAACTCGGCGAGGACGTGACGCAGGATCCCAGGTGGCGTCCGTTCGTGAACCATACCCTCGAGGAGCCCGAGCGCGCCGCCGTTTTTAATGATCGACTTGACGCTCGCCTTGCACCGATCCGCGAGCGACTCGTTCGTCGCACCCCCGCCTCCCGCGTTCATCGCCGCCGCGTACGCGTCCGTCAGGCTCTTCAACGCCCCGGCCTTCGCCAGCTGCGCCGCCCCTTCCCTCCCGTGCCTCGCGACGCACCCGATGGCCCACGCCGCCGCCGTCGCCGAATCCGCATCCGGCGCGTGATCCAGCGCCTCGACGAGGCACCGACCCCGATCGACGCCCACGACGGCCATCGCCAGCGACGGCTTGAAGTCGGCGATGTACCCCAGCGTCTGCGCCGCGAACATGCTCCGCTTATCCCCGCGGTCGTACGCCAGGCACTGCACCAATCCCGCGATCCCGCCGTCGGCGGCGACCTTCTCCGCGAGACGCGCCGTCTTGCACGCGATCTCTCGGAGCATCGCGGCGGCGCACTCCCGCGCGGACGCGTCGCTCTCGTCCGTCACCGCGGCCACGGCGTCCATCACCGCGCCCGTCTCCGCCACCATCGCGGCCATATCCTCGCCGTTCTGCGCCATGCGCGTCAGCGACGCGAACGCCACGGCCCTGGCGGCTCTCGCGCTCTTCGGATTCCCCGGCATGGACGCGTCTCTCGCCAGCCTCGCCGCGCACGCCGCCGCGTCGCTCGAGAGCACGACGCGGCGCGCCATGGACGCGCCGTGGTCGCAGCACGCGTCGAAGAACCGCGCGCACGCCAGGCGCAGGGAGAACGACGCTTCGGGGTCGGCGGAGGCTGCGGTGACGAGGTCGAGCGCGTCCCCGTCGCCGTCGTCGAGCGCGGATCTGGCGTGGGGCTCCCCAGCCCGGGCCACCGCGGTGAGGCATCGCGCGGCGGCTTCCTTGGCGTCCGGGTCGAAGGACGCCATGAGCAGGCGCAGCGACGGGAGCGCGCCCTCGGTGATCATGGCGGCGGCGTACTCCGGCCGTTTCTCCGCGAGCGCCTGCAGCGCGGCGCAACCGGCGACCGCCACCGCGGTCTTCCCGTGGGTCAGCGAGGCGACGATCTTTTTCAACGCGTCGGGCTCCGCGATCTCCTCGCCCGTCGCTTCGGTGTCCTGCGTGAGCGTCCGCATCGCCGCGAGCGCGGCGACTTGCACGCCGGAGTTGGCATCTGGAAACGAAACGGGGGGTTCGGGTTCAGCGATCGGCGCGCGGGTGGGGAGGGAGATCGGGTCGAGTTTGAAATCTGAGGGTGCCGGTTTTGGGCACGCACCCTGCACGAGGGGCGCGTGGAGCAGGTTGACGACGCCCGCGCGCAGCAGCGCGTCGGTCTGTCCGGGATCTCCCGCGGCGAGCAGGTCGTTCAGGCCGTTCACGAACGCCTTGCGGGCGAGCTCGTACTGCAGAACGACGTTGTGCACGTGAGCGTACACCGGGGTCACCGGAGGGGGCTTCCGGGGAGGAGGCATGTTGTTGCTCCGCGCGCCACGGTGTGTGGCGAGCGGGAAGCTTGACGAAGGCGCTCGACCTTCGCTCTGGCCGTATTTCGCATTTCGGCGTACGAGCCATCAGTCATTGAAAGGACGTGAAAGAAACACCAAATACGCACGAAACCCCGCCACGAAAGTATACCACGAAACGGGAATTCCATCGCCTCGGTCCGAACTCGTCCGCGTCACCAAAAAACATGAAGGACAGCTTTTATTTGATCGCGAAAATCAACCCCTGAAAAGTAGGGTTCTGAGTGTCCACTTCGTTTTCCCCCAACCGCCCCGACGCCACACGCGGGCTCGCGCGGAGCAGGGTGAGCGAAGGATCCGGTCGGTGCGTCTCGGGCTGCGCGTGTGTCAAGTCGAGAGGCGAGAGGGTCGGCGATAAACGCGTCTCGGGGTCAGCATCCGCGCGAGTTTCCAAGGGGAGGAGGCGAACTTTTTAACGAACTCTCGATCCCTCGTCCCAGCGGTGACGGCCGCTTACCGAGAGGTATCTCCAGGAACAACCGGGCCGAGCCTACTTAGGTCTCGATTTGAAATCTCTTTTTCGCCGCGCCACGAACCAAGATGGGGGCGAAGCTGAGCGCCCCCAAGGTGGACGGCTACGCGGATAGCTCCGCGTCCATGCGCAAGAGGTACCCGCCGCCCACGAAGATAGACCACCACACCTACCTCTTCTTCGTCACGCCCCTGACGTACGAGCCGTGGGCCAACGAGGGCCGCGACGACGACGGGCTCTTGGGCTTCGTTATCGGCGAGCACGGCTTCAAGTTCGTCAACTGCAGGGACCTGAACGAGGAGTTCGTGCACTACCCCATGTCGTGCATCGACTCGTGGGCGGCCACCGGCAAAATCTTCCGGTTCAAGTACCGCGACACGCATCACGAGGACGAGGTCAAGTTCATGCAGCTCACCACGCCGTGGACCCCCGCGCTCATGGAAACCCTCGGCGAACTGGTGGAGATGAGCATGAGCAAACGCAAGGCGCAGCAGATGAGGGAGGAGGACTTCAAGGAGCTGATCGCGGAGCTCGACGGCATGGAAGATGGGAAGAGGGGTCCGCGCGTCGTCCAATTCGCCAACTCGCACTGGATGACCGCGTTACAAGGGGTGGAGGCGTTGAGACGAATACCGTCGGCGACGCACGGCGAGGACAGGGTCAAGGCGGCTGCGGCGATGCACGGCAAGCTGTTGACGGCGGAGGGGTTCGAGCAGATCACCGCGGAGTTTCCCTCCGGCAGCGAGGAACGGGAGCAGCTGATCAGGCTCGTGACGCAGGCGATACCCAAGCCGGCGATCAAGAGGAGCAGGCTGTCGCAGTCGCAGTCGGCGTCGCACTCGTGGAGGTCCCCGGAGCACCCAGCCATCGGGCGGCTGTCGGGGCGCGCCTCCACCGACTCCACTCGGAGCAGCGTGACTTTCGACATGAAGGAGGAGATCATCCCTTCGTCCCTGAGTTAGCGTCTATGATAATTAATTGATCGATTCGTTCGCCCCCGAAGCTACGGGCGTCGTCATGCGGGCGATCCGCCTACCCCAGGTTTGCGAGGAGCGTGAGCCGAAAGTACGCCCACGCCCTGCGCCACTCGAACCCCCCGTCCGGTCCCATCGCGCTCCCTCCAACCTCCCCGAGCGTCGCGATCATCTCGCTCCTGTGCTTGATCATCGCGTCCCTGCTCGAACACATCTCCGGGGTGCACACGTCGAACGTCAGCACCACCGCGCCGGGCCCCGAGTCCCCTTTCGCGAGCCCGTCGCCCCCCAGCCGGTTGTAGAAGAACCTCCCGCGGTGATCGTTCACCACGTGCGTCGCGCCGACGTCGATGCCCCGCCGCTCCCCTCCCACCTGGATCCCGGCCAGCACAAAATTCGGCCCCTCCCCGCCCCCGTCCACCAGGTGCATGTCGTCGTCAGCCGCCAATACCACGTGCGTCCGCCAGTATCCGTCGCTGACGCCGCGAGCCACGCGGGGAGGCGACGCGTCGGGGGATAGTACCCATAACCGCGCCTGGAAGCCCCCGACGGCGGCGACGGCGCGGACCGTCTTCGGAAAGTGTCGCTTGGCCATCGCGTTGGGCTCCACGAGGGTGTCGTCGCACAGCGGCAGCGAGGACCAGCCGGCGCGAACGAGCCGCCGCGAGGGCCGCGCGTTTCTTCTCCCGCCAAACGACGCCGATTTGGTCATCCTTCGCCGCGTCGTCGTTCCCGTTCCCGTCGTCGTCGTTCCCGTCGTTCCCGTCGCCGTTCCTCCGTTCCCGGCTTCGGGACCCGAGCCGTCGGAGCGGACGTCGTCCGCGCCGTCACCGCTGAGCCTGTCGAGCCTCCACGCGTCGTCGTCGGCCGCGGCGTTATCGTCGCTCTCCACGAAGTCGTCCTCCGGGGTGCGACAGGCGGTGGACCTGAGGAACGCGCCGAGCTCCTCCTGCATCGACTCGGTCCGTTCCTCCACCGTCTTGACCCACGCTAGGCCCGGGTTGGCGGTGACGCCCGCGGCGCTGGTATCTTCAAATCCCGCGGAGTCCGCGGACTTGGCGAGGTGCCGCCTGAGCAGAGCCGTGTACGGGAGATACACCGGCCGGCGGCACACGCGACGCCAGAATGGCAGCGAGACCAGCGAGAGCGCCACCGCCTCGACGATTCCCAGCGGCCCCAGCTGCGCCGACAGGGCCAGGAGGCAGTAGAGCGAGAAGGCGCTCCACGGCACGAGGAATATGAGCCACCTGATGGCGTCCCCGAGCTGGAACCCATCGTCGAGTTCGGCCCCCGTCGCCTTCATCGCGCCGCGGTGCCGTTTGGTTCTGTGGCAATTCTTCGGGCACCCCGCGTCGAGGATCGTTCTCGGGATGGCACGCTGGCTCCTCGACTTCGACTGGATGCTGAGGACGAGTTGCGAACCAGGATGAACCCCATTGGTCGATGAAATCGAGGTGACTCGGCATTCCGCTTTTTTGTAGTCGGCGCGAGTGTAACCTCTTTTCTCACGACCCCTGCGCGGACCCACACTCTCGAGCGCGCGACGCGGACGGTTCGGTGGCATAACCGGCCAGCCGCGTATCGTATCGAGATACGTGTGAGACGTAACATCTGTCCTCTGACCCCAGAGACGGCCCCGGATCCACCGTGCTGAGCGCTCGATCTCCGAGTTCGTTGGAAATCCCGCCCAATCGAGGAACCGGCGCCCACATTCGGCGCGCATTTGATCGGCGCAACGAAGGTCGCAGGGTAAGCGCATTGGGCCGCCATGGCTGAGGCGTGGGAGGGATGGTACACAGTCGGGATCATATTCTGCTGCTTCGTGGCGCTCATGAAGAACGTCGCGGGTCCCGATGTCCTGATGCTCGGGTCGCTCGCCATGATGCTCGCGGCGAACATCATGGACATACCCGACGGCCTGAAGGGCTTCAGCAACAAGGGTTTGCTGACCGTGGCGTGCCTATTCGTCGTCGCCGCGGGCATCAGCAACACCGGCGCGCTGGACTACTACATGAGTAAGCTCCTCGGCACGCCCAAGACGGTGGCGAGCGCGCAGGTCCGCCTCATGGTCCCCGTCGCGTTCGTCTCCGCGTTCCTCAACAACACGCCGGTGGTGGCCATCATGATTCCCATCTTGCAGAAGTGGTCGAAGAAGTGCGGCATCTCCCCGTCGCAGCTGTTCATCCCCCTATCCTTCGCGTCCATCCTCGGCGGCACGTGCACCCTGATCGGCACGTCCACCAACCTCGTCGTGGAGGGCATGATGCGCGAGCGGTACCCGGACGCCGAGCCCATCGGCATGTTCGACCTCTCCATGTACGGCGTGCCCGTCGCGCTCTCGGGCTTCGCCTACATCCTCATCTTCTCCCCGTTCCTCCTCCCGGGCGGCAAGAGGACGGGTGGCGCGAACGACGGCGGCGGGGCGGGCGGCGTGGAGGACTCCCTCGCCGTCGGCGCCGTGGTCGCCCCGGGGTCCTCCGTCGTCGGTAAACCAGTCGCGACGCTCCGAGGTCTCAACGGCTTGTACCTGGTGTCCGTGCAACGCGGCGACATGCTCCTCCGCGCGGTGACCCCGGAGTTCCTCCTCGAGGAAGGCGACGTGCTGCACTTCACCGGCCTGATCGAGTCCATCGGCGAGGTGTGCTCCGAGCACGGCCTTCTGCCCCTGACGCACGAGGTGGAGGAGCACATCGCCGCCGGAAAACTCGGGCCCGTCGCCGAGGACGAGGACGGGTCGTTCGGGAAGTTCAACGCGAGCTCCAGCGGCGGCAAGGCGTACATCGTCTCCACCGACCCGGCGCTCGTCTCGTTGCCACCGCACCCCGGCGAGCGCGGCAAGGCGAGGTCCACGGACACCTTCCCGCCGCCCCGCGCGTCCACCCGCGGGGGCGCCAAGCCGAGGAATGGTTCCGATTATAAAACCGTGCTCCACGCGTTCAGCATGGACGACGACGCGACGAACGAGGGAAGCAGGCGCGGCGGCAGCGCGTACCACTCCAACGCCTCCGACAACGAGGGCGGGTACACCTCCGCCGAGCGCGGCGGGTACACCTCCGGCGGTTACTCCGGTTACTCCTCGGGCGGCAACGACGCGGCGCAAAGCGCGGATGAGTTTGATCGTCAACCGGTTCGACGACGGCGCAGGTCTTTCAACGCGAGCAACATGCTCGCGTCGGCGCGCCGCAGGATCTCCCTCGACGGCGGCAAGAAGGGGAAGGGCAGGAAGAAGGGTGGGGACGACGAGTTTTTGCTGACAGCCACCGGCGACGTGCAGCGAGCGTCCAACTCGCCGATGCCCATCCACGAGGTGTTGGCCGCGAAGGATACGCCCGTGGCGGTGCGCAAGGCGCTGCTGGACCGCCACCAGATCCTCCGCTGCAGGGTCCGCAACAACTCCTCGCTCATCGGTCGAACCCCGGTCGACGTCGGGTTCAGGGAGCGGTACAAGGCGGCGCTCATCGCGGTCAAGCGCGGCGGCGAGGACCTCCGCGAGAAGCAGCCCTCGTCGAAGCTCGCCGACGTGAAGTTCGAGCCCGGCGACATCCTGATGCTCCACTGCCTGGACAAGTGCCCGCTCCTGCAGTTCCGCGAGCCCGCGATCGGCGGCGGCGGATCCGGCACCCCCGCGAAGAGCGGGAGCCAGGCCTCGTCGCTCGGACTCAGGCCCGGGGGCTCCACGCCGTCTCTCCCAGCCGCCGGGAACTCCGACCTCAACAGCCGCAGGAGCAGCCTCAGCAGGGAACAGGACCGGGAGGGAAGCGGCGACGAGAAGGTCGTCATCGAACTCGAGGGCGACGACGGCGACACCGCGGGAAAAGACGGCAGCGACGACTCCGCGGGGAAGGGAAACTCGGGGCTCGGGCACTCTAAGGGGCTCGGGCACTCTCACGGTCAGAACAAACCCCCGCTCGCCGCGCCCGTCGCGTCCCGGCCTACGACTTCGGGTCAATCCTCCGCGGCTCAGCTGCTGGGCAAATTCTCCCAAGAGGACCGCCGCGACTCCGCGTCGAGCGTCGAGGGTCAGGGTCATGGACACGACCGCGCGAACTCCCCGGGGTACAGGCCCATGACCCCCGGCGCCGAGCGCCAGCCGGACCCCGACCTTGAGGTTCTCTCGCGCGAGGGATCCGAGGATATTCGCGCGATGACGGATTTCACCTGCCCCATGAGGGTCATCCCCGGCGGCGCCGCGGACGGCAAGACGCTCGTGCTCGCCGGCCTGAGGGGGCTGCCCGGCCTCTTCCTCACGGCGATCCACCAGGCTGGCGCGGAGAGCGAGGCGATGACCGCTCCCGGACCCGATTACGTTTTATCGGGCGGCGACATCCTGTGGTTCGCGGGTGACGCCGCGGGGATCCAGTCCCTGCGTCGCATCCCCGGCATCCTCGCCGAGAACAAGCAGGTGGATAAGCTCAAGCTCCACAAGACGGACAGGCGGCTCATCCAGGCGGTCGTCGCGGTTCAGTCGCCGCTCATCGGGAACACGGTGAGGGATGCCCGGTTCCGAACCCAGTTTGACGCGGTCATCATCGCGGTGCAGCGCTCGGGCGGCAGGATCCAGGCCAAGATCGGCGACATCGTCCTCCAGGCCGGTGACGTGCTCCTGCTCGACACGGGCTCGTCCTTCCTCAAGCTGTACAAGAGCGATCCGGCGTTCGCGCTGGTTTCTGAGATTGAAAACTCAGCCCCGCCGCAGTTTGAGAAGCTCCTCCCGGCGTGCGGCACCGCGGTGGTCATGATCATCACCTTCGTCGTCGGCGCGCTGGACCTCTTCGTCGCGGCTCTCTTGGCGTCCGGCGTGATGCTCGCGACCGGCTGCCTGACCCAAAACGCGGCCAGAAAGTCGGTGAAGTGGGAGGTCATCACCACAATCGCCGCCGCCTTTGGCATCTCGGCGGCGATGGAGCAATCCGGCGTCGCGGGGGCCATCGCCAAAACGCTCGTGGAGGGCGCCTCCGGCACGGGCTCGGGCACCCCCGGCGTGCTCATCGCCGTGTACATCGCCACGTTTTTCCTGTGCAACGTCGTGGGCAACAACGCCGCGGCCGCGCTGATGTACCCCATCGCCGCGGGAGCCGCCGAGGGCCAGGGCGTGGACCGGGACCAGATGTCGTTCCTCCTCATGCTCGCGGCGTCCGCGTCGTTCATGTCGCCGTTCGGGTACCAGACCAACCTGATGGTCTACGGCCCGGGCGGATACGTGTTCAACGATTTCCTGCGCTTCGGCCTGCCCATGCAGATCTGGCAGATGGTGGTGAGCGTCAGCGTCGTTCTCCTGAAGGATCTCTGGTGGATCGGTTGGATCGCCGCGTTTGGCGCAGTGGGAACAATCTTGGTGGTGAGGCAGATCAGCGCCAACATCGGGAGGGTGAGGGAGTGCATCGAGGCGCCGGAGAGTCCCAAGGGGGGCAAGGGGCTCGCGGGGATGGTTTGACCGCCCCGCACGTGTATTACTGCTACTTCTACTACTAGCGTCTACTCTTGTTTTGCAACAGTTGAGAAATAAGTTTTGAAATCTCCTCACGATGCGAAGTCCAGGAGGAACTGCGGTAGCACCCTCTCCAGGTGAGTTCCGTCCACGGTATCCTCCCCATCTTCCTTCGCGCCCTCTGCGGCCCTCTGCACGAGCTCCGCCACGAACATCCTCACCACCTCGGCGCTCGCCACGATAGCCTCCTCCTTGATGTTGAGTTTCTTCGCGGAGCCAGAGCGGTTGTTGGCACCCCCGCCCCCGGCCGGGCTGTCGTGCCCCGCGCCATCCGCCTGCGCCCCAGCCCGCTCGCGCTCGTCGTCCTCGTAATTGAGCTGGAACAGCTGCTGGATCAGGTCGGGCGAGATCGTCGCCGTGTGACGCCCGGCGGCCATCCTGCTCGGTGTGCCTCGATCTGACGGGACTCACAGCTGTGTCTGCAGCGGAGTTTTGGCGTCTCCGAGTAAAAAGTTTTAACTAACCCTAGCGAGCGCTACACGCCGAGCGCGCCTACACGCTCTCGATCGACTTCGAGACGTGATCGCTATCATGGCAGACGCGGTCATCTCCCGCGTTGCTGCGACGGCCTCGTACGTCGCGCTGGGCTACCTGCTGCAGCGCGTCGGCGCGGTGAAGCGCGACGACGGGCGGGTGATGCTCCGATTCGTGGTGCAGGTGACCCTCCCCGCACTGCTCCTGCACACGCTGACGCACAGCGGCCCTCTGTTCGGCCCGGGCACCCCGCTCGTGTTTTTGATCGCGATACTTGCCAGCGCCATAGTCGCGGGCGGGTCCTACCTCCTCTACAGACGCAGACCCAGCTACGAGCGCGGTTTACTCGTCGGGTGCGCCACGGGGGTCAACTTGGGCACCTTCGCGTACCCCTTCCTCGAGGCCGTCTGGGGACCCGAGGGGCTCAGGCTGGCGGCGCTGTACGACATCCCCAATGCGTTGATCGTCTTCGGCGTCGCGTCCGCCATCTTCGCCACGGAGGAGCGCAACACGCGCATGGAGGCGAAGGAACGCTCGGGGAAGCACGACGATGGCGGAATTTACGAAGGCGAGTGGACTGGCATGGACGCGCAGGGCAACCAATACAAGCAGGGCGTCGGCGTCTACACGTACCCCAGCGGCGCCTCTTACGAGGGCCAGTGGAACAACAACGTCAAGGAGGGGTACGGCGTGTACAAGTGGGCGAAGGGTGGTAGCTACGCCGGCGAGTGGAAGCGCGGCACGTTCAACGGCTTGGGCCTCAGGTTTCTGAGAAGCGGCAAGTTCAAGTCGGGGCGGTTCGAGGAGGGCGAGTTCGTCGAGGCCATGGACATGGAGAAGAGCGACGAGGCCGCGAGCAAGGCGGCGGACGTCGCGAAGGAGGCGAGGAAGGCTGCGGAGAAGAGCAGGGGCGTCCAAGAGACGAACGCTCAAGCCGCGGCGAGGATCATCGCAAAGACGCTCACCTTCCCACCGATGGTGGCTCTGATTCTTGCCGCCGTCGCTACCTCCGGTGGCGCGGGGGCGACCGCCCCGGGGGTCTCCGCCCTTCCCGAGGCCATCGCGTCGCTCATAGCGCCGCTCGCCGCCGCAAACAGGCCGCTGGTGCTCGTCACCCTCGGCGTCCTCTTCCAGCCGCTGCTCCCCCGGCTTCAGATGCGAGTGGTTGCCAATTTTCTCGCGACCAAGTACTCGCTCTCGCTCGTCGCGGCGGCGGCTGCGACGGCCTTCGTTCCCCCCTCGTTCGGCGCGATTCGGTTCATCCTCGCCGCGATCGTGCTCATGCCCGTGCCATCGGTGTGCGTGCAATACGCCGCGGAGCACGACGCGGACGCGGTTTTGGCCGGGTGCCTCGCAAACTACTCGCAAGTCGCGAGTTTAATTTTCCTCTGCGCGCTGGGCGCACTCTCCGCGTCGCCCGATCCAAGCGCCGCGAGGTGGCTGATGCCCGCGTGCCTGCTGGGCGCCGCGGGTGCCGTCGCCGGGCTCGGATTTCTCGCCGACAGGGCCCTGGCGCCGGTCAAGATGGTGTTCAAGGGGAATGTCCCGGGCGGATCCAGGGAACAAGCCGCGGAGCTGACGAAGAAGCTGAAAAAGATTGAGATTTCCAAGCCCGAGCCCGGGGAGGAGGGGAACGGCGCGGGCCCCACGGTGGCGAGCGCCGCCGGCATCGGGAGGCGCGCGTCGTCCTCCGGTGGACGCGGTGGATGGACGAGTCGCATCGCGCGTCACGGGAGGGGGGGTGAGGGGTGGCGAGGGGCGAGGCTCCCGCGGTGGACGGCGACGGCGAGGACGGGGACACAGCTGGCGAGGAGGACTGGGACACGGCTGGCATCGGCGGCGGCGAGGGGCGCCGCGAACAAAGGAGCGGCCGTCCCGCGCCCGGCGTTGGCGTTCGCGTGAGAGTCCGGCTCGCGCGTCGTCGTAAGAAGAGTGACTTATTTCTCAATTCCAAACGCCGGGGTGTGGCCCCGACAAGCTACGTGATTAAACCTGATGCTGTACAAAAGAACCCACTCCCGCTTTAATTAATTCACTTGTCAAAGGTCATGGCCTCCGCCTCCTCACGGATGGTTGAGTACAGCGCGGAGGAGAGGTAGCGCTCGCCGAAGGAGGGGAACACCGTGGCGATGAGCTTGCCCGCATTCTCGGGCCTCTTCGCGAGCTCGATGGCGGCGAGCGCGGCGGCTCCGGAGGAGATGCCCACCATCAGACCTTCCTTGAGCGCGAGCTGCTTGGCCATCTCGATGGCGTCGTCCGAGCCAACCTGGATGATCTCGTCGAGGAGATCGACGTCGAGGATGCCGGGGATGAACCCGGCGCCGATGCCCTGGATCTTGTGGGGACCCGGACCGGAGCCGGAGAGCACCGCGCTCTCCTTGGGCTCAACCGCGACGACCTTCACGTTGGGGTTCTTGCTCTTGAGGTAGCGGCCGGTGCCCGTCACCGTGCCGCCGGTGCCGACGCCGCAGACCAGGATATCGATCTGTCCCGCGGTGTCCTCCCAGATCTCCGGACCGGTGGTCTCGAAGTGCACCTTGGGGTTGGCGGGGTTCTCGAACTGCTGGAGAACGTACGCGTCGGAGTTGCCGGCGGCGAGCTCCTCCGCCTTCATCACGGCGCCCTTCATGCCCTTGGCCGGGTCGGTGAGCACGAGGTCGGCGCCGAAAGCCTTGAGGAGGATGCGGCGCTCGAGGGACATGGACGCGGGCATGGTGAGGGTCAGGTTGTAGCCCTTGGCGGCGGAGATGAAAGCGAGGCCGATGCCGGTGTTCCCCGAGGTGGGCTCCACGAGCTGGGTCTTGCCCGGGGTGATCTCGCCTTTCTCCTCCGCGGATGCGATCATCGAGAACCCGATGCGGTCCTTGACGGAGCAGCAGGGCTCCATGATCTCGAGCTTGGCGGCGATCTCGGCGACGCAGCCGTCGGTGACCTTGTTGAGGTACACCATGGGGGTGCAGCCCACGAGCTGGGTCACGTTGTCCTGTCGCACGAGGTTGGATTGGGCACGCGACGTCAGCTCCGACGATTGGGTTTAGGGAAGGCACACCGGCGAAATTAACGATCGGCAGCGGTGACGTGGGTCGCGTGTCTCGGGATGTCAACGTACCGCGATGTTGACCTGCTCGGGCGCGGCGACCTGGACGTTTAAGGGAAAGAGGGATCGAACGGGGTCAGCGGCGCGCGAAGGAGGGAGGCGGTCGGCGAGCCGCCGGGGCTGGGTCGACACGTTACGTCACGAATTAGGGCGATTGGGGCTTTTTCGGCAGGCGCGATGATTGCGGTTGTCGGGACGCACCGCCTGGACGCGGGTCGCGACGCGCGCCTTGGAGGCGGTCGCGCGGGGCGCCTTTAGGGCGACGCCGCGGTTGGCGGTCACGGAAGACAGAGAAGCCATCATCTTCTCGGGTTCGCTGTTGGATTGGATGTCGCGTCTCGACGGCGGATATTTTACAGATTCCGGAACCGTCTCGATCTAGCCGCGTCTCGAGGGCGCTGGCTCTACCTGACGGGATAGTGTTAACCGATTCGGCGCTAATCTTAATCTACTCGACGCGCAGGGGCGGGAGGCCCGAGATGCTCACCGGCTCGGCGGGCATCGGCGGCAACGACCCGTCCCCACCCGCTTCATCCCCCTCGTCGTCCGTCACCGGCAGATCCTCCGTCGCCACCGACGACACGTCGCTCACCTCGTCGTCCGTGGAGGAAGCCGCCGACTGAAACTCATCCGTCTCGTCGCTCTCCGTCCCGTCGTCGCTCTCCGTCGGCTCCGTCGTCGGCTCCGGAGGCAGGGCGGACGCAGCTTCGGGCATCGACCGCGTCGTCGGGTTTGGGTTTCGAGCGAACGCCCGCGACGCGAGCGACGCGAGCCTCGGGGAGTTCGCCGGCTTCCTCCACGTCATGCTCCGCCACCCGCTCTTGGCCGTCTTGGGCGTCAACGCTTTGAAGCTCCCGGGGATGACGTCGTCGTCGTCCCCGTCGCTGGACGATTCGTCGCTCGATGAGCTCCACCCGAACACCGCGTTCATGACCTCCTTGATCTCGTTCCGCGCCTCCCTCTGCGCCGCGGGGATGGCCTCCTCCACCACCTCGGCCGCGAGCTCGTCGATCATCCCCTCCCACGCGCGGCGCACCGCGAGGGTATCCCTCCACTTCCCCAACAGCGCCCTCGCGAAGGGCACCGCGCGCCAGTTCTCGTCGTCGAAAGCCACCGACCTGGCGCCGCGCATGAACGCGTCATCGCGCTGCGCCCTCAGGGCTCGAAGTTCCGGCTCGTACTCCCGCATGACGTTCATCTCCGCCTCCCTCGTCGCCTTTGCGCACATCGCCCTCGCCACCGTCGCGACGGCGACGAGGCGGTCCCGCTCGGCGTTCAACGCCGAAAGGTGTCGCTCGGTTCTCCCACCGAAGTTTTCGGCGTTGCACGCGCCACCGCTTTTGCGCAAGTTATCCTGCTCCCCGTCCCTTCGCACCGCGAGCTCGTGTTGCAGCTCGCGAATCGCGCGCGTGGCGGCGGCGACGGCGGCGAGGAGAAACGTTCGCGTCGTCGACGCGGCTGTGAACAAAACACGATGTCATACTAATTGCCCATACGAAAATAAAAAAATAAACTCACCGTTAACGGCGGCGTCGTACGCGTCCCTCGTGGCCCTCGCGCGCTTGATCTCCCGCGTGACCGCGAGCTTGTGGACGATGGGATCCAGCCTGAGCTCAGCCTGGAATGTCGCGGCGACGCCCGGGACGTCCGCGAGGGTCGTCGCGGCTGCCCTGAGCGCGTCTCGCCTGGCGACGACGGTCTCCGCGCTCTCAATCGCGGCGTCCAATTTGCCGATGGCGTCGCCGAGCGCCTCGATGCCCGCGGCGGTCCTGGACGTCCTCGCCGTGGGGTCGACCTGCAGCGCGTTTAACGTCGCCCTGAAGCTTCGCAGACGCCTGAGCCGTTGGGCCTCTCGATCGAAGATGCGATCCTCGAGCCTGTCGAGCGCCTCTTTCGTCGGCGCCTGATTGTTGACCCCGATCACCTTGGCCTTGCCGTGCTTCCCTCGCGGCATCGACAACATACCCGCGTGGCTCTCGAGCTTGTCACCCGCCCCGACACCTAGCTCGGGCTCTATCTCCCCGCGCTCGGGTTCCATGCTCGGCTGCAGCATCATCGCCTCGCACGCGCACCACCGCTTCGCCAGCGACTCGGCTCGCTCCGCAATCGTCCCCGTCTCCGAGACGGCCGACTCTGGCGATCCATCCGCAGCCGGCAAGGGCGGCAGCCCCGACGTGGACTCGGCGCCTCCCTCCACCTTTGATTTGGACTGCAGGCAGCCCATATCCGCCCTCGCGTGGGCGGCGCCCTACGGCTATAGCGTGCTCCGCGCCCAGGATTCTGCGTGCCGATCAACAAATTCTCACGTCAGCTTTTCCGAGAGTTCTCTGTTGGGATCTGTCACTGGACCATCCGTGGAGACCTGACCTGCACCAGCCAGTCCACAGCCGCGCAGTTCGCGTTTCGACCCGGATTCGATCTCCCCATTCGCCAATCTCGCGCCAAATTATTGCTGACAGGGATGGATACTCCAGGAGTCAGCGAGTGTTGAAACCATTCGCCCCCGCACGTCGGGAGGGAGTCAGCCGCAAACCCGCAACCCCTGCGCGGTCTAGAACGGCCGGTCATGAGCTCCCCCTCGGCCTCCTCCAAGCTCACGGGCAACAGGTGAGTTTCAACGCCTTCAACCCCGCGCCCCGTCGGTCACCCCTCTGAAAAAATGCCAAAAAACCGAGAGAAAACCCGAGGCTGGGTTTGCCGAACCGCGTCGCTGTTTGAACTGCCGGGACCCTCCGTCGTCTCACTGCGAAACCTTCGACCCGCCCACCCATCCCGCCGCCTTTACACTCTTCGCAGGATATACAGTTGTTCTTTCTGCCGTAACCACAACGCCTATCACGACGACATCATCTCCAAGGCACGCCCCCACGACCCAACACTGATTTCCCGACACCTCCTCCTCCCGCGACTTTCTTTTCCCCTGACCACGTCCCCTCGACTCCCCGCCTCTCAGGCGTTCCAGGGTCGCCACGGCCGTGCGTTTCTATTCAACGACGTCTGTAACATCACCCTCGGCGGCAAGGAGGACCGCCTCCTCATGACCGGG
>Ga0181573_10002978_pt1 | contig 15292 bp, 12 predicted proteins | sample 101ome_25_FD_148643 | JGI IMG/M metagenome (GOLD analysis project Ga0181573, IMG submission 148643) | Coastal salt marsh microbial communities from the Groves Creek Marsh, Skidaway Island, Georgia - 101409BT metaG (spades assembly) | ecosystem: Environmental > Aquatic > Marine > Intertidal zone...
TTGAAGAGCGCACGCTGGTGAATGGTTACATCACGTACACCGGCAATCAGGGGCTCGAGATTTCGATCTACGGTAAGAACCTCACGGATGAGCGTTATCGCGTATCGGCAAACCCGGTTGCGACGCTTTGGAACTTCACACGTTTCGGGCCGCCGCGTGAGTACGGCATTCAGATCGGATACAGCTTCTGATCGATCCATGGCAGTATTCTTGGGGCCCCTCTGGGGCCCTTTCTTTGCCCAGTCTTTGAATCACCTGCGGGGGAGGTCTCATGGACGTGTCACCTGAAAAACTGGCCGACGCTTATCGGCTGATGAAAACTATTCGGGAATTCGAGGAGCGCATGCGCTCCGAGTACCAGCAGGGGAAATTGCCCGGGTTTATCCATATATACCGCAATCAGGAGGCGATCGCAGTCGCCGCCTGTCTCGACATGACCCACGATGACTATATTGCCAGTACGCATCGGGGTCATGGCCACTGCATCGCCAAGGGCTGTGAAATCGAGGCGATGTTGCTGGAGCTTGCCTGTAAACAAGACGGGCTGTGCAACGGTAAGGGTGGGTCGATGCACATCGCCGATATGTCCAAGGGCATGCTGGGAGCCAACGCCATTGTGGGGGGTGGCCCACCGATTGCTGCGGGTGCTGCGCTCACCGCCAAGACACTGGGTAACGGTGCGGTTTCTATGGCGTTCATCGGTGATGGTGCGTCTGATCAAGGCACGGTTGCCGAGGCACTGAATCTGGCCGTGGTGCTGCAGTTGCCGATGATCTTCATGTACGAGAACAATCGTTACGCCGAATTCACCAAGAGCCCGAAGCCCGACGGCCGCATTGCGGAGCGCGCAGGTGCCTATGGCATGCCCGCTGAGGTGGTGGACGGTAGCGATTTTTTTGCGATGTACGATGCCTGCTCGCGGGCAATCACCCGCGGCCGGGAAGGCGGCGGCCCCACGGCGATCGAGGCGGTATGCAATCGGTACTACGGCCACTTCGAGGGAGATGCTCAGGCTTACCGAGATCAGGCCGAACTCGAAGCAGAGCGTGCTGTAAGCGACCCAATACCGCGCTTCCTTGCGGATCCGCGTGCAGCCGCGTTGACCCAGGAGAGAGTTGCCGAAATCGATGCCGCCATTCTGGCCGAGATCGACCGTGGCTTTGAGGTGGCCTATGCGGCGGCCGATCCTACTCCCGATAAGCTCTACACAGACGTGTACATCCACTACGAGGGGAGGCTTCAGTGATGAAAATGTCGATTCGCGAAGCGATTAATCAAACCCTGCATCAGGAGATGGCGCGCGACGAGCGCGTGATCGTGCTGGGCGAGGATGTTGCCAGTGATCAGGGTGGTGTCTACGGCATTACAGATGGTCTCCCCGAAAAATTTGGCTTACACCGTGTGATCGATACGCCGATCACCGAATCGGCGATTGTGGGTGCGGCGGGCGGTGCGGCGCTGACCGGACTACGCCCGGTCGCAGAGCTCATGTTTGTGGATTTCGTGGGTGTCTGTCTCGACCAGATACTGAATCAAATTGCCAAATTTCGGTATATGTTTGGTGGCCAGGCGCGTACGCCAGTGGTGATTCGCACCATGATCGGTGCGGGCACGGGTACCGGGCCGCAGCATTCACAGATTCTGTATCCACTTCTTGCTGCGATACCTGGTATCAAGGTGGTGACGCCAGCCAACGCTGCCGATGCCAAGGGCCTGCTGACGACCGCGATTCGGGATGATGATCCGGTCATTTTCTGCGAGCACAAGGCGCTCTACATGGATGAGTGCGAGGTGCCTGAAGGCGAGTACCTGCTGCCCTTTGGGCAGGCGCGCGTTGCTGTCGAGGGTGCCGACATTACGATTGTCGGTATGTCGCGTACGGCCGTGATTGCCGAGGAAGCCGCTGCGGTGCTGGCTCAGAAAGGCGTTAGTGCGGAAGTCATCGATCTGAGGACATTGTCGCCACTGGATGAGAACTCTGTGCTCGAGAGTCTGGCCAAAACCGGGCGTTTAGTGGTGGTCGATGAGTCCAACCCCTATTGCAGTATGGCGTCGGAAATTGCCGGACTTGCTGTCGAGCGGGGTTTCGATACGCTCGATGCGCCGGTTAAGCGGGTGACCTCACCGCACACGCCGGTGCCGGCGACGCCCTGTCTTGAGGCCGACTATGTGCCCAGCGTCGAGCGGGTTTTGGCGGCGGTAGAGGAAACACTGTCTTACTAACAAGAACAGAAGAAGCGACCAAGATATGACCAGAGTGAAAGTTTTTATTTGCCGCGCAGGTTTAGCGATGGCGGCGGCAATAACGATGCAGACCGTCAACGCGGCAGTGCCCACGGATATCGAAACAGCAGCACCGGCCGATGGCATGGCGCTGTATCAAGCGCACTGCGCTGCCTGCCATGATGGGCAAGTGCCGCGCGCCCCCCACATGATTACTTTTTCGACTATTGGCGCCGGCGCCATATTGAATGCCATGAATAACGGCGTCATGCGTGTTCAGGCGTCCGCACTTTCTGCCACCGAGCGAGAAGTACTGGCGGGTTTTCTAGCCGGTGAGGCGATGGCGCCACCGAAACCTGTTCTTGCTTGCGCGGATACACTGAGCCGGCTGGCTCCCAGTGACTCTGACGCCATGCAAGGTTGGGGCGGCAACGCCCAAAATCACCGTCATGCCAATGGCGCTGTGGTGGGTTTAAACCGTGAAAATGTCGATCAGCTCGCGCTCAAGTGGGTATTCGCTTATCCGGGTGCCCTGCGAGCACGCTCGCAACCTTTGGTCTATGACGGCGTGGTGTTTGTCGGTTCCCAGTCCGGGGAAATCTATGCTCTAGATCTCGAGTCAGGGTGCGCACATTGGACCTATTCTGCCGGTGCTGAGGTCAGGAGCAGCTTGTCGTTGGGCCATCTTCCCGATCGAAAAAATCCCGTGCTGTATATGGGCGACTTTAGTGCCACGGTTCACGCGATTGACGCCACAGATGGCACACTGATATGGCGCTCGGCAGTGGGGGACCATCCCGACGCGACCATTACCGGGTCTCCCAAACTTCATGACGGGAGCCTCTACGTCCCTATCTCTTCTTCTGAGTGGGCGACGGCGGCGGACCCTGGCTACGCCTGTTGTACTTTTCGGGGCGGCGTGGTCTCAGTGGAAGCTTCTTCGGGCGAATTGAACTGGCGTGCGCATGTAATCGATCAGCCGGCGGTGGAGACAGGTGACAAAAATCCCTTTGGTGCGCCGCGAAGAGGGCCGGCTGGTGCGCCTGTGTGGAATAGCCCGACGATCGATGCTAAGCGCGGCGTGCTGTATGTCGGCACCGGAGAGGCCTACACCTCACCTGCTGCGGATACGAGCGACGCGGTGTTGGCTTTCTCGCTGGAGACGGGAGAGCGCCAGTGGTCCAGACAACTGCTCGGGGGAGACGCTTGGAACATGGCCTGCTTTATAGGGGAGGCGGCCAATTGTCCCGAGGAAGACGGGCCTGATCTGGATATCGGGGCGTCGACCATTTTATGGTCGGGCGCCAATCATGATTACCTTTTGGTGGGCCAGAAGAGTGGAGATGTCTACGCGCTAGACCCTGACCAGGGCGGCGCTACTGTCTGGCACAATAAAGTCGGCCGCGGCGGCTTTCTCGGTGGCGTCCATTGGGGCATGTCAGTAAATGGTGAGTCCTTGTTTGTGCCGATCGCTGATACGACTATCACGGGACGCTTTACTGGTCCGGTTTCCCCCGGTATCCATGCGTTGGACCCGATGTCAGGCGAGGTTCGCTGGTACACGCCGAGCGTTGCTGACTGTGAGGGTAAATTACCCGTCCCCGTCTGCGATCAGGGTATGTCTGCAGCGATTACCAGTACGGAGCAGCTGGTGTTCGCAGGAAGTCTGGATGGCAATCTCAGAGCCTATGACAGTCTCTCAGGAGAGGTCATATGGTCATTCGATACTTTTGGTGATTTTCAATCGGTGTCCGGTGATGTGGCACTGGGTGGCTCGATCGAATCTGATGGGCCCGTGCTCTACAAAGGGCATGTGCTCGTCAATTCCGGATACCAGTTCGGGGCCAGAATGCCGGGCAATGCGTTAATGGTCTTCGCTGTGCCGCCCGCCGCGGACCTGGCAAAAGGGTCTGTCAATGAGTAACGCGCTCGACGCGGTCACGATCCCCAAGTGGGGCATCGAGATGACCCACGGCACGATCGTTGCGTGGCACAAAGCCGTGGGCGATGCCGTTACGGCAGGCGAAGCAATCGTCGACATTGAAACCGACAAAATCGTCAACAGTTTTGAGGCGCGGACAACAGGCACCTTGGTGCGAGTTCTCGCCGAGGTGGGTGATGAGCTACCCGTGGGTCAATTAATCGGCGTGATCGCAGCGGATGCGGCGGAAGACGAGGCGATTGAAGCCTTCGTGAATGCCCAGCGCAGTGAGGGTTCTAAAGAAGAGGCAGCTGAGCCGGAGGCCGGAATGGCCTCAGGCTCGACAGCTGGCGCCGCACAGCCCGCCGCTGCGCGCATTGCGCCGGCACTTCGAAGAAAATTGGAGCAGGCGGGCATTGATCCGGCACAGGTTACCGCGACCGGTCCCCACGGGCGTATCGTCAAGGCAGATGTTGACCGAGCGATTGGGCAGGGCGTCAGTGCGAGTGGCAGCGGGCAGCCGCTGTCCTCTCAGCAAGCCACTGTGGCGCGAAAGCTGTCCCAAGCGCAGTCCAGCTTGCCGCTTTATCATGTGACGATGGATGTGGACGCAGGCGCTGCGCTCTCGGCGGTATCGGGCGACGCGTCGCTGAATGACGCGATTATCGCCGCGGTGCAGCGCGCACTGTTGGCGCACCCCGAGCTCAACCAGACTTTTGACGGTGAACGCCTGACGGCAGTGGACGGACAAGCGGTTGCGGTGGCGGTGGCCACCGATGAGAACATTGTTTTGGCGCCGGTTGTTCGCACGGCGGCTGCAGCGAGTCTCGATGAGCTATCGCGCGAGTCTAAAGACGTTATTCAGCGGGCGCGCTCGGGGCGACTGGCAGCAGCGGACAACAGTCCTGCGGCGATTACAGTGAGCAACCTCGGTATGTACGGCGTGTCATCGTTTACTGCGATGGTCACACCTCCTCAGATTATGGTGTTGTCGGTAGGTGCGGTACGTCGAATACCGGTATTTAACGAGGCCGATGAGGTCGTCGCCCGCTCAATGATGACCTTGACCTTGGGCAGCGATCATCGCGTTGTGAACGGGGCTCAAGCGGCGAGTTTCCTCGCGACGATTCGGTCGGAGCTCGAAGCGGCGTCCTGACGGGACAGAGGTTTAAGCGGGACTGACGTCGAGTTCCGCAGTGCCCTCTGTGACGGCCTTTAGGGTCTGAACATTCATGACGTAGTCGATGCCCCCATCGGGCGTGAAGTACGTGACGGCTCCCTCGCCCATAAACAGCATTTCGGTTTCGACTTCACACCCCGCCTCATGATGCACCGCAAAGATCGGTTCGAAGCCGTAGGTCCCCGCCGGTGCCGAGCCGACGTCATAAATGAGCTCACCCTTGGTGATGAAAAACTGGCCCCAGCCTTCATGTCGATGCGGTTGAAACCGAGCCCCGGGTTCCATTTTAACGTAGAGCACCCACTGGCCGGTCTTTTCGCACAGCCGCAACACTTTGAAATAAGAGCCACCGCCTACATCTAGCCAATCTATGTCATGGATGTTGGCGAGAATATCGCCGGCAGCTGTGATGGCCATGGGTGCGTTCATAGGGATGTCTCCATAGTGAATTAGGTGCCCGTCATTCCGGCAGGGCAAAAGCGACCAAATAATCGCCGGGTGGTGTGCCCAGCGCGGCGTGACCGCCCGCGGCGATCACAACGTACTGCTTGCTGCGCTCGGTCAGTTGATAAGTAATCGGTAGGCCGTGACCCGAGGTGGGAAGTCGGCCTTTCCATAATTCTTCACCGGTATTGGTGTCGAAAGCGCGTAAAAAGTGATCAGTCGTTGCGCCGATAAAAGTCAGCCCGCTGGCGGTGCTCACCGGGCCACCTAAATTCGGCGAGCCCTTGATGTACCAAAACGGCCAAGGCGCCATATCTCGGGTGGTGCCCAGTGGCACCTGCCAATCGACATTGCCGGTCCGCAGATCAATACCCGCCAGCGTGCCCCAGGGCGGCGGCGTACAGGGGACGCCCATGGGCGATACGAACCCCAGCCAGCGCCGATTGCAATAAGGCGTGCCTTCCGAGGGCTCTAGCAGAAACGGTCCGTCTGCCACGGGCTCTGGCCCCTCGCCTTCGCATTGGTCTCGCGGTATCAGTTGCACCACAGTGCCCATGTGGAGCGTGTTCACAATGAGCTTGTGCCGAACCGGATCAATGGCGGGGCCGCCCCAATTCTGGCCGCCAAACGCACTGGGCATATGCAACGCTCCCTCCAGCGCGGGGGGTGTAAAGGGTCCCTCATAACGAAGTCCTTCCAACGTATTCTCACAGGCCCATTTGTCCCAAGGTACGAGACCCCACAGCGTGCCTCTTTCGCCGGGAAGATCCAGCAGGGAGCGGGGTGCGGTGGGTACGGGCTGAGTAGGTGATGTGTAATCTCCTGGCGCCGTGCCCTGGGGCATGGGCACTTCCTCTACCGGGAAAAGCGGCTCTCCGGTCTCTCGGTCGAGCAGAAACACATACCCCTGCTTCGTGGTTTGGGCTAGACCTTTGACGTCGCGGCCATCGATCTGTGTTTCAAACAGTGTGGGTTGAGAGGGTACATCGAAATCCCAGATGTCATGGTGAACCGTCTGGAAGTGCCAGGCGACCTCACCAGTGTCAATATTTAGTGCGACAACGGAGCTTGAGTAGTGGTCGAGATTGCCGCGATGGCCACCGTAATAGTCTGGCGAGGTGTTCCCCGTTGGCACATAGACCAAGCCCAGTTCTGCATCGACTGACAGGAAAGACCAGGCATTGGTCGTACCCTGCTGATATTGCTGGCCCTCGCTCATGGTGGCGTCAGCTACAGCGCTCGGGTCGTTCTCGCTATTGCCGGTTACCGCCACCACTGGCTCCCAGGCCCACAGCAGGTTGCCCGATGTGAGTTCGTAGGCGCGTACCACGCCACTCGGCACGGCCGTGGTGATGTTGTCGGCAACCGTGCCACCTGTGATCAGCATGTTCCCAGTGATCGCGGGCGGCGTATTGAGCATGTAAAAGCCTGTCTCATAAGGTCCGAGACCTTTGCTCAAGTCGATCTGTTCTCGATCCCCAAAGGGGCAGACTTGACCGGTTCTGGCGTCCAGGCCCACCACCCGCGCATCCATAAGCGGCGCAACGATGACCTGATGGCACGCATCGCCTTTAGCGAGCCGCGAATCGGTCCACTGGGTGACGCCCCGGCAACGTGGCATCGGGAACGCCTCGCTATCGATCTCCGGTGTGTAAGACCATCTCTCTTTGCCCGTCTCGGCGTGCACGGCGAGGATCCGGTTAAAAGGCGTGCAGAAATACAGGTGATCATCGACCAGCACCGGCGTGGCTTGCCAGGATGATTGCAAAGGCGCCTCGCCGCTCAAGCCACCGATGAAATTTTCCCCGTCCCGGAAGTCTCCCGAGCGATGCATCCAAACAATTTCCAGATCTTTCACGTTGTCGAGCGTGATCTGGGTTGTTGCGCTGAAGTGACCGCCCCCGGCCGCAGCGGCGGGTAAGGGCCAGCCTTGAAAGGGTTCTGCAGCGACAGACGCTACTAACCCGATGCCACTCAATAACACCACGCGGATTCCAGAAGTTATCCTGCGCGACGCTTTTTTCAACCACTCCACTTGAAACAAGCGACCTGTGATCAATGCAAGCTGAACCAATGCGTTATCCGCGTATACCTTAGAAGGCGAAGATGCGCTCATCGTCTGTTTTCTATTGATACTGCTTACCGAACGACCACCGGATCGCCGGAGGTCGGTGTCACGTTATTGTGCTGGCCGAATGGCAGGTCAAATCCTGTTGGCAGGTCCTCTGTCATATCCAGTACGGCGGCGAGTCGGCCGACGCCGACATACAAAGCACAGTGCATCAGCAATTCCATAATCTCCGCTTCGGAGAAGATCGCCCTCAACTCAGCGAAAAAGGCTTCGTCGATGGATAGATGGTTGCAGGCAAAGCGGTCCCCGAGTTCGACCGCCAGTTTTTCTCGCGCATTAAGAGATTCGGATTGTTGTGGTTGCTCGAGGCTGCAAACGTCTGCCTCGCTCACATCGTCACTGGCGGCACGGTAACGAATCGCCATGCAACTGCGGCATTGGTTATGAAACGCGACGCGTAATCGCAGTAGCTCAATCAGGCGCTCAGGCAGCGTGCGGTGGGTAACCATCGCTGCGCCAAAATTGAGTGGCCCCATGGCCAGCTCGGGCGCGTGGGCCAGCATCCGGGTGATGCCGAGCTCAAGATCGGTCGCGCTATCTGCGGCGACAAATGTTTTGAGCGCCTCTGGCCACTCATCGACAGGTACGAAACTGATTCGGCTCATACTTAACCCCTCTTCTCTTTCTTTTGGCGTCTCGACATTCTAGAACGGCCTACGAAGGCTGACCACTTGTTCTGGTTTGGTGATGGGCTGGCCTGTACTGGGAGGTTTAGCACTCGTTTTCAACGCGTTTCCCGAGTAGCCGAGATGACCTTTAAGGTCTTTTTGACCAGCGCAGTGGCAGTGCCAGTAAATTGCGGCCGAAGAGGCTCGGCTGATAGCGCGGTTCGGGCTGACCTGCAATCAGCTCGAAACGATCATAGCGCCGGAAGATCGCCGTGAAGGCACTGATGATCTCTTGTCGGGCGAGCGCGGCACCGACGCACACATGGCGACCCATGCCGAAAGCGAGATGGCTCCCCGGTTTGGCGCGATGCAGATCGATGGCATCGGGGTTCGGGAATTGCGCCTCGTCACGGTTAGCGGCGCCGAAGCGAATATTGAGCAGATCACCCTCCTGCAGCGTTTCGCCCCCCAACTCGGATGCCGCCGCGCACCGTCGGAACATTCCCTGCGCCGGAGACTCCAGCCGGAGAACTTCTTCGGCAAAGTTGGGTATGACCGCGGCATCCGCGCAGATATCCGCCGCCACGTCAGGGTTTTCAATGAGTAGCTTCATGCCGGAGCCAATCGCAGCGGTGGTGGTTTCATTACCCGATGCAAGCAGATCAATAGTGATGATGGTCATGAGTTCCTGCATGGTAAAGGGCTCGCCTGAGGTATCCCGATAAGCAATGGCCTCTGATATGAGGTCTTCCCCGGGATTGTTCTGTCGATCGGCCACCATATCGGCAAAGTAGGCTTGCATCTCGACCACTAGGTGGGCGCATTCGACGCGGCGTTCCGGGGACGCCATCATGCTGAAGGGCTCGACAATGGCATCGCTCCAGATTTTGAACTGCGCAATGTCAGCCTGTGGCACCCCTAGCAACGCAGCGATCACCATCATGGGCAAAGGGTGGGCAAAGTCGTGAATGAACTCGACCTCGGGCTGACCAGCCAGCTCGTCAAGCAGTGATTCGGTAATGGCGTCGATTGCCGGGGTGACTGCGCGCACGCGCTCAGCGGTAAAGAGCTTTTCCAGAAACCCGCGCACCCTGGGATGTTGCGGAGGATCCGACGTTGAGCACGATGCCAGAGGGAGCCATCCACCCGCTTCGTAAATGTCGATAATCTCTTGCGGAATGCCGTCATCCGACAGCGCCATGGGGCTCACGCTGCTGAGGTACTGATCGGGCGCGCGGATGACTTCGCGCGCCAGCGCGTAGTTGGTGACCAAGCGGAACCCGGTCGAGGGCATTTTGTAGAGGGGTGCGCTGGCTCTCAGCGCTTTATAGAGCTCATATGGACACTGTTGAACCGCCGGGTCCATCAGATCCGGGTGTTCTGAGTCAGCCACCCGGGACTCCGGCGGTCATGAGCGTGATGTGGTGCGTGTCAGCCCAACTGGTTGATGACGTCACCGAACAGCTCTTCGTCCGACGGGATGGTCTTCTCTTCAGCGAGGGGCATCGACACCCAGGTCTCGTTGATGAGGTCTCGCCAGGAGATATTGTTGTTGGTGCCGTTGCCGCCCCATGACCCACAGCCCAGTGAAAAAGTCTGGCGCATGCCGTTCCACACGTTACCGCTGTTAGAGGCGGCTTGGGGTTGGTTCACCATGACGCGGGAGGTGTAGGTGTTCTCCGCTAACTTCATGATGTTAGCGTCGCTGTTGGAGTAGATACCACAGCTGTGACCCTGCCCCTGGTAGGCCTGAATATTCTGGGTGAGTTCAATAGCGTGATCGATATCCCGCGCGCGATAGAGCGCCATGATCACCGACAGCTTCTCCCCCGAGAACGGATGCTCGGGTCCCCAGCCGTCTTCCGGCACGATAAAAAACCGAGTCTCTTCCGGGATCGACAAGCCGGCCATCTGCGCGATCTTTTGCGGTGGTTGTGCCACGATCGCAGTATTCAGGTGCAGCTCGTCGTCCCATAGTGTGTTGCGTAATGCGGTCTTTTCTTCCTCATTACACAGATAGCCGCCCTGTGCTTTGAGCTTGTCGAGCATGGTCTCGTAAATGCTGTCCAGTAGCACGACGGAATTGTCGGACGAGCAGGATGCCGCCAGATCGAGGGTCTTTGAGATGCGGATTTTCTCTGCGGCTGCGTCCAGATCAGCGGTGTCGTCGACGGTGATCACGGCATTACCGACCCCCACACCCAACGCCGGGGTGCCGCTGGAATAGGCCGCGTTCACCATGGCGCCGCCCCCGGTCGCCAATACCAGATCGCATTGGCGCATTAACTCGTTGGTGGTATCCAGGCTCGGGGTCTCGATGCCAATCACGAGATCCTCCGGTGCGCCCATCTTTTTCAGTGCGGCGCGCATGAGATCGCAGATTTTCTTGTTGGTGAGTTTCGCGCGGGGGTGCGGCGCGACGATGATTGAGTTTCTACCCTTGACTGCATGAATACCTTTGATGACGGGTGTGGCCTCTGGGTTGGTCGACGGCGCGAGCGCACCGATCACGCCAAGCGGTTTCGCCAGCACACGAATGTTTCGCTCCGGGTACTCCTCGATCACGCCTACTGACTTGTCATGAATGATGTCGAGCAGAGTTGCCCGTGTCTTGCGCTGAATTTTGAGGAACTTACCGTCGTAGTTGCCGAGCTGCGTCTCATCGATAGTGAACTGGGCGATCTCTTCAGCCATTCCAGGCCTGGCGACAGACCACACCATGGCGCGAATCAAGGCATCCACCTGTTCTTGCGAATAGTGCTCTATTTGCTTCTGGGCTGCTCGCGATCTCGCGACAAGCTCTGCAATATAGGTTTTTGCGTCGACGGTATCCTGTGACATAGCCGCGTTCCCCCATGGCTAAAAATCAGAGGCGCTAGAGTAAACCGCGGTGCCTCGCGTTGCCAGCATCTGCAGCGCTTTGACGACACTATTCGCTAGGAGACTTCGGTACATTCCATCGATTTATGGCGCCGCTGAGCTCAGCTTCAATGAGCTGAGTCATCCAAGCAACAGTCGTGGGTATTGGCCTGAATCGGTTTATACTTTGGGCCCGGCTCAAGGCGCGTCGCCGAGTAGCGCAGTCTCAAACAGGCGTTGTGAGCAGTGCGGCTCGCGAGGCCACAGCGTCGGACTATGGTCAGCACCCTGATGCGGATCCTGAATAGCAAGCGGTCACGCAGATGTGCCGCAAGTAAAAAAGTGGTGGAGAACCCCGAGTGGATTTTGAACTGAACGACGAGCAGCAGGCCTACATTGCCAGCGCGAGAGCGTTTTCAGAAAATGAACTGGCTCCCCATGCGGCAAGGTGGGACGCGGAATCCGTCTTCGCGAAGGAGGCACTGCGCGCGGCGGGTGAACTGGGCTTTATGGGTATGTATACCCCCGAAGCAGCCGGTGGTCTCGGCATGGGTCGGCTCGATGCGAGTCTGATTGTCGAGGAGCTTGCTAAAGGGTGCACCACCACTGCTGCGTTTCTGACCATACACAACATGGCAACGGCCATGATCGGCAAATACTGTCAGCCAGCTGTGGTGGATGAGTGGTGCCCAGAGCTGGTGATGGGCGAGAAATTGGCTTCCTACTGCCTGACTGAACCTGGCGCCGGCTCGGATGCCGGTAGCTTGCGCACCAGCGCGCAATTGGACGGTGACTGCTACGTTGTGAATGGTAGCAAGGTATTTATCTCTGGCGCCGGAGAGACCGATGTACTGGTCGTTATGACGCGCACGGGAGACACCGGCCCCAAGGGCGTGACGGCGCTATTAATCCCCGCCGATGCAGAGGGTATTCAATACGGCAAGAAAGAACACAAGATGGGCTGGAATGCGCAGCCCACCCGCATGATCACCTTTGATAACGTGCGTGTGCCAGCCTCGCAGCGACTCGGCGAAGAGGGACAGGGCTTTGCAATTGCAATGGAAGGCCTCGACGGCGGCCGCATTAATATCGCGACCTGCTCGGTCGGTACGGCTCAGCGCGCGATTCAAGATGCCACGGCTTACGTTCAGGAACGCAAGCAGTTTGATACTGCCATTGCAGAATTTCAGAATACACAATTCAAGCTGGCGGATATGCTGACCGAGTTGGTCGCGGCCAGACAAATGATCCGGCTCGCGGCCAGCAAGCTCGATAAAAAGGATCCCCAAGCAACCACGTATTGCGCGATGGCCAAGCGCTTTGCCACGGATGTGGGCTTCGCGGTCTGCAATGATGCCCTGCAGTTGTTGGGAGGGTATGGCTATATCAAGGAGTATCCGATGGAGCGTTACGTACGGGACACGCGGGTACATCAAATTCTCGAAGGAACCAATGAAATCATGCGCGTTATTGTCGGCCGAAAGTTGCTGATGGACGGCGCGCTGGAGGTAATTCAATGAGCATCAGTCCGTCTGAAAAAATCAAAGTCACGATCGAGGGCAACATCGCCACGGTCGTCATCGACAATCCTGCCGCCAACACCTGGGATCGCGAGAGTTTGCCCGCGCTCAAACAGGTTGTGGAGGCGCTCAATGAAGAACCCACCGTATATGCGCTGGTCTTGACAGGCGCCGGTGAGAAATTCTTTTCTGCCGGTGCGGACCTCAATCAATTTGCGTCCGGTGACGCCGATGTGGCTCGCGCGGTAGGAGACGCTTTTGGAGAAGCATTTGAGGCGCTCGCGGACTTCCGTGGCGTTTCCATTGCAGCCATCAATGGCTTTGCCATGGGCGGTGGTCTTGAGGTCGCGCTGGCCTGCGATATCCGCATTGCCGAAGAGCAGGCCGCGTTGGCACTGCCCGAGGCTCGCGTGGGCTTGCTGCCCTGTGCCGGCGGCACGCAACGCCTGACGCAACTCGTTGGAGAAGGCTGGGCCAAACGCATGATTCTCTGCGGCGAACGGATTGGTGCCCAGCAGGCGCAAACCCTTGGCCTCGTCGAAGAAGTGGTGCCCGCTGGCGAGGCGTTGTCCGCTGCCACTGCGCTGGCTGCCAAGGTAGGCAATCAGTCGCCTACTTCGGTCGCGGCCTGCAAGCGCCTCATCCACTCGGCGCGAAACATCGCCATTGCTGACGGGCTGGTTGCCGAGCGAGATGAATTTGTGGCGTTGTTTTCCACCGAAGATCAGAAAGAAGGCACCAATGCTTTTCTAGAGAAGCGCGAGCCTGAGTGGAAGAATCGATGACGGATAGTGTTCTGGTCTCCGAGCATCCTGCCGGCGAACACCGCATTGGGCAGTTGACCCTCAACGTCGAAAAAACCCTGAACTCGCTGACGCGAGAGATGGTCGATATCATCACCGACCGCCTCGAGGCATGGGCGCAAGACGACACCGTTGTTGCCGTAGTGATCGATGGTGCGGGTGAAAAGGCCTTCTGTGCGGGTGGGGACGTTCAAGCCCTCCGCAATTCCTGCATCGAGACCCCCGGTGGCCCTTGCGAGTATGCCGAGCACTTTTTTGCTCGCGAGTACCGAATGAATTACCTGCTTCATACTTATGCCAAGCCGCTCATTTGCTGGGGGCATGGTGTGGTGATGGGCGGTGGATTGGGTATCTTGGCAGGCTGCCGCTACCGCGTGGTGAGTGAGCGAACCCGCATTGGTATGCCCGAGGTCACGATTGCGCTGTTCCCCGATGTCGGCGGCAGCTGGTTCCTGAATCGCATGCCGGGCGAGGTGGGTCGTTTCCTCGCGCTCACCTCATCACACATCAATGCAACCGATGCGCTTTATTGCGATCTGGGCACGCACTTTTTGGCTAACGAGCAAAAAGGCGCTGTGCTGGCAGGTCTGTTCGCCGCAGCATGGACGGATAGCCCAGAGTCGAATCATGAAGTGGTAGCCACTTTGTTGTTGCAGACGAGCCCCGCAGTCGCGCAGCCTGATGCGCAGCTGGAACCGAACATCGATATCATTAATGAGTGGATGGCGGGTGATGACCTGGGAGCCATTTTCGCCCGCGTCATGGCTTGGCAGGGAGATGACGCATGGCTGGGCAAGGCGCGCGACGGATTTGCCCACGGCTCGCCGCTGGCAGCCAGCTGGATTTTCCGTCAGCTGAATCAGACTCGCGAGGCCAGTCTCGAGCAGGTCTTTGAGTCTGAGCTGGTTCTGGGTTGCAACATTATGCGCCACCCCGAATTCGCCGAGGGTGTTCGCGCTTTGTTGGTCGACAAAGACCGAGCGCCATCGTGGACTTATCCTGATCTCGATTCTGTGCCGTCCGACGTGGTCGACACTTTCTTCACTGCGCCGGCAGACATGCCGGTGCTCGGATTACCGGAGTAACAGATGGCCACCATCGCGTTTTTGGGTTTGGGCAATATGGGCGGGCCAATGGCCAAGAACCTGCTTGCCGCGGGTCATGTGCTCACTGTCTTTGATTTGGTCGAGGCGGCCTGTGCCGCGGTGGCGGCTGAAGGGGCCTCGATTGCCGCGTCCGCGGCTGAGGCGGCAGAGGGCGCCGATGTGATCATCAGCATGTTGCCGGCAGGCAAGCACGTCGCGGGCACCTTCCTTGGCGACGATGGCCTCTTGGCCAAGGTGTCGACTGACACACTCATCCTCGACGCCAGCACCATCGACGCGGCGACCGCGCGTCAGGTCGGCGAGGCGGCTGCCGAGCTCGGTATCGATTTTATGGACACCCCGGTATCAGGCGGTGTGGCGGCGGCTGCGGCTGGAACGCTGGCCTTTATGTGTGGTGGCAGTGCAGCGGCATTTGACCGGGCCAAGCCGATTCTTGAAGGCATGGGCAGCGCGGAAAAAATCTTTCACGCCGGGCCTGCTGGCGCCGGTCAGGTAGC
>Ga0181573_10002979_pt1 | contig 15292 bp, 14 predicted proteins | sample 101ome_25_FD_148643 | JGI IMG/M metagenome (GOLD analysis project Ga0181573, IMG submission 148643) | Coastal salt marsh microbial communities from the Groves Creek Marsh, Skidaway Island, Georgia - 101409BT metaG (spades assembly) | ecosystem: Environmental > Aquatic > Marine > Intertidal zone...
CCGCGAGGGCCGTGGAGGCCACGAGGAGCTGGGAGTCGATGGTGCTCATGACCGCGGCCAGGATGGCCGCAAGGATTACGCCGGCGAGGGCGGGGGCAAGGAGGCTCTGGGTGAGGGCGATGAAGACCGTTTCCGGATCGGCGAGATCGGGCAGCAGGCGCGGGCCCAGGAGCCCCAGGGCCACGGCGCCGAGGCCGCTTAGGATCATCCAGCCCATGCCGATGCGCGTGGCCTCCCGCGCCTCCGAGGCGCTGCGCAGCGCCATGAAGCGCGCCAGGATATGGGGCTGGCCCACATAGCCGAGGCCCCAGGCCACGAGGGACAGCCATCCCATGACGGTCAGCCCAGAGAACAGGTCAAGGTGGCCGGCGGGGAGGGCGACCTCGGCCGGCGTCAAAAGCGCCAGGGCTGGAACGAGCAGCAGCGCCCCCAGCATGAGGAGGCCCTGGAAAAAATCGGTCCAGGCCACGGCGAGAAAACCCCCGGCCATGGTGTAGGCAACGATCACCCCGGCGCCCAGGAGCAGGGCCGTCAGGTAGGACAGGTCCAGGGTGCTCTCAAAGAGCCGGGCGCCGGCCACGAGGCCCGCGGAGACGTAAAAGGTAAAGAAAAACAGAATGAGTACGGTGGCCAGGGCGCGCACGGCCTGGCGGCTCCCGGGACTGCCCCCGGCCCGCTGAGCAAAGAACTCCGGCAGAGTGAGGGCGCCGTCCCGGCCGTCCCCCGTCCCCGTCGCCTCTCGCAGCCGCGCCGCCACGAAGCGCCAGTTTAGATAGGCGCCGAGCGTCAGACCGATCATGATCCAGCTTTCCGTGAGCCCCCCCAGGAATACGGCGCCCGGCAGACCGAGGAGGAGCCAGCCACTCATGTCCGAGGCGCCGGCGGAGAGCGCCGCCACGGCCGGGCCAAGGCTTCGGCCCCCAAGGGCGTAATCCGTTTCGTTCCGGGTCTTCCGCCAGGCGGCGAGGGCCAGTACGAAGAGCGCGGCGAGGTAGAGGGCAAAGGCTGCGGTGGTGGTGGTCATGGAGCTTTCCTGGCTTAAGACGATCCCGCGGGCGGGGCAGGCAGGCTGCGGTCCGGGCGCGTACACTTCCCGCCGAACGATTGGAGGCTGCCATGTCATCAAGCTTGCCAGAAATCATGCTTCAACGCGCCAGCGGGCAGGAAGAAGCCCTGAGCACCTATGCGGGGCAGGTGCTGCTTGTCGTTAACACGGCGAGCCAGTGCGGCTTTACGCCCCAGTACGAGGCCCTCGAGCAGCTTCAGCAGCATTTTGGCGGGGAGGGCTTTACCGTGCTGGCCTTTCCCTGCAACCAGTTTGGGCGCCAGGAGCCCCGGGATAATGAGGCGATCGCGAGCTTCTGTGAGACGCGCTTCCGCACCACCTTCCCCCTGTTCGCCAAAACCGAGGTCAACGGCCCTGAGGCCCACCCCCTCTTTACGCATTTGAAGGCAGCGGCCCCGGGGGTATTGGGGACGCAGGGGATCAAATGGAACTTCACCAAGTTCTTGGTGGATCGGCGAGGGCGGGTGCGGGCGCGCTTTGCCCCCAGCACGGACCCCCTAAGCTTTATGAGTGCGATTAAAGACTGCCTGCGGGAGACCCCATGACCCCACCGTCTTCGCCCTGGGCGGCGGCCCAGCGGCTCTTTGCGGCCCTAGAGCGCCGCTTCGTCCCCGACGCTAAGGGCGTCGATTTCTCGCAGGTGCTGGCGGCGCGCTGGGCGCCTGGCCCCCTGGGAGGGCGGCTCGTGGCTGGGGGCGCCGTTGACAGCGTGGGCCTTGAAGACCTGGTGGGCTTAGAGGCCCAGCGCGCTCGCGTGGTCGCCAACGTAGCGCAGTTTGTAGCGGGCTTGCCCGCCAACAACATGCTGCTTTGGGGCGCCCGGGGGACGGGCAAATCCTCCCTGGTCCATGGCGTTTTGAATCACTTCGCAGGCGAAGGGCTCCGGCTTTTGGAGGTGGAGCGTGATGCGCTAGGGGATTTGCCGGAGATTTCCGAGCGCCTCGGCGCCTTGCCCTATCGCTTCCTGCTGTTCTGCGATGACCTGTCCTTTGAGGGGGGCGAGCTGGGCTACAAGGCGCTGAAGTCGGCGCTAGAGGGGACGGTCTTCGCGGCTGCAGGAAACGTGATGCTGGTGGCGACCTCCAACCGGCGCCACCTCCTGCCGGAGAGGGCAGCGGAAAACCAGCAGTTCACCCATACAGACACGGGAGAAGTTCATCCGGGGGAGACGACGGAGGAGAAGCTTTCCCTGGCCGATCGCTTTGGCCTCTGGGTGTCCTTTCACCCCATGGCCCAGCCGGCCTACCTGGAAGCGGCGGCGCGCTGGGTGGCCCATTACGGTGCGCCCCATGGGGTGAGTTTTGACGATGCGGCGCGGGCCGCCGCCCTGACCTGGGCCCTTACCCGGGGGGCGCGTAGCGGTCGGGTGGCCCATCATTTTGCGCGCCACTGGGTGGGGCAGGGGGCGCTCGCGGCACGGCAGACGGGGGGCTAGGGGCCCCTAGGGATTTTTTGTCCGATGAGATGCTTGACTCCGGTGAAGGGATCGCTAGACTACGCGGCCTGTCAACGAGAGCCGAGTCCTAGCGGTGTTGGCATGGAGCGTCCCCTTCGTCTAGAGGCCTAGGACACCGCCCTTTCACGGCGGTAACAGGGGTTCGAATCCCCTAGGGGACGCCACTATTTTCGCGTCCTGATTCCATCAGGATGCCGGGCGTCAGACGCTCAAACGCGGTTTCGCGGGAATAGCTCAGTTGGTAGAGCACAACCTTGCCAAGGTTGGGGTCGCGAGTTCGAGTCTCGTTTCCCGCTCCAATATAAAAACGGCGCCTCCGGGCGCCGTTTTTCGTTTCAGCCTTCCTTAAATCCGCTAGGGCAGGGTTCCATTCATCATCACCGCTTCCACGGCATCCCGGGCGCTCTCCGGCGCGCCGGGGCAGAGCGCTTGGCCAAACCGCTTGGGCGTTGGGGGCGTGGGGTCGGCGCCGGGAGCCGGGGTGCGCAGGCGCAGCTGGTAGCTATTGAAGGCCAGAAGCTTCGGCCAGCGGGGGTCGAGCCCAGCGCGGGCGTTCCACCGGGCGCAGCGGGCCGTCTCGTAGCCTTCCCGAGCCGCGTCGTAGCGGCTGCGACTGATGCGACTGAGATATTTACGCCAGCGGTAGTTCGGGGCGTTTTCCGGCACAAAATGCTTGGGCATGAAGGGGTTCGGGGGCGTGGTGCGATCGTGCAGCACGTCCACCAGCTGTCCGTCCTCCGTGAGCCCCACAAACAGGTACCAGCCGCCTACGGTACTGGGGTAGGGCGCAAACATATTCCAGTGTTGGTCTAAGCGAAGGCTTTGAATGACTGGTTCAAGCTGGCGTCGGAGTGTGAGGCTGGCTTCGCTTAGGGCGCTTGGCGTTTCCGGCACTCGAAGGGCCGGCAGGCTAGTGATGTTCCAGCCCACTACGGCGAGGAAGGCGAGGGCAGCGAGGCCCGGGGGCGCTGCGGGAGAGGGCTTTGGGGCCCAGGGGAGCAGGGCTGCCGTAGCTCGCCCGAACAGGCGGCGCTGCTCGCCGATAAAGTGGTAGATCCGGTCCCCGGGGCGGGTGGTGGCGCGGAGCACCGGGGCCAGCCAGCGTAGGCGCTGGCCCGAGGCAAACACCGTGGCCAGGGCCGCCCAGCGCAGGGTCCGGGTGCCGTCCTCCGTGACCACAATCCAGCTCACTTCCCGTTCAAGCAGGGGCCCGAGTTCCGGGTGGTCCTGCGCCGGGCCCAGGTGGCGCAGGTTCAGGCCCAGCACGCGCCAGAGGAGCAGGCAGGTCTTTTCGCAGAAGCCGCAGTCCCGGTCGAAATAAATCGCCAGGGGCGCCGCGGGACGCGACGCGAGGCGCGCCGCGCTGTCCCAAAAGGCCGGAGGCAGAAGCACCAGCAGGGAGGCGATGCTGATGAAGGGGAAGAGGCCGATCTTCAGATTGAGGATGAATCCGAGCTCGAGGGTGATCAGCCCGAGGGCGGCTAGGGTCCGGGGCCAGGGGTTTTGCGTCGGCCAGAGCGCCAGCACCGGAGCCAGCAGCTCGAGCCACCAGACATAGCGACTGAGGGGAACGGTCAGGCCGTGCCAATCGGCCCAGAAGGGCGCGAGGTAGGCCGCAAACTGGTTATGGGAGAGGGCGTAGTAGATCGCCGTGCCATCGACCAGCCAGGCGTCGCCGTTCTTCAAAAACGCTGAGAAAAAGTACACCGCCAGCACCTGAAAGATCAGGGCCTTTGAAGCGATGCTGAGGTGCGTTGGGCTACGGCTCCCAGGGGCGTCCTCGGGAACGGGCCGCTGCACCGCCGCCGCCAGGGAAAGGCGCGCGCCCCAGGGCAGGAAGAGGCCCCAGAAGAGGAGCAGGAGCAGTAAGTTGTCGCCCCCCTGAAGTACCAGGGGGTTTCGGTTTTGGAGTGAGGCCAGCAGAAGAAAGCTGACGAGGGTCGAGAGCCAGGGCCGGATGCCGAGGGTTAGGGCGAGTGCCCCAAGGGCAGCAAGGATCCCAAGGCCCGTGGTCCACCGGGGATCGTCGAAGAGCCAGTAAAGGGAAAGGCGCCAGGGTTCGGCCTGGCTTTTCGAGAGCTCCGCCCCGTAGAGGCCCTCAGCCCCAAGAAAGGTTAGCCAGTCGCTGCTGCGCAGGAGGAGGTCCGAGAGGATTAGGAGCCCCACGGCAATGCGCAGGAGGCCCAGGGCCCGAAGGTCGACGGTGAAGGGCGCCCGAAGGGCTTGCGGCAGGCGTTCCATCTAGGGGGCGCCGGGGGCGTAGCGCTGATCCCAACCCAAGGCGTTGTGGGCCTCAAGCACTTTAAGCACGGCGGGAATGGGAATGGCTTTGAGCTCGCCCCGGGCCGAGCGCACCGTGGTGGCCATGAAGAGGGCGTTGTAGACCGCTTCCTCCGTGGCCTCCGCGGCGGCGGCGAAGAGGGGGGAGAGGGCGGCATTCACCAGTACCCCGCCGCCTTCTGGGTTGCGGCTTTCCCGGGGCTTACGGAGCTCCGGCGCCGTAGAAAAGGCAATGATGTAGTCCCCGGAGCCGTTGTGGGCGTAGGAGCCCGTGCGGCCGAGGCCCATCATCACCCGCTTGGCGATGCGCTCCAGGCCAAGGGCGGAAAGGGGCGCGTCCGTGGCGAGGATGATCATGATGGAGCCGTCCTCCCGGTCATCGGCGGGGGGCGCCTTCGCCAGGGCCTCCTGATAGGGGAACTGCGCAAGCGCTCGTCCCACGGGAGCGCCGTTCATGGTCAAAAAGCCGCCGTAGTTCGTTTGCACGAGTACGCCGAGGGTCCAGCCGCCGAGGCTCTCCGGCAGCACCCGGGAACTCGTACCGATGCCCCCCTTCCAGCCGAAGGCTTGGGTGCCCGTGCCTGCGCCAACGCTGCCTTCGGCAATGGCCCCCCCCGTGGCGGCCTCCAGGGCTTCCCGCACGTGGGCGGGCTGCACCGGGTCCGACCACATGTCGTTCACCCGGCCGTCGTTCGTTTCCCCCACGATGGGGTTAATGGTGTGCTCCCCCATGCCCGGCTGGTTGTAGAGCCAGTCGACTAGGCCCCGGGCGGCGCTCCAAACGCAAAGGGTGCAGGTAAGCACAATGGGCGTTTCCAGCTCCCCGAACTCCCGCACCTGCGTTTCCCCAATGAGCTTGCCGTAGCCGTTACCCACGTGAATCCAGGCGGGCATGGGGTGGGTGTAGAGGTTGCCCGGGCCCGGGATGATGGCGGTGACGCCGGTGCGGATCCGGTCCCCCTCGATCAGGGTTTTATGACCCACCTTTACCCCAGCTACATCGGTGAGCGCGTTTAGGGGCCCTGGGGTGAAGACCCCGGGCACCACGCCGAAGTCCCGAGCCCGCCCCCGGGGGCTGTCCTCCGCACCTGCGGTGAGCGTGAGGGCGAGAAGGGCGAGGGCGCTGAAAACCTGGCTCAGGCGCATGGCGGGGCTCCTAATCTTCCTGCTGTTGAAAGGCGTCGAGCTCCTCATCGCTGAGGAAGTGCAAGAGCTCGCCGCCGAAGAACCAGAGCAGGTGCCGATCGACCCCTTCCCAGAGGGAGGGGAAGCGGCGGTGAAGGCGGAGCAGGACGTCCTGCCCCAGGAATTCGTAGTCTGGCTCCTGGGCGCTGACGGCCTCCAGGAGGCGATCGAGGCTGGCCTGGAGGGGGTCGAGCTCGTCGCTTTCGCTTTGCGCCTTGGCCGCGCCGAGGAGGGCGCTAAGTTGCCGCAGGCGCTGAAGATTTGGGGCCAGCGCGCGCGGGTCCTCTGGGCTTTCGTCCGTTCGCATTTCACCCCCCCTCTGCTAGAGTACGGCGCCGCTGCTTTATTCCCTTCGACAGGACGCGTTATGACCACCGCCGCATTGTCCATTGCTGGCCTAAAGAAAGTCTACGCCGACGGATTTACCGCCCTAAAGGGCATCGATCTTGAGGTAAAAGAGGGCGATTTCTTCGCCCTCCTCGGGCCCAACGGCGCTGGCAAGTCCACCACCATTGGCATCATTTGTTCCCTCGTGCGTAAGACCGAAGGGGCCGTGAAGATCTTCGGCATCGACGTGGACAAGGACTTTGCCGCTGCCAAGCGCCTCATCGGCGTGGTGCCCCAGGAATTCAACTTCTCCATCTTCGAGAAGGTGGGGGATATCGTGGAGGTGCAGGCGGGTTTCTACGGCCTCTCCCTTCGGGAAGGGGCGGTGAATACGGAGAAATATCTAAAGCGCCTCGGGCTCTGGGATAAGCGCAACGCCCAGGCGCGCCACCTCTCCGGGGGCATGAAGCGGCGCCTCATGATTGCCCGGGCCCTGGTGCACGAACCCCGGCTGCTTATCCTCGACGAGCCGACGGCGGGGGTGGATATCGAAATCCGCCGGTCCATGTGGGCCTTCTTGGAAGAAATGAACAAGGCGGGCACCACCATCATCCTCACTACTCACTATCTGGAAGAGGCCGAGTCCCTGTGCCGCAATATTGCGATCATTGATCACGGGGAAATCGTCGAGAACACCTCCATGCGGGCGCTTTTGGGGCAACTCACCACGGAAACCTTCGTGGTGGATCTGGCCGAGCCCGTGGCGGCCGCGCCGGAGGTGCCGGGCTTTGCCTTCCGCCAGGTGGATGCCCAATGCCTCGAACTCGATCTGACCCGGGGCCAACATTTGAATGCGGCCTTTGCGGCCTTAGATAGCGCTGGGCTGAAGGTGATGAGCCTGCGCAACAAGAGCAATCGCTTAGAGCAGCTGTTCGTGAGCCTCACGGCCAGCGAAGGCAGCGCGGAGACCCTCGTTCATGGCTGAGTCCACTCCCCAGCTTTCCCCGGCGGAAGCCAAATCCACCCTGAGCGCCGACTGGGTGGCCTTTCGCACCATCGTGATCAAGGAGATCCGTCGCTTCCTGCGGATCTGGCCCCAGACCCTGGTGCCGCCGGCGATCAGCATGGTGCTCTACTTTTTGATCTTCGGAACCTTCATCGGCAGCCGGGTGGGGCAGATGGGGGGGCTGGATTACATGGCCTTCATCGTACCCGGGCTCATCATGATGAGCGTGATTACCAACGCCTATTCGAACGTGGCCTCCTCCTTCTACTCCACGAAGTTCCAGCGCAGCATCGAGACCATGCTCGTGGCGCCCATCCCCAACGGCGTTATCCTCGCGGGCTTCGTGGCTGGGGGCGTGGCTAGGGGCCTCTGCGTAGGCGCCATCGTCACCATCATGGCGGGCTTCTTCGTGGACTTTACGATCCACAGCTTTGCCCTCACCGTGGGCATGATCCTCATGACCGCCGTGCTTTTTTCCCTGGGCGGCTTCATCAACGCGGTATTCGCCGATAAGTTTGACGATATCTCCATCATTCCCGCTTTCGTGCTCACGCCCCTGACCTACCTCGGGGGCGTGTTCTACAGCCTCGATCTGCTGCCGGACTTTTGGCGCACCGTCTCCTACTTCAATCCCATCGTGTACATGGTTTCGAGCTTCCGCTATGGCATCTTTGGGGTCAGCGGGGATGTCCCCGTCTACCTGTCCGTGGCCGCTATTGGGGGCTTCGTGGTGCTGTTCTGGACCATTTCCCTCATGCTGCTGAACCGCGGAACGGGCATTCGCGCCTAGCATGGCCGGGCCCATCGCCGGGGACGTGACGGAAAGCCCCCTTGGACGCGAGCAGGACTACGTCGGGGGCTACGATCCGTCCCGGCTCTATCCCATTGCTCGCGCGGATAGCCGCAGCACCCTTGCCGCCGCGCCGGCCCGGGGTTTCCATGGGGTGGATTGGTGGACGGCCTTCGAGCTGTCCTGGCTCGACGGGGAGGGACGGCCCCAGGTCGCCGTGGGGCGCTTCGCCGTGCCGGCAGACAGCCCCTGCATCATTGAATCAAAATCCCTGAAGCTCTACCTCGGCGGGCTCTATAACGTCGCCTATGAGCACTGGGCGGCCTTGGAAGCGGTACTGGCGGCGGATCTATCCGCGGCGGCGGGCGCCTCCGTAGGGGTGACGCTTGAGTCCCTCGAAGCCTTTGAGGCTCGGGGCTTTGATCGTTTCCTGGGCCCCTGCGTCGATTCGGCCCCCCTTCGGCAGGACGCGGGCTTGCTCGCGGCGGAAGGGCGGGCAACAGCGCCGGTGCGTCAGCGCTTCCACAGCCATCTGCTCCGGAGCCTCTGCCCCGTGACGGGCCAGCCGGATTGGGGTTCGGTGGAGCTGCTTTTTGAGGGGCCGGCGCTAGACTCCGCGGGGGTGCTTGCCCTCGTACTTGCCCAGCGCGAGCACAACGGTTTTCACGAGGCGACGGTGGAGCGGCTCTATGCGGCCCTCGAGGCCCTCCCGGGCGCCACCTATGTGGCGGTACGTGCGGCCTACTGCCGCCGCGGCGGCATCGATATCACCCCGTGCCGAGCCTCAGCGCCGACGCCCTTTAGCCCCCTACGCCTGGCGCGTCAGTAGCCTGCTCCCGGGCCCGCAGGGCCGCCACGATTTCTCCGTGCTTCTCCCGGGTCATGGGATAGGTCAGGAGGGGGAGGGCGGCCAGCAGTAATCCGCCGGCCGTTCCTAAGGCGTAGGTCAGAAGCAGCCCATCCAGGGCTGCGGCGTCGTTTTGCGTGCCGGGCACAAAGCCGAAGGCCCAATCGAGGATGGTGAAGCTAAGTCCCACCCCCAGGGCGGCCCCCAGCTTGTTCGTAGTGGTGAGCAGGGCGAAGTAAAGCCCAGCCCGCTTCTGCCCGCTCTTCAGCTCATCCTCGTCGGTTAGGTCCGCCATCATGGAACGGAGGAGCGTGGGTGCGGCGCCAAAGGCCAGCCCAAAGGCAATGGTAAAGCCCCAGAGCCCGAGCACGCTTTCTGGCGTGGCCGTGGCCATGAGGATGAGGTTCACCGCTGCCGCGTAGACCAGCGCGCCCTTCAGGGTGCGATCCTTCCCGTAGCGATAGGCCAGGCGCAGCCAGAGGGGCATGCAGAGAAAGCCTGCGAGGAAGTAGAAGAGCAGAGCCAGGCTTGCGTGGCTTGGCAGGCGGAAGTAGGCAATGGCTACGAAGATATAGAGCGCCCCGGACACGGCCGTGCCCAGCCCCGCCAGGAGATCGGCGGCCAGGAGCCGCCAAAGCAGAGGGTTTCCTACTAATAGCTTCAGCGCAGCTTTCAGGGGCAGGGACGATTGGCTCTGCTCTCGGGAGTCGGGGACGTAGCGCAGCAGGGGTACCACCAGCACGGGGAAGAGCACGAGGCAGAAGAGCCCCATGCTGGCCACCTTGCCCTCCTGGCTCTGTTCCCCGGCCAGTTCGAGTGCCGCGGGGAGCGCCAGGACGAGGGTCATGCCCGCGATGGTGAAGATCTCGCGCCAGCCGTAGAGCTCGGAGCGGGCGTCGTAGCCTGTGGCCAGCTCCGCCCCCCAGGACAGGTGGGCAATGGTGAGCATGGTGTAGGCGGCGTAGAGCACGAGGAGCCAGAAGGTGAGGTAGAGGGCTCCGGGCGCGGCGTCGACGTCCGGCAAGAACACCTTCCACACCGCAAGGCAGAGGAGGGGAATGGACAAGGCCGCCCAGTGCTTCCGCCGTCCCCAGCGGCTATCAAAGCGGTCGATGGCGACGCCCATGAGGGGGTCCGTGACCACATCGAAGAGGCGGGCCGCGGTGAAGATCATGCCCACGGTGGCCAGCGATAACCCCACCACCTCGGCGTAGAAACGGGGGAGGTAGACGGCGATGGGCATGCCCATGGCGGCCATGGGCATGGCGATGGCGGCGTAGCTCGCCAGCAGGCGGCGGCGCGAAGCACCGGTGGCTAATGTTGTGGTCATGGTTTCTCCCCTTTCGAGGAGCCTAGCCGACTTTCCGCCGGTCGTCTTTCCTAATCGCCGCGCCGGGGCCAGAGCCGGGCCCGAAGCCAGCCCAGCACCGTATTGTCCTTGAGGAAGGCGTTATCGAGCCCCCGGAGCCAGGCTTCCAGGCCCTCGGGATCGGCAAAGAGCTCGGCTCGGGTGCGCCGGGGGCGCTCGGGATCGAGGGTTTTCACCACCGTAGCGGGATTGCCTGCCACTACGGCGAAGGGGGGCACGTCCTTGGTCACCACGGCGCGAGCGGCGACGATGGCGTGGGCGCCAATGCGAACGCCCTTGCATACCGTCGCCCCGTCCCCGATCCAGACGTTCTCCTCAAGAACGATCGGCGCGCTCGCCCCCACCACCTCCGTGCGGTCATAGAGATCGTGCCAGTCGGCGTCCGTGAGGTAGGCCCCCGCGGCCACCATGCAGCTCGCCCCGAGGGTGACCTCCACCGCGGAATCGATGCGGACCCCGGGGCAAAGCAGACAGTAGTCCCCGATGGTGATGCGGCCCTGGCCCCTGGGGTGGACCCAGCTGGATAGGGTGATGTGACGATCGGCGGCGGCGACCCAGTGAACCTGGGCGCCCACGGTGATGCCGGGGCCATTCAGACGAACAAACCAGGGCTTCATGAAGTGGAAGCCTGGGCCCAGGGCGTCGAGCTGGGGGGCGAGGCGCCAGCGCACGTAGGCGCGTTCCAGCGCCGCGTAGGCGCGCTTTAGGCTGGCTGGGCGGTGATCCCGGCGCATGGCCGCTCCCCGGGGATGATAAGGCAGGCGACACCCTACCGGGCGCAGGCCCGAGGAGGAAGGGTTACGCCTAGCCCGTGAGGCTTGCGAGAAAGCCGTTGCGGTCGAGAAAGCGCATCACCATGGCGATGCCCCAGCCCCCCCACATGAGCCAGCTCAGGGCGCTGTCCCATTTCCTTAGGCGAGGCGCCGCTTCGGCGCCCGCGAGGGCGCCCCGGGGCTGACTTAAGGTGACCGCCAGCCCGGCAAAGAATGCAGCGGTGCCGATGGCGAAGGGCACAAGAATGAACGGGCTCATGACGCCTCCCTAGAGATCGATCAGCCGCTTGTTGGGATAGAAGGCCAGCATGAGCTGCTCCTTGATGGAGAGGGGAACGGCCTTTCCGGCGCCGATTTGACCCACCTCTTCGTCGCCGCAGTAGGTGCCGAAGACCCGGTCCCAGAGAATGATTTGGCAGCCGTAATTGGTGTCGCTGTGCTTGCGGTCCACCGCATGGTGAACGTGATGCTGGGGCGCGGTGGCGAAGATCCAGTCGTACACGGGCAGGGACTTAAGGGGCAGGTTCGAATGATTCAGCTTGCCATTCCAGACGCCGAAGGCCGCGGAGACGGCGAGCACGGAATCGCTGGCGCCCACGAGGGCCAGAATTACCGGCGTGCTGAGGGCCAGGGCCAAATACTCCAGGGGATGGGTGCGGGCGCCGCGCATGCAGCTCATTTTCGTAATGTGGTGATGCGTAGCGTGCATGCGCCAGAAGAAAAGGGACTCGTGCTGCACCCGGTGCAGCCAGTAGTAGATGAAGCTCGAGCACACCCGGAGCAGCACCGCGGCGGCCACAAGGCCCAGCACGCTTTCCGGTGCAATGGTGATGTCCAGAAGGGCGCGGTCGCGGATGGCGCGGAAGCCTTCGGAAATGGGTGTGCGGTAGAAGTCACTGATGAGCGGGCCCCAAAGGAAGGCGCCGAAGGCGAGCCAAAATCCGTCCTCCGCCAGCTCCTTGGGCTCGAGTTGCCAGTCCTTACGCTTGCCCCAAACGCGCTCGGCGACGATGAGCAGGGGCACGGGGAGCATGACCATCACCAGGGCGTAAAGCTTATGGTTCATCCATTCCCCGGTAACCATGGTGGCCACGAGAAAGGCTGAGCCCAGCACCAGCACGGGCTGAAGCACCATCCAAAAGATGTCCTGAAGGCTTTTTGCTCGGGGCGCTGCATCCGCACCGTCGCCGAGATCAGCGCTGCCAAGGGCCTGATCACTCATGTAACGCACCTCCATTGCTGGTGTTGCATTGAGTAAAGGTGGACTGCCCGCCGAAGAGAATCTGCAAAAAGCAGACCAAGGCGCCGGACCCCGCTGGCGCCTGCCGTAAAGGGCGATCTACGCCGGAAAAACCGCGGGTTTTCGGTGTTTCATCGCAGGGACGCCGATTGCTCCGCGCAGCGCAAAAACCCAATGGCGCCTCGCAATGAGGCGTCGCCCGGTGGCGGCTGCCCCAGGACTGGGCGCAGCGAGGGTTCGTCCCGCCCCTTTCACGCCCCGTTCTCGGTGGGTTTTGCCGATCCCTCGGCGCTGGCATGGGCTTTGCCTTGAGCTTTACTGCTCAAAGCGAAACGGGAAGCGCCATGAAACGATATTTCGGTTTGCTGGTCTCGGAATGGGTCACGGCCATCATGGTGGTCGTGGTGACGGTCGCCGTAATCTATGGCTTTAGGGTCGGCGGGGAGCGGGACGCCAGCGTCGCGAAAGCGAATGACGCGCTCGAGGCGCTAAAAGCCCGGGCCGAGGACGCGCTGGCCGTGGGAGAGGCGTTGCGCTGCGATAGCAGCCTTCTTGGTCCTGACGTTTTGCAAACGCCGTTTCTTCCCCTGGCTGTCATTGCCGTGCCCGTGGATCCCAAGGATCGCTCCGCGGGTTATACGCCGGCCCTCGTAGTGGATGTCCAAAAGGATCAAGTCAGTGGCGACACCTGGGATACGGCTCAGCGTTGGCTGAAGGCCTTGAAGAAGGCTCAGGGCGCGGGAGAGAAGGGCGGCGCCGAGGGCGACCCCACGGATCCGGGAGAAGCGGTAGTAGAAACCACGGAGCAGTCTTTAGGCGAGCCAGATGGGTTGCTTCGCGTGTCTTGGAGTTGGAAGACGCTGCTGCGCTTTGAAGCCTTAGCGGTGGAGGCAGCGTTGTGCACTCCGCCGGCGCAGGCGTCGGTTGATTCAGCGTAAGTCTACGGGCAGGTCTTCGGCGTCTTTGCCGCCGTGGTTCCAGAACATCGGTATCTCTTGGCATTTCCACACGCGCTAGCCCCCAAACGGCCCCCACGGCGCGCTCCGAGATTGAAAGCGATGGGTTTGAAAGCCTCTCGGGTACTTCGCGATAAGACTTGAGATCCTAGGGTAGGGGCGAAAGCCGCCATAGCGATCCGTTCTCGCCATGTTCAACCGCGAGGTAAACTTCTCCCGAGGGACCAACGGCCACGTCGCGTATCCTGCCAAAGTTCACCAGCAAGCGCTCCACCTCCGGCGCTCCCGTGGTCTTGAGTCTTACCCGATACAGAGATCCTGCTTTGAGCGACCCCACCAAGGCGTCCCCGTTCCACTTAGGAAACGCCGCGCCTTCGTAAAAGCTTAGGTTGGAGAGGGCGGGTGCTGGCGTGAAATCCACCACGGGCAGCTCCGTTTCTTCCAGGGGAAAATCTAGGCCCAGGTCCTCGCCGATTGAAATGTAGGTGCTGTCGTAGTCGAGGCCACTGGTGTAGAGCGGCCAGCCGTAATTTCCGCCTCCACGAATGAGGTTGATTTCGTCGCCGCCTCGAGGACCCATTTCCGTATTCCAAAGCGATCCCGTATGAGGGTGAGTCGCCAGACCTTGCCCCGTGCGATGACCGATACTCCACACCGTATGCCGGGTCGACGATGGGTCACGCTTTCCTTCCTCCATAAAGAAGGGATTATCAGCCGGCACCCGTCCGTCATCGTGAACCCGGTGAATTTTCCCAAAGGGCGTGTCGAGGTTATGAAGCTTGTCGTAAGTGTTCTTCCCGCCGATCGAGATATAAAGGTAGCCCCGGTGGTCAAAGGCGAGGCGTCCAGCGGCAACACCATCGGGAACGGGCGTGTAGTGATCGCGATGGACCGACCAAACCACCTCTTGGTCGACCCAGCTATTACCCCTTATCCGACCCCGCAATACCCGCACCATGGTTGTGGGAAGAAGAGAGCCGCACTTCAACCAGCAGCGATCGGTGTGGGAAAGGTAGATCCAGCCGTTGCTTTCGTAATCGGGGTGCAGCGCGATATCGAGCATGATCCCCCAATTCAGCCAGGCCCCTTGAACACTCAGCACGGTGTTCCAGACCTGCGGGGTCCCGCTTAGGGGCGGGCCTTGCTGCCCATCCCTTTCAATTATGGAGACCCCCCGCGTTTTCTCGGTCACGAGCAGGCGACCCTCTGGCAAAGCGATAAGCCCGTAAGGCCGGCTCTTCAAGACACTCACCCGTTCGACGGTGAACCCGTGCTGCTCAGAATCGACATGGCCATCGGCCTGAGGGTCAAAGCCGTAAGAGGCGGCCGTGGAGCGGTATTCCTGTTGCTGCTCAGCAATGTAAAGGGCGACGGCCTTCACCATGGGGGCGGGCAGTTCGGTGCGCCAATCGTGAAAGGGTGGTACGTCGTCGCCCCCCGACATCGCCACCATTAAGCTTTCATGATCGTCAATCAAGGTGAGCTCTTGGGCGAGGAGGGAGGGTGCGGCGGCGGTCCCTTGAAGGGACATTCCATGGCAAGCCGCGCAGTGCTCCTGGTAGGCCAACCGGGAAGGCTCCCAGGCATCCCGCGCGTAAAAATAGGCCAGGGCGCAAGCCAAGCCTGCGAGGCCGAGAACGGGGAGAGCCAAGCACACCTTTTGCCAACGCCTTAGGTGGTTCCAGAGAAAAATTGGCATCGGATCCCCTACTGTTGTTAGGAAAGAACACGGTCGGCAAGGGCCTCTTTGGCAGGCAAGGGTACCAGTGCCTAAGGGAGCCAGCAGCCGTGGGAGGTCATGGATGAACAAACCCGTTTCCGCAGGGCGATCGCCCGTCTTCCCCCAATAGTGCGTTGAACGAGGACCTTTATTCGTGACCCGCCTCTCCGACGAAGTGGTCTATGATGACCTCTCGCTTTAACGGACGAAACGGCTATGCCGATCTTCAAAAGAACGAACATGGCAATTGATCTTGGAACCGCCAACACCCTTATTT
>Ga0181573_10002980_pt1 | contig 15289 bp, 12 predicted proteins | sample 101ome_25_FD_148643 | JGI IMG/M metagenome (GOLD analysis project Ga0181573, IMG submission 148643) | Coastal salt marsh microbial communities from the Groves Creek Marsh, Skidaway Island, Georgia - 101409BT metaG (spades assembly) | ecosystem: Environmental > Aquatic > Marine > Intertidal zone...
CAGGAAGGGCGTCGTGGTTACAATGATCAGATCAGGCCACGAGGTTACCCCATGCAGGTTCTGATTATTAATGGTCCGTACCTGATCCGCAGCCACATCCTTGATGGCAGCAGGCGTAAAGGCTACCATGTCGCGCGGCCGTTGGCCTTGGGCCTGCGAAGGAACATGCGCCACGAATCCCGCGCCCGAATCCTCGACGAAATATGCGTGGTGAAGTAGACCATCCGTCACATCCCAGACCTGCGGCATACTGGAAAACCCAGCGAGCAGGAAGCGCTGCGAGCCCGTGTACTCCGGCCGCGAGGTAAAAGCCAAGTAGTCGTCCGTGGCCCGAAGGGATTGTTCGTATTCCAGGCGAACCCAATCCAGTGCAGCCTGCGGATCGTTCGCCTGGTTCAACAGACGCATGGACAGGTCGAGCTGCTGCCCTTCGACCACCTGCTGCACGAAGGTGAAGACGGCCGGGGACGCTGCCGGTGCCTCCGGATCATTCGAGACAATGTTGGGCGCGGTCTGCTGCGCGAGCACCTGGCCCTCTGACAGCATGGCAACGGTAGCCCGCGGATTCGATGCAATGGCCACCCGGGCCTCGTAAAGCACCGTGCCGGCCATGAGACCTGGTAATGCCAGCTCGGAATAGATGACCCGGTCCGCACCCGGTCGGATGCGGTTGCTCACCCAGTCATGGCCACTTCCGTGCTCGCGCGACCAGAGCGACTCTTCGAGATCAACCACGAAGCGCCCGCGGGTAGAGGCGTACTGCACAGCCGAGCCTGTGCTGCCATCCGCCGCTATGGTCAGGGAAGAGCCCACACCCGATCCGATCTTCAGAAAGACGGCATTGTCGGTCGAGAAAGGGTGCACGAAGTGCTCAAAACCCGATCCATTCCACATCCAGCCACTTGGCCCTCGGGCATAAAAGAGCACCTGATCCCCGGAGTCGAACCGCCCGTCTCCCCCGCCGCTTCGCATGGCTGGCACCTCCCTCAGATCGTCAATCCTGTCTGCGCCCACCAGGGCAGGCAGCGGCCGCCCACCATTCGAAAACAGGTGAACCTGATCCGGGTCGATGGTGTCGGGATCCAGACCCAACGTGGTCAGGAGGGCGCGGTCAACGCGATAGACACCATCCTCTGCAATCGAAATCCGGTACAGGGATCCCTCGGCCAGCACACTCTCAGCAACCCGCTTGCGCGCTGGCCGCGCCGCAGGCGCCATCGGTACGCCAGCGCCCGTGAAGGAGACATCCACTACAAGCGTTCGGAGACGCTCCATCCTGCCCGAAGCCGGATTCAGACGGTAGGGCATCGTGACGAGGTTGACCACGTGGCGCTTGCGCGAGGTACCCAAACCTGATGCCCACACGGCCGGTTGGTCCACCCATGGATCTGCGTCGTCGAGCGCTATATCCACCTCATGATCATCGTATTCCCGGGACACCGTTTGGAGCAGGGGGAGATCCTTGGTGGGTAGTTCGAGGGGATACGAAACGGACAACAGGCCTCCCGAGACAGCCGCCAGCACAGGATGGGACCAGGAAGTCACTCCCGAGGAGTCAACAAACGTCGAAAGGGGATCGTCCCAGTCGAACTGGAAGGCTACCCTGGCGCCATCGGCCGTCTTGTTGGACTCGGTCACGTGGACCTGCGCCCCCGCTACTCCGGCACGTGCCATGGAAATGAGGAGCACGACGCTTAAAACCCACGACCTGCATGCGAACTGACGCCCCAAGCCGCGGAGCGGACCGGATGTGCAGCGGGCTGGTTGGTAAGCTCCCATCAGATTCCGAGGCGTATTATCGATCACGATTGCGGCACGGGGCATGACCATCAGCCGGCGTCCTGCAGCTGCGCTGTCAGCTCCGCGAGCAGTCCACGGACAGCCAACAGCCGATCCACGTGGCCCTCGAGCTGCTCCACGGCCGTGCCCACGTCCCTCAAAGGAGCCTCCACGTCAGGGGCGACACCCAAGGCGTCCGACAGCGCCTTAATCAACTCGACATTTCCTGATATGACTGCCAGCGGATTGTTCAGATCATGCTGGATACGGGAGATCTGAACCCGTATGGCATCCAGCTGTGCGGCCAGATCCTGCGTGGAAAGTTGGTCTGTCATGCGGGAAAGCCCTGAATGAAACCGCGTATACTGTCCGGCGAGGCATGCTTGAGAGCCCATGACGGACCGGATTTCATGAATGGCTCCACCGCATGCAGGGTTCCCCATCAGGGACGGTTCAGCACCGCCCGCTTGCCGGGCCGCAAGTAAGACTCCGAGCCGCGTTGAAAGACCCGGGGCCAGGCAGACTATCCAAGGGCTACGCGGAAGGTCTCAGGGACAATCCACTGCCTGCGTAGCGCCACACCGAACCTGCACGGGGCTGGCCATCACCCCGGGAACGTGTCCCCGCACTACTGTTTTCCACGTCCGAGAAGGCCGAGGAAATGAGCGATGGTATCCTGTCCACCGGAGGCGATGCTGCGTGGGCGTTATCCACGGACGCTACCTCTTTTGGATTGCCTTCCGTCACAGCCTCTCGTACTGCCTTCTCCACCAGGGTAGCTGCCTCCGGCATGTTATCCAAAGACGAATCGCCCCATCCTTCTATCAAGACGATATGGCCCGGACGGCCTCCGGAGACGATGGAGGCAAGGGTTAGATACAGGATGGACGGGGACACTTCAGCGTTGGGCGAGCCTTCCAACGCAGCGTCAAATGCACACGGCACGCGGCGTAGGCCAACGGGTGTCGACCCGCTCGTGTCCAACCAACGCGACAGGGTCTCCACCGGAAGCCAGGTGCCCAACACAGAAAGGTGCTTGCCGAGCAGCTGCTCGGGAGTGCCTGTTGCTGCAGTTGCCATCGCTTCGTTCACTTCTACAATACGCCTGTCGTGATCCAGCACGAATGCAGGTATCGGTAGCGTATTGAACAACGTGTCAAAGCGCACCGTCGCAGCCTGATGCGTCAGCCGCTCGTAATCGACGCTCCGAGCCAGATCCAGAACGCACGCCGCGTGGCCACCCAGCCGCTCACCGATTTCGGCCTGCAGGCGGTCCCACTGCGTGTCCGATACGCCGTTGCCGCGCAGCAGCCCCAGCAGCTTTTCATCGAGGTCGCGAGTCGGCTTTCCAATACTTTCGTGAAGGCCCCTGGCGAAGAGGGCGGCAAGTCCAAGCCACAGCAGGAATGCAGCAAACACGTACATACCTGCGCGTGCAGGAAGACTGCCGGCCGCCATGGCATCCTGGGCTACAATGGCTACGCGGACACCGGTGTCCCTGGCGCTCACGAAGAAAAGGTCCAGCTCCTGCGTGCCAAAAATGACGGTTTCACGCTGCATATCGGGTGACTCGGAGCGCATCTGATTCCACCAGGCGTCCTCCAGACGGGTGCCGATCTCCCGTGGTCGACTCGACGCGCGTACTTCACCCGTTGCATTCAGCACCCAGATGCGTTCATAGCCCCGTTCCCTGGACAGGGCAACCAGGCCGTCGCTGATATCGGCATCCGTCGATGACAGCTCAAAAATGGTCCGTAGCGTTGTCTCGTATTCCTGCAAGGCGCTTGTCTGACCGAGGGTCATTTCCCGGGAGACCAGCAAGGTAACACCCACCAGCAGCACGAGGGCGGTGGACGTGAGGACACGGCGAATGAGGCTCGAGACAGGTATGCCCAGACGAACAGCGGTGGTTCGGATCATGGGATCGTGACAGAGTGCTGAAGAAGTACGAGGTCAACTTCAATTATCGTGCCGATTCCACCTATGTGGAGGGTCCGATCTCCGGGGGATAATCCTTGAAATGACCGTTTGAACGGACTTTCTGCCGAACATGCTCCGCCTGTTCAACGGCGGGAATGAACCGCTTGAGATGGGCAATCAAATATTCGACCCGCATGGATTCCGAGCGGATCTCGAGTACATCCTGTTTTTGCTCGAGCGTCAACCCTGCATTATGAGCCACAAAAAAGGATAACCGCTCACGGTCTTCGTACATGGATGGTGATGGGGTGCGACCCGCCAGCTCCAGCAGCTTGATATGCTGGGCAATCAAGCGCTCTATCAACATGGGCTCAGCACCCTGGGCCCGATCGAGAACCGGCTCCACATCCGCAGACAGCCACGCATGGGTGTGATGGGTCCTGGTAATACGGAAACGCTCTTGTCCCGTGGCAATGATGTTGTAGGACCCATCCTCGAAGGTCTCTGTGATTTTCGAGACCTTCGCCATGCATCCCATCTCCCTTAACGTACCCTCGGTCTGCAGCACGACACCAAACGGCGTGTCGGTCCGTTCGGCCCTCGCAATCATCTCCCGATACCGATCTTCAAAGATGTGAAGGGGAAGGACTTCGTCGGGGTAGAGTACGATTTCAAGGGGAAACAGGGGCAGTGCTTCCATGGGCATCAGAGGCAAGGTTCGTGATATTCTGAAAAGGAGATACGAGCCGCACCGCAACGGGTGCCATGCACAAGCGCCTCGGCACTCGTTTCTTCATCTTTTTCATCCTAGGTTGGTTCATCTGCGGTCGGTGAGGATACCTTGCAGGGTAATCCGCTGTCATCTGGACGCAGCACCCTTGTCATACATGCCTCTTTTCATGGAGGCACCCATCCATTTGCTGGCTGATCGATATGTAGTGGCAGCATGACATTGGAGCATCGAGGACATAACACATTCATTGCGACTATCATTCTGGCATGGATGGTCGTTGGAGTCATCGACCCATCGGTCAGCGCGGCGCAGAGTTGGGTCTTCGGCTCCCTGGATGATCCGGCTGAGCAGTCCCGCTTGAGCAGGTGGGATAGGTACGTGGAAGCCACAGGAATGACCGGCTTTTCGCTGATCGGGCCACAATGGCGAGGGGTGGGGCGCATCGATGCCACCGCCCGAGGCGCTGACTATTCGGTGCGGCTCGACGGCAGCCTGCGCTCAGGACTGTATGGTCCCTACGCTCCGGAAACAGACGATTGGCGTGACCTGGTACGTTTGATCGATCACGCCCGCTATCGTCCGGAGGGATCGGGGACCTATCTGCGGCTCGGACCCCTGGATCGTACGCGGTTCGGCAGTGGTCACCTGGTCAACTTCTTCTCGACCAAGACCGTCTGGGATGACCGCAGCGTTGGTGCCGAGGTGCAGCTTGCCGGAGCCCGACATACGCTGGAGGCCTTTACCTCGGACCTGACCCAGCGGCATGTTTCGGGCGTACGTCTCTCCCTTGCACCGTTCGATCGCGGTCTGAGTGGCTTCTCTTCGATTCGACTTGCCGGCGCCGTGGTGGAAGACCATGGCACAAGGACCGATCTCAATGAACCATTCCGGGGCTACGAGGGAGAGTTGCGCATGGTGGCATACCGTGGCGGGAGTTTTGATTTCGCACCTGTGCTCAGCGGCGCCTGGCTTCCATCTTATGGGCAAGGCGTGCTCGTCGGGGCGCATCTGGAGAATGCCAACTTCATTGACATGGCTCGCATCCACCTCTCGCTGGCCCTGCAATACAACAGCTCGGATTTCAGACCGGCTCTCTTCGGGGCGTTTCATGCTGTCAGTGGACCGGGGCGAAGCGTGGTCTCCGGTACCCAACCCCTGCAGCAGGGCATCCCTCTCCGGGATATCCAACGAGGGAACTCGATCCTGTTCGAGTCCCGCATCCTGTTCTTCGAGCGATTCGAGCTCTGGTATGCCTTCCAGCGATATCACGGGGTACAGCGGCTGAGTGAATATCACCTCCGCCTCTTTTTCCAAGCACGCAATGTTCGGATCTCCGTGGCACAGGACCGCAGGGGATTGAAGGGGTTCGCCTCCCTCTTCGGCGACCTGGGACCAGAGAACCGTATGCGGTTCCAGTTCGATCTGCGACTCCTGGGTCGTATCTGGCTGATCATGGATGGCCATTACACCTACCGCCAAGTACCTGCGTTGTCGGACACCCGCTTTTTCTCAATCCAGCGTCGCTTTGACCCTACTCTCGGTATGCGTGTCCGCCTCTGATGAGGTGAGTAATCTTTACTTCACACCGCAGCCGTATCCTGACGCCATGCAGACCCCTCTGACGTCCATCCTCTTCCTGTGTACCCATAACAGTGCCCGCTCCCAGCTGGCCGAGGGGCTGATGCGTCACCATTTCGGAGACCGATTTGACGTCAGGAGCGCCGGAACAGAGCAGACCCGCGTCAAACCGGAGGTCATAGCCGTACTTCAGGAGGCAAGCATGGACACCGCGGGACTACGGTCAAAAACCGTGGAACATCTCGGCGATTGGGAGGCTGACATCGTCGTCACCGTCTGCGACAACGCGCGTGAACAGTGCCCCTACCGCCCGGGACGCGTGGAAACCATCCATCAGGCCTTCGAAGACCCATCACGTATCGTTTCGAGCCCCGAGGAGCGCTTGGAGGCCTTTCGCAAGACACGGAACGACATCGAAAACTGGCTTCTGGAACGTTTCTCGGATCGTTAGGACCGCTCTGCCCTGCAAAGCAGGCCGGTCTCACTGGCAGCACGCAACGCCATTTACTCGCTTTTCCAGGACCCGATCTGCTGAGCCAGGTATCCCTGCAATTGGTCGGTGGACACCCGATCCTGTCGCATGGAATCCCGGTGACGAACAGTCACGGAGTGGTCTTCGAGGGAGTCTCCATCCACGGTAATGCAGTACGGTGTACCGACCTCGTCCATCCGGCGGTACCTTCGCCCGATGGCCCCTTTTTCATCATAGAAGGTATTGTACTGCTCGTTGAGCGCCTTCTCCACCTCGTGTGCATACTCGGGCATCCCGTCCTTCTTGACCAGAGGCAGGATCCCCAGGGTGATCGGAGCAAGGCGGGGGTGGAATTTCATGACCGTTCGTGAATCCCCACCGATTTCCTCTTCCCTGTACGCTTCGCACAGGAGCGTCAGAACCGTCCTGTCCAGACCCACGGAGGTCTCCACGACATACGGGATGTATTTCTCCTGTGTCTGTGGGTCGAAGTACTCCATTTTTTTGCCGGAGTGCTCCTGATGTGCCTTCAAGTCGAAGTCGGTGCGGGAGTGGATACCCTCCACCTCCTGCCAGCCGATGGGAAACTCATACTGGATATCCTGGGCAGCATCGGCGTAGTGGGCCAGCTTCTCGTGAACATGCCAACGCAGTTTGGACGGGCGAATCCCGTTGGACAGGTGCCAATTCATGCGCTCCTCGCGCCAGGCCTCGAACGCCTCCATCTGATCCCCCGGGCGAACGAAATACTGCATCTCCATCTGCTCAAACTCCCGCATGCGGAAGATGAACTGTCGGGCGACGATTTCATTCCGGAAGGCTTTACCGATCTGTGCGATCCCGAATGGCACCTGATGACGGCCGGTTTCACGCACATTGTGGAAGTTCACGAAAATACCCTGCGCCGTTTCCGGCCGCAGGTAGATCTTGTTGTCCGGATTGGCTACCGGTCCGACCTGCGTATCGAACATCAGGTTGAATTGGCGCACCTCCGTCCAATCGAACGTTCCGGAATCGGGTGATCGGATTTCCTCGTTCATGATGATGTCATAGAGCGCCTTCGGCATATCCTCGGCATTGAGCGCATCCACGAGTGCCTGATAGACACGATCTGCTTCCTCCTCCTTGCCCTTGCGACGCAGCCGGTCGATGTGCCCCTCAATCAACTGGTCAGCGCGATAGCGCATCTTCGACGTCTTGTCATCGATCAACGGATCGGCAAAAGCATCCACGTGCCCGGATGCCTTCCAGACCGTCGGGTGCATCAGAATAGCTGCGTCAAGGCCTGAGATGTTCTCATGCCGCTGAACCATGGCGTTCCACCAACGCTGCGTGATATTGCGCTTGAGCTCGACCCCGAGCGGCCCGTAATCGTAGGTGGCAGAGAGGCCACCATAGATCTCGGATGACTGGAAAATGAAGCCGCGGCGCTTCGAGAGGGAGACGATTTTTTCAAACAGGTCGGACATGTCGGCCGTTCGAGAGGGTGGTGTGGATTGTGCGTGGCGAGAAAGGTACGCATTGCCACGGCCTCCTCCCGCACGCCTCCCTTGAAAATCCCGCCGATCTTACCCGCTTTCCGGCATGGGATACCGCTCGGGCCGGCGGTTGGATAATACTCCGGTAGGTGATCCGGGGGGTGCTGCGGGTGGCGCCCAGAGTGGTGCACCGGGTGGCGGGTAGGTCACTCACAGGACACCAAGCCCCGCTCGGCCAACGACGTATACGTATCGCCCGCAATGATGACATGATCGCGCAGCGGAATGCCCAGATGGGCACCTGCCCGAACCAGTTGTCGCGTTACGGCCACATCCTCCCGGCTGGGCTCCGGGTTTCCCGAGGGGTGATTGTGGATACAGATGACGGCCGCTGCGTGCTCAAGGATGGCGCGTCGGAAAATCAGGCGGGGCTCCACGATACTGGAGGCGATGCCCCCTTCGGATGCCACGAAATCGCTGATCCGCACATGGCCTGTGTTCAGAAGGACGACGCGAAAGACCTCCCGTCTCAGATCGGACATGATGGGAGCGTACTCTCGAAAGACATCAGCTGGCGAACGAAAGGCTGCCGCCGCCTCCCGCGGAATCCGCGGGAGGCGGCGGCCAAACTCGAAGGCCGCGGCCAAACGGGCAGCCTTTCCCGGGCCAATACCGTCCATCCGGGTAAAATCACGGACTTCCTGCGCAGCCAATTCGCGAATGGAGGCCACGGTGGCCAGCATGCGCGATGCAACCTCGACGCTGGTCCGTTCCTTGGCTCCCGTGCCCAACAGCAGCGCCAGGAGCTCGGCATTGCTAAGGACGTGCGGCCCGTGACGAAGCAACTTCTCACGAGGCCAATCTTCTTTTACGCCCTGATTTTTCCTCCCCATCACCATCCTCCGCCCTTCATGTCGATTTACCCATCGACACGCGCGGGATGGTGACGTAACCACCTCCGCATACGGGGGGCTACCTGGACGGAATCAGATCGTTGAGAAGATCCTCATTCGAAGGACTCTGCTGCATGTGTCGCTGCAAGGCCTGCATGGCGTCGAGCGGCGAGCGGCTATTGAGCGCGCGAAACAGTCGGTGGTGCTGATCTATGAGGTCCCGGTCGATCAGCAATTCCTCGTTTCGCGTACCACTTTTCCGAAGGTTGATGGCCGGATAGATGCGCTTGTCGGCCAGCTCGCGGTCGAGAACGATCTCCGCATTGCCGGTCCCCTTGAACTCCTCGAAGATGACCTCATCCATACGGCTTCCTGTGTTGACGAGCGCAGTCGCAATGAGCGTCAGGGAGCCTCCGCCCTCGATGTTGCGGGCCGCGCCAAAAATCTTGCGCGGGATGTTCATGGCTCGGGCATCAAGTCCGCCCGAGAGGGTCCGCCCGCTGCCCTGCTGGTACAGGTTGAAATTGCGGCCAAGGCGCGTGAGCGAATCGAGCAGCATGACCACATCCTTACCCATCTCCACGAGTCGCTTGGCGTATTCGAGCGAGAGCTGAGACACTCGCACGTGATTATCCTCTCCTCGGTCGTTCGAGGATGCGAACAGGGTGGCGCTCGTTGTCCGTTTGAAGTCTGTTACCTCCTCGGGACGCTCATCCACCAGGAGGGCTACCAGCGATACCTCGGGATGATTTTCAGTAATGGCGGCAGCGATCTCTTTCAGGAGGTAGGTCTTGCCCGTACGCGGCGGCGCCACAATGAGGGCGCGTTGCCCCTTACCGATGGGCGCTGCCAGGTCCACAATGCGGGTCGTGAAATTGTTTGGGGAGGTGACCAGATTCAGTTTCTCGTCCGGGTAGACAATATGTCCCTTGTCGAAATTCTTCGTCCGCACCCAGTCTTCCACGCTCAGCCCCATGACCGTGGCCACCTTGCTGACTTGCCAGTCACCTTTTCGGCCTGAACGCAGCTCGCCTTCCAGCAGCACGCCGTCACGCAGCTTGTGGCGTTTGACCATGGCAGGGGAGACGAAGGGATCAGCATCGCCCTTCGGTACGTCATGCCGGAATTCCCGAACAAATCCGAATCCCTTGTCACCGATCATCTCGAGCACACCGGTAAAGGGCTTTATCTCGCCCCCATTCCCCCTGCCTCGACCACGGCTGCGGTTCGAGCGCTGATTGGACCGGTTACCTCCCTTTCCGCGACCTCCGCCTCCTCTGGATCTGTTTCCACCCCCACCTCGTGACGGATTGTTGTTGCCGCCTTGGGAGCGGCGGGCCGATCCTCCGCCGGATCGGTTATTGTTGCCCTCGTTGGACATGGAGAATTCGGGTTGGTCTGAAAGGGAAAAGAGGGTCCACCCGCATTGTGAGTCGGGGGAATAGCGCGCCACAATTAGTATCTTGCGTGGCCGTTACAGCCTTCTCGGATGGTCCCGACACTGTGTCAGGGACCCCGTCGGCCGAATCCCGCGCGGCGTATTGCCTCCTCGGGACGGGCATCAGAACGCTGGTCTTACGACAATCTGACGAGGGTCTGATTCAACGGCAGGTCCGATTACCACCACTATGCAAGTCAACATACAAGCCGCCATACAAAACACCGCAGAAGCAGAGCGCTACGCAAGCGCCATGCACGCCGGATATGGCTGGGCAGCGCTCTTGAGCTACTGCCGCACGCGGTAATATAGAGGGAAATCCTCCCGACGACAACGAAAACGTAATGAGGCCCGTGCAAAATCAGGATTCCGTCCAGGAAGAAACCATCGCGTTGTCCGTTGAGGGACAGTCGATGTCGGTGTACCTGACCCTGTCGGGACCGAAGGACGGGCCTCGCCTCCTCCTGCTTCACGGCTGGGGGTCTTCGATGGAGCACATGAAACCACTCATGAACGCTTTGTCCGATCGATTCCGACTCGTTGCAGTGGATTTCCCCGGACACGGACAGTCTCCCGTTCCGAAGACGTCCTACGGCATGCAGGGGCATCTGGACGTCATACGGGGTGTCGTGGACCATCTGGGGTGGACCTCCTGTGGCATCATTGGACACTCCAACGGAGGGCGGGCAGCGCTGGCCTGGGCAGCGAACCCTGCCGCCGCCGGACGGGTATCCTTCCTCGTTCTGATCGGACCCTCGGGCATACCACGAAAACGAACCTCATCCTGGTATCTACGGACGTGGACAGCGCGCATCCTGAAGGCGCCCTTCGCCCTCCTTCCCCCTGTCCTACGGGATGGAGGACTCGACTGGCTGCGCCACTCGCTCCTCTGGCGCATGCTGGGTTCTTCAGACTACCGGGCCCTGGACGGCATCATGAGGGAGACCTTTGTTCGTACGGTCAATTACTATGTGACCGACCTCCTGCCGGCCATCGCCGTTCCTGTCCTCGTGCTCCGCGGTGCCAACGACGAAGCGGTCACGAACGATCAGGTCACGAAGCTTGTGAACGGCCTGCCTGCGGCTGGTCTCCATACGATTGAGGGCGCAGGGCATTATGCGCAGTTGGATCGACCGGACGTCGTAGTGGCTGCAATTGACGAGATGGCCTCACCATGACATCGATCCCGTACATGGTCGCTCTCTGGTACGCACTGGTTTGCACAGCCAGCGGATTTGCAGCCTGGCGCGCCATGCGCCGAACCCGTTTTTTCCTGCATCGCCTGCAGCTTTCCGGATACAAGATCCGCGCTTACCGCCATGCGCTGAAGGGCCCGCTGATGGATCTGCGCGTGCGCGTCTCCCACCTTCTCGGCCTGGGTTGGCTTCTTCTCTTTACCCTGGTGGGTCATCTGATCCCCGGAGCACAATGGTGGCTTGCCCTGCTGTGGACAATATCGTTCGCATCCTCCCGGCGCTACCGCAGGGATCGCACGAAGAAGCCCCTGGTATGGACGGCCCGCGTGCGCCGGTTGGGTGCAACCGTGGCCACGCTTGCCGTGGTGCTCCTTGGCATGGCTGCCTGGGCAGGCAGTCAACAAGAGGGTTCGATGGCCCTCCTGATGTGGTTTGCCGGCTGGTGGCTGGTGGATCTGCTGGCCCCGTCACTGGTGGCATGGGCTGCCCTGATCATGCATCCGCTGGAGAGACGCATCCATGAGGGATTCAAGCGACGGGCCCGTGCCCGGCTGGCCGAGCGACCCGATCTGACCTGCATTGGCATAACCGGTTCCTATGGCAAGACGTCCGTCAAATACGCTGTCAGGGATGTTCTGGCCCAACGCTATCCGGTACTTGCCACCCCGGGCTCCTTCAACACACCCATGGGCATCAGTACGATCATCAACAACGATCTTACGGATGACCACCGGATGCTTGTGCTCGAAATGGGCATCCGGCATCCGGGTGACATGGCAGAGCTCACGGCCATCGCGCAACCGGACATAGCCGTCGTGACGTCCATTGGTGTTGCCCACCTCGAATCCATGGGCAGTATCGAATCCATCGCGCGGGAAAAGCTGACGTTGCTCGACGCACTGCGAGCAGGTGGAACCGCCGTGGTGAATGGCGACGACGAGCGGGTGGTGGCCGGCGCCCGCCAGAAACACAGCGAGCGAAATGGAGACTTTTCGCTGCTGGTAGTCAGCACCCATGCGGGCGCTGGAGACTGCTGGGCAGAGCAGATCGCCTACGGTTCGGACGGGGCGCGGTTCGATGTGGTTCTCTCCACGGGAGAACGGGCTACCCTGAACACGACTCTGCTCGGGCGCCACAATGTGCTCAACATCCTGCTGGCCATTGGGGTCGGTTTGTCCGCAGGTCTTCGCCTTCGGCAGGCAGTGCGCGGCGCCGACCGGATCACACCCGTCCCCCATCGATTGTCCATGCGCCAGGAAAACGGCCTGACGGTTATTGATGATGCCTTCAATTCCAATCCGGTCGGCGCCGCGAACGCTGTGGAGGTACTGTCCAGCATGCATGGACGACGCATCATCATTACCCCCGGGATGATTGAACTGGGACAACGTGAAGAGGAACTCAATGCAGCCTTCGGCCGGCAGATTGCTGACGGCGCCGATGAGGCTGTCCTCGTAGGACCCGAGCGAACCCGCCCCATCCGGGAAGGACTGGTCGCAGCCGGATTTCCGGAGGACCACATACATACCGTGCGAACGCTCTTCGAGGCCCGCGAATGGCTCTCACGCCATGCTCGCCCTGGCGACACCGTATTGTACGAAAATGACCTTCCGGACCAGTTCACCGAGGCCTCGACGTGAGCCTGAGCGACGCCCAGCAGAACCTTTTTGATGATCAGCACGACAGCGATCTGGCCTTCGAAATGTCCTGTTGGGACAAGGGCATCAAGCACGTAGCTGGAACGGATGAAGCCGGCAGGGGCTGCCTGGCAGGTCCGGTTGTGGCTGCCGCTGTCATCCTTCGCCCCGGAGTCCGCATCGAGGGAGTGACCGACAGCAAGGCTCTTTCCGCCTCGGCACGTGCACGCTACGCCGAGCAGATTCGTCAGCAGGCCCTCGCCTGGTGCGTAGCTGAGTGCTCGCCAGAGGAAATCGATCGCATGAACATCCTCTGGGCAGCCATGGAAGCCATGCGCAGAGCCGTACACGGCCTGTCTGTCCTTCCCGATCACGTTCTGATTGACGGTAACACCGCCATACCAGAACTCACTATCCCCGCTAAAACCATCATCAAGGGCGATACGCGTTCACATTCGATTGCTGCCGCATCCATTCTTGCAAAAACCCATCGGGACGAACGGATGAAGGCCTTGGACCGCACCTACCCTGGGTATGGATGGGACACGAACATGGGATATCCAACGACTGCCCACTACGAAGGCTTGGCGCGCTTGGGGCCCACACCTTGTCACCGACGCAGCTTCAATCTGCAGCGCTGAGGCTGTCCCTCCTCCCCCTGTATCCCTTCCGTGCCCGCACAGATACCCATGCACGCTTCCATCATCATCGTCTCCTGGAATGCGCTCGATCTGCTCAAGCGCTGCCTACCCAGCGTGGTTGCCACCGATTTCGACCGATTCGAAATCATCCTCGCGGACAATGCCTCTACCGACGGAAGTGCCGACTGGGTCCGGGAGACCTTCCCCGAAGTGCGCATCATCCGTCACCCGGACAACTGGGGTTACGCACGGGGCAACAATGCTGCGGTGCCCCATGCCCTTGGGGACCTGGTGGTGCTGCTGAACAATGATGTAGAGGTCCCGCCCGGGTGGCTGCGTCCCATCGTTGAACGCTTCGAGGCGCATGATAAGCTGGGGGCTGCCCAGCCAAAACTGCATCAGTTCGATCGTCGTACCCACTTCGAGTATTCGGGCGCTGCCGGGGGGTTTCTCGACCGCTGGGGATACCCGTTCGCACGGGGACGCATATTCGATGTCCTTGAGGAGGATAATGGGCAATATGATCAGGACCGAACCATTTTCTGGGCTTCTGGCACCTGCCTGGCCGTCCGGAAAGACGTTTGGCAACGCCTTGGAGGGCTGGAGGAAGCCTTTTTCATGCACATGGAAGAGATCGACCTGTGCTGGCGAATCCACCGCATCGGGTATCGCATCGAATGCGTGCCTGAGTCGGTCGTCTACCATATCGGTGGCGGTAGCCTACCAGCCAGTAATCCGCAGAAGACCTATCTGAACTTCCGCAACAACCTGCTGATGCTCTACCGTAATCTCCCCCGCGGGACCTGGTGGCGAACGTTGGTGGTCCGGACCTTCCTTGACAGCGCGGCCGCTCTTCGCGCGCTTGTAAGCGGACAACCCCGCGAGGCATGGGCCATTTTCAGGGCGTATTGGAGTGCCCATCAGATGAAGGATGTGCCCGGCGTGCTCGATGCTCCGACCGTCCCACTACCGTATCGGGGGAGCATCGTCCTGGATCGGTTTCTGCGGGGTCGGAAACGGTATCAGGATCTACCTCCGGGGCGCTTGCGCTGATACATCCGAAGCCATCCAAGGCGAAGCACCGCCCGGGTTGCAGAAGGACCTATCGCAGCCGAAGTACCCCCTGGGTTACAGGAGGACCTATCGCAGCCGAAGTACCGCCTGGGTTACGACAGCCCCTCTCCCCCGCACCCGAACAAAATACACGCCCTCGGCCAAGCCCGTGAGGGACATACTGGAGTGCTGTCGACCGGCGCCAGCCACCGAAACCCGCTGCTCCCGCAGGATGCGCCCCAGCCCGTCCACCAACTGCAGGGTTGGTGATGGGCCCATCTGAGCCGATTCCCAAGACACGGTCACCCTGTCTGTCGTGGGGTTGGGCCACACGGCAACCGATGCCGGTTGGACGGCGGATGGCGTGACGACATGTACGCCCGAAGTCGTGCCGCGCAGTTCATCAATGGTCGGCATGCCTTCCCAGGACATGGTGTTCCATTGCGCTTGCTCGAACGCTTGGACGTCAAC
>Ga0181573_10002984_pt1 | contig 15279 bp, 2 predicted proteins | sample 101ome_25_FD_148643 | JGI IMG/M metagenome (GOLD analysis project Ga0181573, IMG submission 148643) | Coastal salt marsh microbial communities from the Groves Creek Marsh, Skidaway Island, Georgia - 101409BT metaG (spades assembly) | ecosystem: Environmental > Aquatic > Marine > Intertidal zone...
ACACTGAGCGGTGTTGTTGTGGATCAAAATGGATGTCCAATTGATTCTGATGGCGATGGTGTTCCTGATTACCTCGATGCATTCCCCGAAGATGCAAACGAAACTGAGGACTCTGACAACGACGGCGTGGGTGACAACAGCGATGCATTCCCGGACGATGCTTCTGAGGCATTCGACTCGGACATGGATGGAGTTGGAGATAATGCCGATTCGTTCCCGAACGATTCCACCGAGACGCTGGACTCGGACATGGATGGCGTTGGGGACAATGCCGATGCGTTCCCGGACGATGCTTCTGAGACATTCGACTCGGACATGGATGGAGTTGGAGACAATGCCGATGCGTTCCCGAACGATTCCACCGAGACGCTGGACTCGGACATGGATGGCGTTGGGGACAATGCCGATGCGTTCCCGGACGATGCCAATGAGACATTTGACTCGGACATGGACGGAGTTGGGGACAACAGCGATGCGTTCCCGAATGACGCTACAGAGACACTTGACTCGGACATAGATGGCGTTGGAGACAATGCCGATGCGTTCCCGAACGACGCTACAGAGACACTTGACTCGGACAACGATGGCGTTGGAGACAATTCCGATGCGTTCCCGAACGATGCTACAGAGACACTTGACTCGGACAACGATGGCGTTGGAGACAATTCCGATGCGTTCCCGAACGATCCCGCAAAATCTGTTGACGCCGCCTTATCTCCGGTCGTAGGAATTGCGATTATCTTGCTGGTTGTTATCCTGATTGGTTTTGTTGTTATCCGCCGCCAAAATATGCCAACAAAATCAGATGTTTCAATTGAGCCAAGCAGAGATGAATCGCAAATCGAGACTGTCATATCCTCGGTTGACGGTGTGGGAGATTCCGCATCCAGCATAAGCGGCCCGCCTCAGGGCCCCCCTGGATTGACAACTTCCCCAGCAGTCGATTCAACAGGTGTTGTTGGCGATGACGGGTATGAGTGGCTTGAATTCCCGGAAAATTCTGGAGTGTATTTCTACCGAATTCCAGGCACAGAATCTTGGCAGAAATGGGACTAATCTTACTTCATTGATTTATGTAATCATTGAGCAAGCGGACTGCCAGATCATGGCGCCCAGCTTCAATGAGCAATGCGATGGCGACTAAAATTGAACGGCAGTCGCAGATTTGTACGACTCCCCAGCGTCTACATCCCCTTTTGGCCTCACCAGTTGTGGGTGTTTTTTGTTAAGAAACATGACGCCTATGCATCTGAATCCCTCGGTCGGTGCCCACATAACGCTCAATCGCGTCGAATCACTTCTGGGGGAACGTCCCCATTTCACACGGCTGAAAAGAGGCCGTCATGTCAGTGATTCGCGGCTATTGTGGCCCGAACAACGGTTGTAACCTTCAAATGCGAGATGAAAGGTGGATGCTCATGGGCCTTGTTTCCCACAACCGTTCGAAACAAGTTTCTGCGGTGACGTTTGTTCTGTTGATGCTTGCTATGTCCTTCAGTGCGTCAATGCAAGCGTGGCAATTTTTAGACGATGCACAAACCCCCCAGCGTTCTGGGTCAACGACCTATTCATCGGCGACCTTGGTTCAAGGTTTCTTCGGCACCGTACCCACCAACGTCTCAAATTCTCAAAGCGGAGGCACGTATGAATTTGATGCCGGGCCCTCGGGTCTGTCGTTTGCAGAAGATGGATTCAATCGCTCGACCGATGCGGTTGGCATTGGTTATGCTCACATGTGTGCCATCCTTCAAGGCGGGTTGTACTGCATGGGTGACAACGGGTTTGGTCAATTGGGTATTGGGACGACTGACGACCAGGACCAGTTCGTGAAGGTTGACCTTGGCGCGGGGCGAACGGCCGTGAGCGTGAGTGCAGGGCAGTATCACACCTGTGCGGTGCTTGACGACGGTTCGATCAAGTGCTGGGGTTACAATGCCTACGGCCAACTTGGTATTGGAAGCACGACCCAACAGACCACACCACAATCGGTGTCCCTTGGAACAGGGCGAACGGCCGTGAGCGTGAGTGCAGGGTCTTATCACGCCTGTGCGGTGCTTGACGACGGTTCGATCAAGTGCTGGGGGTACAATGGCTACGGCCAACTTGGTATTGGAAGCACGACCCAACAAACCTCGCCATCAACGGTTTTTCTCGGGACCGGACGAACGGCCGTGAGCGTGAGTGCAGGGTTTTATCACACCTGTGCGGTGCTTGACGACGGTTCGCTCAAGTGCTGGGGGGCCAATGGCAACGGCGCACTTGGTATTGGAAGCACGACCCAACAGACCACACCACAATCGGTGTCCCTTGGAACAGGGCGAACGGCCGTGAGCGTGAGTGCAGGGGGTTATCACACCTGTGCGGTGCTTGACGACGGTTCGCTCAAGTGCTGGGGGCGCCATGTCAGCGGCCAACTTGGTCTTGGAAGCACGACCCAACAGACCACACCACAATCGGTGTCCCTTGGAACAGGGCGAACGGCCGCGAGCGTGAGTGCAGGGAATTCTCACACCTGTGCGGTGCTTGACGACGGTTCGATCAAGTGCTGGGGTACCAATTCCTACGGCCAACTTGGTATTGGAAGCACGACCTCACAGAACACACCACAATCGGTGATTGGGATGAACAGCACGGGCAGTGTGATTTTCACCTCAACACTTAGTCAATACGCTCCGACGTGTGCATTTAACGACGGCAGTTTGTACTGCTGGGGGGCGTTCTTCTCCACAACCAGTCAAAACTTCTTATCTCCACAAAAGATGCAACCCGCCAACAGCGGAAGTGAATCCTTGGGCCTCGGTAACGGGCACACCTGTCTGGTGGATGGTGCAGATCGCCTCAAATGTCTTGGTTATGGGGCATCCGGCCAATTGGGCCGAAACGATACTTCCGACTCAATGATTGCAATGTCGCCGTACGGCCTTGAAGATACGGATGTCATAAGTGTTAGTGGATGGGATACTCACACCTGTGCGGTGCTTGACGACGGTTCGCTCAAATGCTGGGGGTACAATGGCTACGGCCAACTTGGTCTTGGAAACACGACCCAACAGACCACACCACAATCGGTGTCCCTTGGAACAGGGCGGACGGCCGTGAGCGTGAGTGCAGGGCGTTTTCACACCTGTGCGGTGCTTGACGACGGTTCGCTCAAATGCTGGGGGTACAATGGCAACGGCCAACTTGGTATTGGAAGCACGACCCAACAGACCACACCACAATCGGTGTCCCTTGGAACAGGGCGAACGGCCGTGAGCGTGAGTGCAGGAAATGGATACACCTGTGCGGTGCTTGACGACGGTTCGCTCAAATGCTGGGGTATCAACAGCAACGGCCAACTTGGTCTTGGAAACACGACCCAACAGACCACACCACAATCGGTTTCCCTTGGAACAGGGCGAACGGCCGTGAGCGTGAGTGCAGGAAATGGACATACCTGTGCGGTGCTTGACGACGGTTCGCTCAAGTGCTGGGGGTACAATGGCAACGGCCAACTTGGTATTGGAAGCACGACCCAACAGACCACACCACAATCGGTGTCCCTTGGAACAGGGCGAACGGCCGTGAGCCTGAGTGCAGGGTATACTCACACCTGTGCGATGCTTGACGACGGTTCGATCAAGTGCTGGGGGTACAATGGCGGCGGCCAACTTGGTATTGGAAGCACGACCTCACAGACCACACCACAATCGGTGTCCCTTGGAACAGGGCGAACGGCCGTGAGCGTGAGTGCAGGGAATGATCACACCTGTGCGGTGCTTGACGACGGTTCGATCAAGTGCTGGGGGAACAATTACTACGGCCAACTTGGTGACAACTCCAAAAGCAGGCGAACCTCACCCGTTTCTACCGCACTCGGTATCATTTCCGTCAATCCACTTCATCAGGTCAACGTTCACGATGAATCCTGGTACGGTATTCCAACCACACTGGGGTCAACGACCATGTCCGTTCACTACAACACCTCCACAAGTTCGACGTCGCATCAGGTCAACCTCACCGTGGTTTCAGCGTTGCAGTATTCAACAAACCAGTTCAACTTCACCATCAACCAAAACATCAGTGCAATGGTTCCGGTCGTAACAGGGGGCCCCTACGCCAGCCTAACCGTTTCTCCCCCGTTACCAAACGGCCTTCATCTCAACCCGGCCAACGGGACGATAACGGGCAAGCCAACGGTCGCCAGCACGGCGCAAAATTACACCGTGTTGATTCAAAACTCGTCAGGCCAATCCACCGTGAACCTCACCCTTTCGGTGGTTGATGAAGTGCCGGACGTTTCAATTCAACAATCCGCAGTTGGACTGATGCAAGGTTTCCGAAGTCAACCGATGAACCTCTCCAATGCCGGCGGTCAAGTCAAAACCCTCACTCCGAGCCCACCACTTCTTGGCTTGTTCGGGTCGCCGATGAACACCGGTCAGACTCTGTTAAGCAGCGATGAGCAGGTGTGTTTTTCAACATCGTCCGGAATTTATTGCACCTCGGACGGGGTCATTTCACGTGTTTGGAACTCGACCGGGGAGGCTCTCACGGTCATCGATGGCGAAGTGTGTGCCGTCGTTCAATCCACGTCTTCGTGCACGAATGCATCTCGCCTCTCCTCGTTTTCCTCGCAACAAGTGAACAACTCCATGGGTGTTGCAGGAACGGAAAACAACACCTGTCTCTTGGATATCAACACACGATTGCGATGCAGTGGGGACAATTACACGGGTGTGGAGAATGTTGGGTCGGACATTGAGATGTTAGCCTCACTCGTCTCGTCTCCACGTGCTATGTGCGGTCAAACCCTGACGGGGCGTGTTTATTGTTGGGGAGAGGCGAACGGATCCATCGGGCAGCCCCAGCCAACCACGACATGGTCGCCCGTTGAGGTTGACGTCGGTACCAACGCCCACGCCGTTTCCTTGAGTCTTGCGGACGACCACGGGTGTGCCTTGCTCAACACCTCCGAAGCCGTGTGCTGGGGAAAGGGAACGGCAGGTCAGTTAGGATATGGATTTGCTTCAGATTCAAGCTACCCGAGAACCGTGGACGTTGCGAATTGGGTCGAATTTTCGACGATCAGCGCTGGCGGTGAGCACACCTGCGCCATGAATTCCCTCGGTGGGGTGATGTGCTGGGGCAACAACGAGTTCGGTCAACTTGGTGACGGCTCGACGACCAACCGAACCACACCGGTCAACGTCACCAACATCCCTTCGTGGATGAACGTCGTCGAAGTCCATGCAGTCCACGATGGGACCTGCGTGGTCGATGAAACGGGTGGAGTATGGTGCTGGGGCAACAACGCCAACGGCGCACTTGGGCTCAATGCAAGCATCAATGTTGCAACCACGCCTTCGCCCGTTCGATTCCCCGTTTCGTCTGCACTCCGAATGACACACAACGACAATGCGCACATCTTTGGTGCACCGCTTGTCAATCAGTCGGCGACCACGCATCGCTGGTACGCCAACAACAGCGGTGGTTCCGACGATGTCAATCTCTCCATCTCGGTTGGTGTTGCCGCCGTGTACTCACAACACGTGTTCAATCTCACACGAAACACTTCCACGGTCAACGTTCAACCAACGGTCACCGCAGGGCCGTACCAATTCAGCATCATACCAGGGTTGCCTGCGGGCATGTCGCTCGGTGCAAGCAACGGAACGATTTGGGGCATGCCGTCCCAAGTTCAGGCTCGCACAACTCACACCATCTATGTGGAGAACAACAGCGGGTACGACCATGTCAACATCGTTCTTCAGGTCCACGACATTCCACCGACCATCGTCTATCCCTCGTCGTCCTACTCGCTTGTTCGAAACTGGACCATGGAACCCATCATCCCTTCCCATCAAGATGGCGAGATCGAGCGTGTGACGGTGAGTGCTACCCTTCCCAGTGGTGTCGAGCACCTCCCTCTTGCCAACGTCCAAGGTTCTGTTAGTTCGGGAGGGGGGGGGTCTGGTTATACATGTAGCATTACGAGCGGTAACCTCAAGTGCTGGGGTTACAATTGGCACGGCCAACTTGGTATTGGAGGCCAGACCCAACAGACCACACCACAATCGGTGTCCCTTGGAACAGGGCGAACGGCCGTGAGCGTGAGTGCAGGGATATTTCACACCTGTGCGGTGCTTGACGACGGTTCGCTCAAGTGCTGGGGTTTCAATAACTACAACCAAATTGGTAGTGGAGGCACGTTCCAGAGAACACCACAATCGGTGTCCCTTGGAACAGGGCGAACGGCCGTGAGCGTGAGTGCAGGGACTCATCACACCTGTGCGGTGCTTGACGACGGTTCACTGAAATGCTGGGGGTACAATGGCAACGGCCAACTTGGTATTGGAAGCACGACCCAACAGACCTCACCACAATCGGTGTCCCTTGGAACAGGGCGAACGGCCGTGAGCGTGAGTGCGGGGAATTCTCACACCTGTGCGGTGCTTGACGACGGTTCGCTCAAGTGCTGGGGTTCCAATGGCGACGGCCAACTTGGTATTGGAAGCCAGACCCAACAGACCACACCACAATCGGTGTCCCTTGGAACAGGGCGAACGGCCGTGAGCGTAAGTGCAGGGCGTGTTCACACCTGTGCGGTGCTTGACGACGGTTCGCTCAAATGCTGGGGTTACAACATCAACGGCCAACTTGGTCTTGGAAACACGACCCAACAGACCACACCACAATCGGTGTCCCTTGGAACAGGGCGAACGGCCTTGAACGTGAGTGGAGGGTATTCTCACACCTGTGCGGTGCTTGACGACGGTTCGCTTAAATGCTGGGGGCAAAATACCCAAGGCCAACTTGGTCTTGGAAGCACGACCCAACAGACCACACCACAATCGGTGTCCCTTGGCACAGGGCGAACGGCCGCGAGCGTGAGTGCAGGGAATTCTCACACCTGTGCGGGGCTTGACGACGGTTCGATCAAGTGCTGGGGTGACAACAACAACGGCCAACTTGGTCTCGGCAATACGACCGATCAGAACACGCCAACCCAAATTCCAGGATTAACCGCACCACCTGCATACGCCGGCTCAACCTACGGTCGCCCGACGACGGCGACGGCCGGTGCCAACTATACCTTCACCGCCAACAACACCTACGGCTCGAGCAACGATACGGTGTGGATTGAAGTTGTACCCGCTTACGATTACGGCAACAACACGCTCGTGCTCACACGAAACCACTCGTTCAGTCGATCTCCGGTTGTGACCGGCGGGCCGTACAATGCGACCTTCTCGCCTGCCCTGCCGCCAGGCCTCTCGTTCAACGTCACGAACGGAACCATTTGGGGTATGCCGACCAACCTCTCCAACGTCACGCAATTCCAGATGAGCGTTGAAAACGCAACGGGCTCGGACACCATCACGCTCTCCATCTACATCGACGACATTCCGCCAACCATCAACTACACCGAAACCAACCTCACGCTCATTCGAGGTTGGGAGATTGACCCGATTGTTCCCTCACTTGAGGACGGCGTCGTTGAGCGAGTGCGAGTGAACGCAACACTTCCGAATGGATTGGTACACCTGACCCATGGCAACATGCAAGGTTCGGTTTCTTCAGGTGGGGATCATACATGCAGCATCGTTAGCGACTATCTTCAATGTTGGGGAGGTAATGGACAGGGCCAATTGGGCATCGGTTCAACGACAAGTCAGAACACGCCACAAACGGTGTCATTGGGTACAGGGCGCACAGCGGTATCCGTTTCTACAGGTTATAGCTACACCTGTGCGGTACTTGACGACGGTTCGCTCAAGTGCTGGGGGTCCAATCTCCAAGGCAGACTTGGTATTGGAACCCCGAGCGGACTGAAGACCACACCACAATCGGTGTCCCTTGGATCAGGGCGAACGGCCGTGAGCGTGAGTGCAGGGTATGAACACACCTGTGCCGTACTTAACGACGGTTCGCTCAAGTGCTGGGGTCGCAATAATTACGGCCAACTTGGTCTTGGAAGCACGACCCAATCCGAGACCACACCACAAACGGTGTCCCTTGGAACAGGGCGAACGGCCGTGAGCGTGAGTGTAGGGTTTTATCACACCTGTGCGTTACTTGACGACGGTTCGCTCAAGTGCTGGGGTATGAATAACTACGGCCAACTTGGTATTTCCGGGCATCATACCACGCCACAAAATGTGTCCTTGGGTACAGGGCGAACAGCAGTGTCCGTTAGTGCAGGGGATTATCATACATGCGCCATGCTCGACAACGAGTCGCTGATGTGTTGGGGGAGGAATAGCGAAGGTCAATTGGGCCGTGGTTCGACGACCTCACAATTTGTTTCTTTGGGCACCGGGCGAACAGCGGTGTCCGTATCAACTGGAAACCTACACACCTGTGCCATACTTGACGACGGTTCGCTCAAATGTTGGGGGTCGAATAACGAGGGCCAGTTGGGTATTGGTTCAACGTCCAACCAAAACACACCTCAATCTGTGTCGTTGGGCGCAGGACGAACAGCGGTGTCCGTTTCTGCTGGCGATAAGCACACCTGCGCTGTGCTTGATGACGGTTCGCTGAAGTGTTGGGGGTCCGGTGACTCAGGCCAGTTGGGCAACGGTTCGTGGAACGATGAGACCACACCAACCCAGATTTCAGGCTTAACCGCAACTCCTGCGTATGCCGGCTCAATCTACGGTCGTCCATCGTCCGTGACCGCCGGTGCTCACTACACCTTCACTGCGAACAATACCTTCGGTTCAAGCAACGATACGATTTGGATTGAAGTCTTGCCGGCGTACGATTACGGCAACGAAACCCTGTGGCTGACGCGCAACCAAACGATGACGGCCCGATCACCCATCATCACCGGTGGACCGTACACTGCGACCATTTGGCCTCCCGTCCCTTCGGGCATGTTCTGGAATGCGAGCAACGGCACCTTCTGGGGCACACCCGATATGAATCAAACATGGACGGAGTATTACATCAACGTCTCCAATTCAACGGGAAGCGACACCATCATTGTCAACATCGGTATTGGGGACATTCTTCCCTATGTCTCCTACACCAACACCACGCTGACCTACATTCGTGGCTTTGAGATTGACGACGTTCTGCCTACGCATCTTGGGGGCCACATCGGCACCGTCGAAACTTACCCGGCGTTGCCCGAAGGGTTGTCGATTGCCGACCCGACCACATGGACAAACGCTCGGCCCAACGGCACGCTGTATGGCCTCCCAACCGAACTGGCAGGCACGACGACCTACGAGATTTGGTTCAACAACACCATCGGCTCGTTTGTGGTCAACCTGACCATTACCGTGCTGCCGGGGTACGATTACGGCAACGGGACGGTCTCTCTCACGCGCAACGAGACCATGACGCCCCGCTCGCCCATCATCACGGGTGGCCCCTACACCACGGTGCAACTCAACGGCACCTTGCCGACAGGTATGTTCTTCAACGCCAGCAACGGAACCCTGTGGGGGACGCCATCGGTCGTTGTTGCAACGACGACGTACACCGTCTACTTGGCGAACGCTAACGGTGACGACGAGGTGACGTTCAACATCACCGTGGCTGAAATTCCACCGATTCTCGACTACAACCTAGCCTCCATGTCGTATCGGCGCGGTTTCTTCAGCGAGCATCCGTACCCCATCCTGACCGGAGGGGAGGTGGCGACCTTCGAAATCAGCCCAGCGTTGCCTGCAGGCATGAGCTTCAACGGTTCGAGCGGCTTCTTCTCGGGCGTGCCCATGGTGGCCATGAACGCCACCCTCTACACCGTCTGGGCCAACAATTCGTTGGGCTCGTCGTCGTGGAACTTGACCATTGAAGTGTTGCCGGGGATCACGCATGCCTCCACCTCGTTCGTGTCCACTCGCAACGTCACCGTTCAACCCTACACGCCCACCATCAACATCGTGGAACGCAACCTGTCCATCGACCCACCACTGCCCCCCGGTTTGGTCTTTGATGCGACCAACGCCACCATCTCCGGAGCTTCGCTGGTACCGTGGCCCACCCTTGAACATCGCATCCGATTGTGGAACGCCACCGGCGAGGACTGGCTCAACATCACCGTCACCGCTTATGAAATTCTTCCTTATGTCGTGTATTCGACCAACGCATCGTCCTCCTTGAATGCGTACGGCCTTGACCCCTTGGTTCCCTTGGGGAGCGGTGGAACTCCCGTGAATTGGTCTGCGGATTTCGACGGACTCGAGGGCCTTGCCTTACTGCGGGCCGGTACCGGACGCACCTTGGATGGGGAGGGCAACACCCTTTGCGCCATCACGGCAGACGAACGGGTGATTTGTTGGGGCGCCAACGACATGGGTCAACTGGGCCAAGGCAACACCAACGCTCAATCCAACCCTGTCGTTGTCACGCTCTCCAGTGCCTCGTTGCCCGTGGCGCTGTCCGTCGGTGAAACCCACACCTGCGTTGTGCTCGCCAACGGCAACATCGACTGCTGGGGCCAAAACGACCAGGGCCAATTGGGTCTGAATTTCTCCTGCGTGTACGGTTCCTTCAGCAGCGGCTGCAACGGCAACTTTGCCGTGCCCCAAGCCAACACCGTCATCCCTCCGAGCACCCTCAATTTCACCCAGGTCACGGTGGGTCAATCCCACACCTGCGCTTTGTTGGAAGACGGCCAAGCCCTGTGCTGGGGGGACAACACCTACGGTCAGTTGGGCGACAACGAAGTGACAGGTTCCCTGCTGGCCATGCCCGTCAACACCAGTCTGCGGTTCATCTCACTGAGCGCCGGTACGGCCCATACCTGCGGGGTTGCCACGGATGGAAGCCTGTGGTGTTGGGGTCGCAATTCCTTCGGACAGTTGGGCGACAGCACCACCCAAGACCGCTTCCTGCCCACCGAGGTGTTGATGCCGCAAGGTTACACTGCTCGCAGTGTCTCGACCGGCGGCGAACACACGTGCGCCGTCCTCAACGGTTCACAACCCGCCTGTTGGGGCCGCAACTCGCAAGGGCAACTGGGTGACGGAACGGTGCTGGGGAAGATCGCGCCACGCATTGTCACCGCCACCGGCCTTGGAACCGTTACGAGCGTGGTGGCTGGACCAGCCCAAACGTGCGTGCTTGACAGCGACCACGCCGTGTGGTGTTGGGGTGCCTCGGGCTCTTCGGCCTTCCTCAACACATCGGGCATCTCGTTGGTTCCCATTGAGTTGCCACGTCTCAACGGTATGAACGAACGGCAGGTCGCCGTGGGCCAGTCCCATGTCTGCACGGTCAACGCTCGCTACGACCTGATGTGTCGCGGTTCCAACCAATACGGTCAACTCCCCGGCCACACCGGGGCTTCCTCGTCTTCGTTCGTGGAATGGAAGGACCTCATGCTCGCCGTCCCCCATCACCCTGCAGGGACGGTGTATGGGGCACCAAGCAACGGTTCGGGCAATTACCTTGTCACGCTGAACGTCTCAAACATCATCGGCACCCACACCTTCAACCACTCTGTGGAGGTGAGCGATGCCTTCCAGTACCCCACCTCGCTGGTGGAGATTATCCGAGGCCAAGCGACCACGCCGATTTCACCCACCGTTGCCACCCATGCGACCGGCCAGTTCACCATCACACCTCTCCTGCCTCAAGGCTTGCTGCTCAACAGCACGACGGGTACCTTGACGGGGACGCCCACTTCCAACATGAGTCAGCAGACCTTTGTTCTCGTCCATGCCAACAGCCAAGGATTCACCTTTACCGCCTTCAGCCTCGTCATTTACGAGCCTGCGGCGCACGTGGTCTACCCCGGTTCAACCATCAACCTCACTCGTGGCGAGAGCACCCTCCTGTGGGTGCCAACGGTGAGCAACGGAACCGTGATGAGTTGGAGCATCGTGCCTGCTCTACCAGCCGGATTGACCTTCTCCAACGGTGTGCTCTCGGGCACGCCAACGGTCAACTGGACCACCACCAACTACCGCATTTATGCCAACAACACCGGCGGAGTGACCTTTGTTGACCTCTCGCTCACGGTGGTTGAGCCTCTGCCCGACCTCATCCTCGGGTTGACCGATATTGTGGGCGTTCGCGGTGAGGCTTTGACGCGAACCACGGTGTCCAACGCCGGCGGTAAGGTGGCGACGTGGACCATCACGCCGTCGCTTCCCGATGGCTTGACCTTTGTCAACGGTGTGCTGTCAGGCACACCGACGGTGAACAGCAGCGCTGTGGTGTACACGGTTCGGGCGACCAACAGCGGTGGCACTGCGAGCCTGACCTTCACCCTCACCGTCAACGAGCCTGCGGCGGTGCTTTTCCTCGACCCGCTCCAGTTTTCGCAGGTGCGAGGCGAGGCCATCGCTCCCATCTTCATCCTCAACGGTGGGGGGCTGGTGGCCAATTGGAGCATCACACCGGCCCTGCCTGAAGGTTTGGTGTTTGAAGGCGGTCATATCAGCGGTACGCCCAGCGTCAACGCCACCGAACAAACCTACACCGTCACGGCCATCAACACTGGAGGCAGCGATTCGGTGCAGTTCACCCTTGTCGTTGTAGAGCCTGCTCCAGCGTTCACCTACGGGGCGTCGTCCTTCGTTCTGTCGCGCAACACGCCCTTCGAGGCCATGACGCCCACGTCGCTTGGCGGCGCGATTGCCTCGTGGTCCATCTCCCCAAGCTTGCCTTCAGGCATGTTCTTCGATGAGCGTCGCGGCGTGATCCAAGGCTTGGCTGTCTCGACCTCGCCCACCATCGAATACACCGTGACGGCTTCAAATTCGGGCGGTGAATCACTCGGGTACTTCACCTTGCAAGTGCTGAATCCGGCGCCCGTGTTCACGCTGCCCAACGATGAAATCGCTGTGGTTGAAAACAAAGCGATGACGAGGTTTGCACCCTTTGTCGGCTCCGATGTGGTGGTTAACACCTGGAGTTGGGCTGTGGAGGGCGGCGACGACTTGCCTCCGGGCTTGGTCTTTGACCAAACGACCGGTGCATTCAGCGGTACACCTTCGGACGGAGAGATGACGCTGCGCATTCTCCTGACCGCAAGCAACGACGGTGGAACCTACTCGGAAGCGTTCAATTTCAGCGTGCTCGGGGACTTTGACAGTGATGGCATCGCCGACATTGATGACGAAGACGACGACAACGACGGTTATTCCGACATCGAAGAACTCACTCGCAACAGCGATCCGAGGGATGCCTCCTCCACACCGATTGAAGGGTTTGAAGTCATCATTCCCGGAACCGAAATCAGTTTGGGTGCTTGGGACATCATCGGTATGCTGACGGGTATTCCGTTGATTCTCTGGTTGTCGTTCAGTTTGGTGACGCGAAACAAACGAACACAAGGCTTCGTGAAGGACATGCGGCAGGCAAAAACACGTCAAGAACTGGATGCAGTGGCCGAGCGCTACGAGAAGGCCATCATGTGGAAACTGATTGGGCCTCACCAAGGCATGCGTCTCGAACGCATCCGCGCAGAGGCCGATGATACCATCGAAGAGCGAGAGCGGGCCTTCAAGTACAAGATGGAGGAGAGCGTTCTCGAAGAAGAAAAAGCAGGGGCTGAACTGGAAGCCGAATTCTTTGACGAAGTGGACCAAACCCCGCTGGTTGAAAAGGCCGAAAAGGCAGAGGCCGGAGAACGGACGGAGGACGGTACCGGTGATGAGGATGAGTCAGGCGACGACGAAAGCGAGGACGGTTCCATCATCGATGAATCCAACGATGGCAACGCACACGCTGCTCCGCCTTCTGCCTCAACACCCGCAACGTCCGTGGATGAAAAGGGGTACGAGTGGTATGTCCCGGAGAAAGGAGACACCTCCTACTTTCGGGTAATAGGTAGCGATGACGAATGGGTCAAGTTTGAGAATTGAGTTCGTGCTCAATCAAAACCAAGGCTAGATCGGACCGCCGTACCTCAATGAGCATAGCAATCACTTCCAGAACGGTGCGGCAGTTGCAGCCCTGTGCGACTCCCCAGCGTCCATGTAAAATTGCTTGCAGTACTGCGATTCAACAATTTTCTGAACCCCAACCAATGTCTAACACATGAATCCGACAGTAAAGGGCGGCTCAGGCTCAGCCGTTGTTCGGTTAAGGGTCATGTTTTGTGTAGGAAAACACCTTCGTCGTGAGGGCGATAAGAACCATAATCTTCGCAAAATCCCAGACCAGGAACGGTTCAGTGCCCCACTCGTACGCTTGCTCTAGGCTCACATCGTAAAATGCTGCGAGCCACCAAGTCCCCAGGACGTAGACTGGAACCATCGCCATCAACCAGCATGATAGGAGGGCGCGAACATTCGGCCTCGTGGATCGATATGAACGGTCCAATCCCTCAGCTACAATCGCTGAAGCAAGCGGAAATGCCAACAGGTATCCCGCCGAAGGTATGAGCTGACCCGAATTCACGATGCCAGACGCACCTCCGGCATAGAAGGGGGCGCCAAGTGCCCCCATTCCAATGTAGAGTAAACCCGAGGCGAAAGCGTCGTTGCGGCGAAGGTAAACTCCAGTTGCCAGCACCCCCATCGTTTGAAACGTGAACGGTACAGGACTCCAAGGAGAGAGGAAGGACACTTGTGCGAGCAAGGCGGTCAGTGCGGCGAAAAAAACCACGCCTGCGAGGCGATGGTTGAGATGGTTATCCTTGTTGCGAAGGATGAGATGCCATGTCATCGGGCGTATGAGTGCGGCTTGCATGCTTTGCCCTTAGCGGATTCGATACATGATGTTTTATGGATTTCTACGCTGGTGCGTCTGTTTTGAACGATCATTGTTGACTGGGTCAAGTTTGGGAATTGAGTTCTTGCTCAATGAGATGCATGGCCAAATCGGGCTGCTGTGTCTCAATGAGCGTAGCGATTGCATCCAGTATTGAGCGGCAGTCGCAGCCTTGTGCGACTCCCCAGAGTCCTCCTGGATTAACAGCTTTTCCAGCAGTTTTTTCAACAGGTGCAATTGGCGATAATGGATATGAATGGCTTGAATTCTCGGAAAATCCTGGAGTGTATTACTATAGGGTCTAGGCAGAGAATCTGGCAATGATGGGGCTGAATCCAAATCACTGACGTTTGGTACAGTCGGTCAAATTGTTGATTGACTATAGGCTGAATCTATTTAAAAAACCATTTTAAAGAGGGCGCCGGTCGGTGGTATCGGTCAGTCACATGAATCCCTTAGATTCTATGAAAAATTATTTTAAAAATAAGAGAAAAGACAAAGTATTGAAAGAATATGAATCAGAGTTGTCCCAAAAACAGAGCGAGAATCAGGGGCACGCCAACACTATTAAGCGGCGAGAAAAAGATATTGAAGCCGCAACAAAAAAATTTAACAAGG
>Ga0181573_10002986_pt1 | contig 15276 bp, 17 predicted proteins | sample 101ome_25_FD_148643 | JGI IMG/M metagenome (GOLD analysis project Ga0181573, IMG submission 148643) | Coastal salt marsh microbial communities from the Groves Creek Marsh, Skidaway Island, Georgia - 101409BT metaG (spades assembly) | ecosystem: Environmental > Aquatic > Marine > Intertidal zone...
TGACGCTGGCCATGAACGCGTTGGCCGCCAAGGGCTATGATTTCGCGGGCCGGACGGACGACGAGATCGTGATGCGGCGGGCCGGCGGGCATTGAGCGCAGCGTCAAGGAGGGGCGGTATTCCTGCCGCCCTTGCCCGCGGAGCGGGCACAGGTGTCGCGGGATGGCGTTCCGCGTCGGGGTAATCGTTGGGCGAGGTGGTTGCCGGGCGCCCAATCTGGCCGCGTTGCGGCCACGGCGGCAGGAATCCCGCCGCTCCTTGGGCTCAGGCCTCGTTGGCCCGTGATTCGAGGAAGCGGCGACGCCATTCGGCGTGCGGGAGTTTGCCTCTGGCGTTGGGCTTGAGTTCGGCAACGAAATTCCAATGCCGTGGCGTCTGCCAGGCGGGCAACGCTCGGGCGAGATGCCGCTTAAGGTCCTCCTTCAATTCCTCCGCGCCCGCCACCACGGCGACGATCTCCTCGTTGCGACCCGTCGCGGTCGCCGAGACGCCAAACACCAGGCAGGCCGTCACGGCGGGATGGGTCAGCAGCGTGCGCTCGATGCTCTCCGGCGACACCTTGCGCCCGGCGACGTTGATCCGGTCGCCCGCGCGCCCCAGCAGCCGGATCGAGCCGTCATGGATCTCCGCCAGGTCGCCCAGAACGAACACGCCGTCCCGGAGTTGCGGCTCGGGATCGGGCCAATAGGTCGAGGCCACCGCCCTGCTTGAGACGCTGAGGCGGCCGTCTTCGGCGGTCGTGACGCGGACGTTTTCCATGGCGGTCCCGACATCGGCCGCGTCGTCGCGTGGGGCGTTGGTCCGGTCGTAGGCGATCCCGCCGCATTCGGAGGAGCCGAGGAAGTTGTGGATCTTGAGGCCGCTTTCCCGGAAGACCGAGCGCTCCAACTCGATCGGCAGCGGGGCGCCGGCGGAGATGGCGACGCGGATCTTGTCGGGGATGACGCCGGTGTCGCGCCATGTCTGCCAGAGCGCCGGGACGGCGGGCAGCGTCCAGTTGTTCCCCGTGAGCAGGGCGACGCGGACGGTCTCCGGCAGAGGCGCGGACGCCAGGACGAGCGGGATGCCGTGGAGCGCGAGCGGCAGGACGAGATTGGAGAAGCCGTAGGAATGGGCCAGTGAGATCACGCCGAGGTTGGGCGAATCGGGCGCCAGCCCCATGGTGGCGACAATGTTTTCGGCGTCGGCCGCCATCTGCGCTTCGGTGAAGGCGATCAGGCGGGGCGCCCCAGTGGTGCCGGACGTGGTTTTGATGTGTCGGATCTCCGGAGGGAGTCCGGCGATGCCCGGAGGTTGTTGTCCCTTTTCCAGCGGGCAGAGGATGCGTTCGTCGCGCCAGGCGCGGAGGGTCTCGACGATGAATGAGGAGCCGCCGCCGGAGGGAAAGATTACTTCAGCATCGGTCGGGGGAAGCGAATCCACCGCGGCGGCGAGTTCCGCAAAGGTCCACGCGCGTTCCTCGCCGAGGGAACGCAACGCGTGGCGGTCGCGATGTTGCGCGGCGACGGATTGCCAGCGTTCGTATAGCATTGTTTGGTTCCTAATCGGCCCCTATCGTGCGCGCAAGCCTCTTCGACGAGCCAGGATGACCGACCCATTGAGCCATGCCGTTGAAACTCCGGCGCATTTCGATTTTCAGCGGGATGCGCCGGCGTTTGCCAATGAGACGAACTGGAGCTATTCCCGCGACGAGGTGACGGGCAAGCAGGTGACGGAGTGGCGCGATCCGAAGCCGGAATTTACGTTACGGTGTTTTGGCGTGGTCCGGGTCGCGAAGCAGTTCTTCCTGCACGCGCGATTTACAGCGAAGGGCGACCGACCGGACTCGGCGTGTTGCGAGGCCTTGGCGAGGGAGGTCCTGCGGAGGAACAGTCGGGCGCGGCGGCGGGCGGACAAGCCAGTCGAGATCCCGGGGTTTGCGGGCCTGCGCGAATTCAGCGCGGCAAATGAGACGCTGCTCAAGCGGCTCTGCGGCGGCGCGTGGCGGAGCTACTTCCAACGCGGCAACTGGCGCATGGTGTTCCCCTTCTCCCGTCGGAATCAGGTGCTGGTGGCCGAGGAATTGAAGGGCACGTTGGCCGCGGGGATCCCGCAGGCTTTGCACGTGTTCCAGTTTCCCGCGCTGGGCGTCAATCACGCGCTCCTGATCTATGACTTCAAGGAGACTTCGGAGACGGTCGAATTCCTCGCCTACGATCCCAACACGCCCGGCGAGCCGTTGAAACTCTTATTTGAGCGCGGCCGGCGTGGTTTCACGATGCCGGCGACGCATTATTTCATCGGCGGCCCGGTGAACGCCTACACGGTGTTTTCCGAGTGGTTGTATTGAGATCCCCTCACATGGGCGGACCTTCTTCCGGGGTGCTCTGGGCGGTCTTCCCCTTTTCTTTTGGATTCCAAAAGAGAGCGCCGAAGAACATGAGGCCGCAGACGTTGACGCCGAGGGCGTAGCCGATCTTGTAGACACGGCCCCGGTTGTGCGGCGCGTAGATGGTGACGTCCTTGCCCATGATGAGGGCAGGCAGCGTAGTGGGCATGAGCGCGCCATGCGCCATGCCCCAGGCGAGGCCGGCGGGATGTTCCTCATTGTTGCGTGTGGCAGCAAAGTCCGCCAAGATCCCGAGCAGCAGCGCCATCAGGATGAAGCCGACCGCTTTACGACCGTAGAAACGGACCTTGGCGGCGAGGCCATCCTCGCGCGGAGGCGGGACGGATGGGCTTGGCTTTTTGTCGGTGGGTGTGGCGGCTTCCATGGTAAGGGTCAGGCGTGGGCGGAATGAGACGGCGGAATAGCCTGCGGGGACGATTGCGGGCGGACGTTTGCGAACACCCGCCGCTTGCCAAAAAACCACTTCATCCAGCGCGCCCCATCCCGGACCGGACGGATCGCCGACACCCCGCCGCGGTAGACGCAGGCGACGGGCACGAAGGAGATCGCCCAGCCCAACTCTAATGCGACGGCTATCTGGTCGGACTCGGTTTCAAAGTGATCGGCGGCAAGCCGGTCGACAAAAGCGGGGTCGAGATCCATCAGGCGAAAGCCACATTGGGTGTCCGGCAGGATACGGCCGGTCGCCAGGGACAGTGCGCGACTCATGGCCGTGTTGGTCGCACGGCGTAGGGGGGGCATAGAATGGGCGCTGTCCATGCGGTTGCCGATGACGAGTCGTCGGCCGCCCCCGATCGGGGGCGGCCTGTGAAGAAAAAAACGCGGAATATCCCCGGGGCGGTGCTGGCCGTCGCCGTCGAGCGTCAGCGCCTGGCGGAAGCCGCGCTCGATGGCGGCGCGCAGGCCGGCGCGCAGGGCGGCGCCCTTGCCGGGATCTGTTTCGCCGCGGAGGACCTCGGCTCCCGCCTCGATCGCCCGGTCGGCGGTGGCGTCGGTCGAACCGTCATCGACTACGAGCGCATGCCCGACATGGGCCAGCGTCGCCTTTACGACGCTGGCGATGTTCGCCGCCTCGTTGCGGCAGGGGATGACTGCGATGACTTCCCGCGAGGAACGCATGAGAGCCAAGATTAGATCCCGATTCACAATTACCCAAGCCCGCAGAAGCGTTTAAAACATTGCCCCGGACGGCGCGCGTTGTTTTCAATGCGGCCGGATGATCTCATTTCTTCCAGACGCCGGGACGCTTCGTGCCGAGGCCGACGCCCAGGCGGACCTGCACGGCCGCGCCGGGGCGACGGCGCGCGAAAGCTTCGGCGACAAGGTGTTCGTGCGCGGCGTGGTCGAGGTTTCGAATTACTGTCGGGAGAATTGCGACTACTGCGGCATGCGGCGGGACAACCGTGAATTGGAACGGTTTCGCGCGACGGTCGATGAACTGGCGGAGCTGCTGATCCATCACCGTCCAGCCAGCGTCACCGACATCAATTTTCAGGCGGGGGAGGATCCGGTGGCGGCGCGGAAAATCGTATTGCCCTTGGTGCGGACGTTGAAGGAGAACACCGATCTCGGGATCAGCGTTTGCCTGGGGACTCTGGATGAGCCGCTTTACGAGAAACTTCGCGAGGCCGGAGCGGGAATGTACATCATCAAGTTCGAGACCGGCGACCGCGACCTATACGGGAAACTGAAATCCCCGGGGACGCCGGACGAGCGCGAGGCGCACATCCGAATGCTGGCCAGGGCGGGCTGGTTCGTCAGTTCGGGGTTTATCGCCGGATTGCCCGGACAGACCATGGAAAGCCTGCTCGGCGATTTTCGCCACGCGCGCGACCTGCCGCTGGACGGTTGCAGTGTGAGCCCTTTCGTGCCGGGGGAGGCGACGCCCCTTTCGGCGAGCCCGGCGGCGGACGTGGAACTGGTTTTGAACTGCATGGCGGCGTTGCGACTGATGAAACCCTCCTGGGTCATCCCCGCCGTGAGCGCGCTGAATCTGGGCGGCGCCCGGGACGGCTATGTGCGCGGCCTGCGCGCGGGCGCGAACCTCTGCACCATCAATCTCACGCCCGGCGCCATGCGCGGCGACTACCTGCTCTACAAGCGCGACCGCCACATCATGACCGAGGAGCGCATCCTCACCGCGATCGAGGCCGCCGGTCTGAAACCCTCCCCCAAGAGCCTGGCCACATTGTATCCCGTGGAAGCATGATGTGGCGCGAGCGGCGGACAGACAGAGGGGCTTTGTTCCGGAATGGAAGGAGCCGATGAGCCGTGTTGTTTCCTCCTGACAATCGGGCGTCCGAGCCCCGACGCGTCGCGGTGACCGGCGGCGGGTTGTTGACCGCGCTGGGCTCCGGTTGGGACGCGAACGCCGCTGGTTTTCGCGAGGGCCGCGCCGGGTTCCGCGAGGTGCGGGGCTTCGACGTTTCGCGGCAGCGGGTCAAGGTCGCGGCGGAACTGGACCTGCCGGATGAAATGCCGGAATCCCGGCTTTCAATCCGCGAGGCGCGTCGCGCCGACCGTGGCAGCCGGATGCTGCTTTGGGCGGGGAAGGAGTGCCTTTCCGGCGCCGCTTGGGAAACGCCTCAACGAACGGCGGTCGTGCTCGGAACCACCTCGGGCGGCATGACCGTGGGGGAGGACTATTACCGGCGGGCGATCGGCGTGGACCGTGTCACGAAAGGCCAGGCGGCGAAGGTGGTGCACTACCAGGCGCGACGTCAGGCCTCCCTGTTGCAGAAGGCGTTCGGGTTGGAGGGGCCGGCGTTCGTTGTCGCCAACGCCTGCGCCTCGGGCGCGAACGCCGTGGGGCTCGCTTGGGAGTTGGTCCGTTCGGGACGCGTCGATCGCGCGGTGTGCGGGGGCTACGACGCCTTATGCCAACTTGTCTTTGCCGGCTTCGATTCCCTGCAGGCCCTGTCCCCAACGATGTGTCGGCCGTTCGACAGAGAGCGCGACGGGCTGGCCCTGGGCGAAGGGGCGGCGGTGTTTGCCTTGGAGCCGTTGGCGGAAGCGCGGGAACGCGGCGCGCGGATCCTGGGCGAGATCCGCGGTTACGCGGCGGCGACGGATGTGCATCATTTGACGCAACCGCATCCGGAAGGGGTGGCCGCTCTGGAGACGATGCGACGCGCGTGCGAAGTCGCGGGACTGACCCCTTCGGAGATCCAATATGTGAACGCGCACGGGACGGGGACGCCGTTGAACGACGCCTCCGAGGCGGCGGCGATAAATGCCTGGGCGGGGGAGGACGCGGGCGGGATCGCGGTGAGTTCGACGAAGGCGAGCGTGGGGCATCTGCTCGGCGCGGCGGGCACCGTCGAGACCGCCGTGTGCCTCATGGCGCTGGAGGGCGGCTGGCTGCCGCCGACGCGGAGCTGCCGGATGCCCGACCCCGCGTGCGGTTTCCGGGTGGTCACGGAACCGGAGTCCGCGCCGCTGGAAAATGTGATCAGCAATTCGTTCGGGTTTGGCGGGGCCAACGCCAGCCTGCTTCTGGGGCGCGCGTCATGAGCCGGGTCGTTGTCGCAGGCATGGGCGCGGTGTCATCGGCGGGTTGGAGCGTGGCTGAACTGCTGTCCGCGATCGAGAGCGGCGCGGCATTGGAGCGGGTGCGGTCGGGGTATCCGGGACGGCGGGAGCTCGACGCGCTGAACGCGCCGAAACCGACAAAGGAAGTCCAGGCCCGGATACGTCATCCGCGTCTTCGCCGGGTGAGCGGCATCAGCCGTTTCGCGGTCGCCGCCGGCCTGGAGGCTCTGGCGGAGGCCCGGACTCAAACGGGAATTGAAACCCCGCGCGTCGGCGTGGTCTTCTGTTCGACCTGTGGGTGCGTGACCTATTCGCGGAAGTTCTTTCACGAGGTTTTGGAGGATCCGGAGCTGGCAAGCCCGATGCTGTTTCCGGACACGGTGTTCAACGCGCCGGCCAGTCACCTTGCCGCGGTGTTCGGCGGGACGGGCGAGAGTTATACCCTGGTCGGGGATTCCGGGACGGCGGCCGAGGGCGCGGCCCTGGCGGCAAACCGCTTGCTGGACGGCGCGGTGGATCTCTGCCTGGTCGTCGCCGCCGAGGAGAATAACTGGCTCATCGCCGACGCCGTCGGACATTTTGCAAAGTCTGTGCCCATCGCCGAAGGAGCCGGCGCACTCGCGCTGACCCTGAGCGAGGCTCCCCTGCCGCGGCTCGACAAGGTAACGGATCCCCAGTTTTATGACACTGCGGCCGGTTCTCCCGCGACCGACGCGTTGGAACGCGTGGCGGCGCAACTGGGCGCGGTGGATGTCGGCGCGAATGACCTGCTGCTTTCCGGAAAGGGCGGTTTCTCGCGCCTGGCCGAAGCGGAGCAAATGGCCTGGGCCGGTTGGGGCGGGCGGACGATGGATGTGAAGACGGTCGTGGGAGAAGGATTTGCGGCGGGAGCCATGTGGCAGATGATCGCCGCGGTGTCCGCCTTGCGGAAAGGGGCCGCGTCCCGGGCCCTGGTCAGTCTTCCGGGCGCGTATCAGTTTGCCATTGGAGCCGGATTTTCAATTTGAAGCCATGCAGGATTCCCGCGTCATTCTCGTCACCGCCGCCAATGGGGAATTGGGCGACGCCATTGCGCGGACCTTCCTTGAGAAGGACTCCGCCGCGATCGTCTGGTTGGGGATTCATCGCCGGCGCGAACGGGCGGATGCCCTGGTCGAAGCCCACGCGGAGCGATGCCATGTCGTTGAACTGGACGTCACCCGGGAGGAGACTTGGAAGCGTGTTGTGGAGGAGATCGTCGGGCGGCATGGGCGGCTGGATGCGCTGGTGAACAACGCGGGCGGACACGAGGACGGGCTGCTCGCGCAGATGCCGCGCGAGAGCTGGAGCCGCATCCTGGCGCTCAATCTGGACAGCGCCTTTCTTGGCTGTCAGGCCGTGTTGCCCACGATGATTTCCCAACGATCGGGCCGCATCGTGAACATCGCCTCCTTGAGCGCGCTGCTCGCCCCGGCGGGGCAGGCCAACTACGCGGCGGCCAAGGCGGGACTGGTCGGCATGACCCGATCCCTGGCCAAGGAGGTCGCGCGCATCGGCATCACCGTCAATGCCGTCTGTCCCGGCTACATCGACACCGAAGCCTTGAACGGTATGGACAATGAGGCGCGCAAGGCGGCGCGGGCGCGCATCCCCATGCGACGGTTCGGGCGCCCGGACGAGGTCGCTTCGCTGGTCGAATTCCTCGCCGGCGCGGAGGCCGGCTATATCACCGGAGCCGCGATCAAGATCGACGGCGGAATCTACTGAGCCAACAGCATGACCGAACCCCATAAAATCATCGAAAGCCGGTACGAGAACCGGGAGGAACGGCGGACCTTCATCCAGGACCTGTTCAACCGTGGAGCCCGACACTACGACCGGATCGGGTCTGTGGGGTTTCTCGGCACGGGGCATTTCTATCGGAAACGCGCCCTGCAGCGTGCCGGGCTGGAGCCGGGCATGGACGCCCTGGATGTCGCCTGCGGAACGGGCGCCGTCACCCGGCCCATGCTTGAAATCGTCGGTGATCCCCAGAAGGTCTTCGGCGTCGATCCCAGCGAAGGAATGCTCGGCGAGGCGAAGAATCACATCGACGCGCGGTTTCAGGAGGGACACGCGGAGGCGCTGCCTTTTGAGGACGCGCGCTTCGACTTCCTGAGCATGGGATACGCCCTGCGCCACGTGGACGACCTGGAAGCGACGTTTGTTGAGTATCGGCGCGTCTTGCGTCCCGGCGGGCGGATGCTGCTGCTGGAGATCACCCGGCCGCGAACGGCGTTGGGGAGGTTCGTGGCCTGGCTGTATTTCGGTCTGGTCTTGCCGCCCCTGTCGTTCCTGATCACCGGCAGTCGCGATGCCAGTCGGATGATGTCCTACTACTGGGAGACCATCGATGCCTGCGTTCCGCCAACGACCATACTGGACGCCTTGGAAAGAGCCGGATTCAAGCAGCTGAATCGCAGAGTGGAACTAGGGATCTTCAGCGAGTACCGCGCGGAGACCTCATCGGCGGGCAGCGATCAAGAAATTGGAGCCTGAAACGGTCGCCGGATCCGTGGAGGCATGAATTGAGGCTTGAACAGCCCGAACCGTCGTCCAAGAATCGCGAAACCCGAAGGAACATGAAGCATGGCAGACACACTCGAATCGCAACTCAAGGAGATGTTGGTGGAGACCCTCATGCTCGATATCGATGCGAAAGATATCGGCAACGCTGACCCGCTCTGGGGGGAAGAGGGGTTGGGTCTTGATTCCGTGGATGCGCTTCAGATCGTCGTGTCACTGGACAAGCGCTTTGGCTTGAAGATTTCGGATCAGGACACGGCTCAGAGGATACTGGTGTCTGTGGCGCGGATGGCCGAAGCGGTGCGGGAGCAGAATTCAGAATCGGCCGGGTGACCGGGTTTTCCCAGTCCCGACGGATCCGATAAATTGGCGCTTCGCTCCGGATGGCATCGGGGTATGATTCCGGGTGATTCGGATGCGCCGGATACCTGAACCAAAGAGTCCGCACATGTCCACCTACATCAAGATCAACGAACAGGTCAAGGGGCCGTATCAGGACTACGAGATCGAGAACAAGTTGCGCAACGGCGAGATCGCCGCGGCGACGCCCGCATGGCGGATGGGGTTTCCGGAGTGGACAACCGCCGGAGCCCTGTTTCCCGAGGTAAGGACTCCCTCGCCCTCGCCCCCGCCTCTGCCGAAGCCTGCGGCTTCGCCGCCCCCGCTGCCCGCAGTCCCGAAACCCGCCGCCCAAGCGGACAACGACGGGAAGACATTCGAAGATTTCAAGGAGGCGCACGCCTTCATGAAGCAGTTGTTCGACAGCGCCCAGCCGCCGACCTATCAGGATGACGCATTGGAGCGCTTGCCGGAACTGGCCCAAGGTTTCCTGAATCCCTTGGAGGGGCGTCTTGGTCAGACGGCGCGGCCCAAGGTGGGCTTCTACTGAAACTGCGCGGTCACCAAGGGCATCCAGAGAATCCGACTGGATCTCTTGAATGGGGCTTCGCTGACGTCGTCCGGGGAGGTCTTCATCGCGCAGGCGGCGGCCTTCCTGGCGATGCTGGAGATCTCGAACTGGAAACGACGCGGATTGAAGATCAGGGGAGCGTTGCGTTTTGAACCGGGCGCGGCGGACAACGCCATGTTTTTCACCGGCGAGCGCGAACGCGACGGCGCGGTCGAATCGTATTCCCACGACTTTCTGAAGGACGCGCATGAGCTGCTGCTGCGACCGCCCAGGATGTTCCCTTTCGCGCAGGGACGCACCTTTGTGATGGAATCGCTGACCTTGCCGTCGCCGGAACACCTGTATCTCTTCAGCGCGTGGCTGATGGATTCGCACCGCGCGTCGGGAACCTGACCCAAACCGGAAAAGGTCGGGGGCAGTGATGAGGATTTCGCCGCGTCGCGAAACCTGCTGGTGGACGATCTGCATGACGACTGCGGGATTCCATTGGACGACAAGGCCATGAGGCAGTTGTCCTGGTGGATCGTGTTTCCGCCCTACGGCTGGGACATGAACGACGGCAACGATTACAACATGATGACCGTCTTCGATCAGATCACGCACAAGAAGCTGCTGCCGATGGAGGACGCCATCGCCTACCTGCGGGCGCTGTTGACCTGCCAGGGGATGGAGATCCGAAACCTCGCGGCGCGCTGCCTGATGGGCTATCGGGAGCCGCCGCGCGACGGTTTCGAGTCGGCGCAGTACAAGCAGGCGCTGACCATGCGGGATCACGATCTGGCCGCCGCGTCATTGGCAAAGTATCAGTCGCATATGGAACAAGTTGAGGACACGCCGGCTTGGCGGGAGCAATGCGAGAAGGAGCGTTGGGCATGGTTGGAGGAAACGCCGACGATGCTGGGGCATCGCACGACGGCCGCGAACGATCCCGATTACCAGGCGATGGAGAATAATCCGCCGGCGACGATAGAGGAGGGAGTCAAGGGTCTGGAGGCGCTGATGGCGCGGTATCCGGACGACTGGGTGTTGAAGGTCCTGCATGCGTCGCAATTGCTGCAGGGGCCGGATCCGGCGCGCGGTGAATCGACCCTGCGCGTGTTGATCAAGGATCCGCCGGATTGCTTTGAAGGGCATTCCCGGTTGGGGACCTGGCTGAAGTATCAGCCCGGCCGGCGCGGCGAGGCATTCGAGATTTATGAAGACGCCCTGCGTCGCTGGCCTTGGTGCCATCAGGCGGCCGACGCCTGCATGTGGATGATCACCGATGACATGGTGGTGAAGTGAACCTGTGGTTCGCGGTTCATTGGCGGCATTGTTGAAGTTGTGCCCCCCAGCGGTTCATGGGGAAGCTCAGGCGCTGTTCGGTCAGCCACCGGCCGGCCATCGAAACTCCGGGGTTTGGTGTGATCGGGGCGGTGCGTGACAGAAAAGAAGATGCCCGCGCCCCTTGCTCCGGTGTCGGGGGGATGGAGACAAGAGACGCGGGCGCCAGGCACAATGAGCGCGACGTAGGAAACGTCGCGAACCGGGATAGAAACTGCCCTACATCGCCGGTGGAGTTGTTACCCCACGGTAACTTGCGACGACGCATGTGGAGGGCCGATCCGCTGCTTCAATCCCGGGCGGCTTCGCGCTTTTCGATCTGCGTGATCGCCCAATCGGCATGTTCGGCGATCAACGGCTCCGGATCCTCGGCCGCCGCGCGCAACGCCGGCAGGGCCGAGGCGTCGCCCACGTTCCCCAGGGCCACGCAGACATTGCGCAGCACGCCGCGGCGTTTCGTCCGCAGCAGCGGCGTGCCCTTGAACAGGGCCTTGAATCCGGGTTGATCGAGCGCCAGCAGTTTGAGCAGGCCGGGTTGATCTAGGTCCGCCCGCGCCGAGTCTTTCATCTGGCTGCCCATCCGGGCGAAGCGATTCCACGGACAGGCCTCAAGACAATCGTCGCAACCGTAGATGCGATCACCGATGGCCGGGCGCAGTTCCTCGGGGATGGAGCCCTTGAGTTCGATGGTCAGGTAGGAGACGCAAAGCCGTGAGTCGAGGCGAAAGGGCTCCGTGATGGCGCCGGTGGGGCAGGCGGCGATGCAACGCGAGCAGGTCCCGCAATGATTGGTCTCCGGATCGTCGGGCGTCAGTCTCGCGGCGGTGATGATCTCGGAGAGGAAGATCCAGTTGCCGAGTCGGCGGCTGATGAGATTGGTGTGCTTGCCGATGAAACCCAGCCCCGCGCGCTGCGCAAGTTCGCGTTCCAAAAGCGGGCCGGTGTCGACATACCAGAGGGAACGGGATTCCACGGCGGCCGCCTCGTCGAGGAATGCGGTCAGGCTTTTCAGACGCTGGGCGAGGACGTCGTGATAATCGGCGTAGCGGGCGTAGCGGGCAATCCTGCCCGACGCCTCCGTTCCACCGGACGACGATTCAACGGTTCCCGCGCGGCGGCTCCCGTGCGCTGAGTAGGCTGTGGCGAGGGTGACGATGCTCCGGGCTCCGGGCAACACGAGCTGGGGATCGACGCGCTTGTGCGCGTTGCGCTCCAGATACCCCATCTCTCCGTGGCAGCCGTCCTGCAGCCAGGCCCGCAATCGTCCGGCGCCCTCCGGCGTCGCGGCCGAGGTGATGCGGCAGTCGTCGAAACCCAGCTCCCGGGCGCGTTGCTTGAGCTGCCCCGCGATGTCGTTCATGAGACGCCCCGGGCCTCCTGAAAATGGTAGAGGAGCTGTTGGGCGACATCCTTGACCGACCGCATCTCCGTGTTGATCAGGATATCGGCCCGACGGTAGGCGGACTCCCTTTGCTTGAGCATTTCGCGGATCCTGTCCTGCGCGTCCGGCCCGCTGAGCAGGGGACGGTGGCTCTGGTGTCGAACGCGTTGCCAGATAGCCTCCGGTCCGGCCCAGAGGCAGGCGACCAACGCGTGGGTCTTGAGGCTCTCCAAGTGGGCCTCGTTGGCTCCGAGGCCGCCGCCGGTGGAGATGATCGTTTCCGAATGCGACGCGAGTTCCTCCACAATCCTCCCCTCCAACTCGCGAAAGGCCGCCTCGCCGCTCTTCTCAAAAATCTCGGAGATCGAGACTCCGGCCCGCTCTTCGATCAGGGCGTCCGTATCCAGAAACCGGAAACCCAATTGATGAGCCAGAATCTGCCCGGTGGACGACTTGCCCGTCCCCATGAAGCCGATAAGCGCGAGGTTCCGGATTTGTCGTGGCTCGGCCATGCAGCAGAACCAACCAAAAATCGGACGATATGACACGAATTTTTCGCGCGTGACGACCATTCGAAACAGGGTGAAAATAGGGTCGAAAAGGGATTTGCAATCCCCCCAAACCCCGGTAGCCTTCCCGGCTTTTATGTCTGAAACCGGCGACCAACGAGAACGCGTCTTCCGCGGCGTCGCAGCCTCCGAAGGGGTCTGCGAGGGCAAGGTCGTCGTCTTGCAGAAGCCGGACGACCACGTGCCGCATCGGTCGATCTCGCCGGACGAGATCTCCGATGAGATCCGGCGCTTTGAGGAGGCTCTGGCCCGCACGCGGCAGGATATCAAGGACGTCCAGGAGAAGGTCAGTTCAGCCATGGACGCCAGCGAAGCGGGCATTTTCGACGCCCACCTGCTCGTGCTGGAGGACCCCTCCCTGATCGATGAGGCCATCCGCGTCCTGAAAAAGGACACCGTCAACATCGAGCAGGCCTTTCATCGCGCGTTGGAGAAATACACGGCGACCCTGGCCGCGGTGGACGACGCCTACCTGAAGGAGCGGGTTTCGGACATGCGGGACGTGGGCGCGCGGGTCTTGGACAACCTGACCGGCCGGAACAACGACGATTTCCTGGACCCCGTGACCGAGCCGGCCATTGTGGTCTGTCATGAAATGCCGCCCTCCGCCACCGCGCGCCTCGCGGAGAAGGAGGTTCTTGGCATTGTGATGGACGTAGGAGGCGCAACATCGCACACGGCCATCATGGCCCGGTCGCTGGGCATTCCGGCGGTGTCCGGATTGGGCGATATCAGCCAGCGGATCGCCACCGGGGACTATGCCCTGCTCGACGGCTACACCGGCGTGGTGACGGTCGATCCGAGCGAGCAGACACAGTTTGAATACGGCGTGTTGATTCGCCGAAAACAGGACCTGGCCGAGAAACTTGCCGAACTCCGCGACAAGCCCGCCACCACCCTGGATGGCAAACGCATCACGCTTTCCGCCAACATCGAGCACCCCAGCGACGCCGCGCTCGTCAAGGAATACGGCGGCGAGGGCGTCGGATTGTTCCGCACGGAATACCTGTTCATCCACCGCGACACGCTGCCCGGCGAAGACGAACAATACGAGGCCTACTCCAGGGTCGCCCGGGATCTGAAACCCAATCCGGTGATCATCCGCACCCTGGACCTGGGCGGCGACAAATTCCTCTCCCATCTGCGAGTGCCCGAGGAAATGAACCCGTTTCTCGGGTGGCGGGCCATCCGTTTCTGCCTCGAGGAACAGGATATTTTCCGCGCCCAGTTGCGCGCCATCCTCCGCGCCAGCGTCCACGGCGATGTCCGGATGATGTACCCGATGATCTCGGGCGTGGGCGAAATGGACCAGGCCAACGCGCTCGTCGAGGAATGCAAGGCGGAGCTCAAATCCGAGGGCCGCGACTTCAATCCGGATCTCGAGATCGGCGCCATGATCGAGATCCCCTCCGCCGTCATGGTGGCGGACGGTCTGGCAAAGCGCGCGAAGTTCTTCAGCATCGGCACCAACGACCTGATCCAGTACTCGCTGGCGGTCGACCGCATGAATGAGAAGATCGCGCATCTCTACCGACCCACGCACCCGGCAATCCTGACCTTCATCCGGATGACCATCGAAGCCTCGGTCCGCGCCGGCGCCTGGACCGGTGTCTGTGGCGAGATGGCGCATGAGCCGACCCTCGCCGTGCTGCTGCTCGGCCTGGGCGCGGAGGAGTTGAGCGTCGCCGCGCCTTCCATCCCCAAGATCAAGTATCTCATCCGCAACCTCGACCTCCAAAAGGCGAAGGATCTCGCCGCGCAGGCCCTGCAATGCGAATCAGCTGCGGAAATCCTTGAAAAAGCCACGGAATTTGCGAAACAGACCGCGCCGGATCTTTACACCGACGCCGACTGACATTCGCATTCCATGAAACTTCTCGTCCTCGCGGCCGGGTACGCCACGCGCCTCTACCCGCTCACCCTCAACCAACCCAAACCCCTGCTCAAGATCGCGGGCAAACCCATGATCGAGCACGTCCTCGATCGTGTTCTCCCCGTCGGCGGCATCGATGAGGTCTACGTCGTCACCAACAACAAGTTCGCCCCTCATTTCGAAGAATGGGCCGGGAGCTACGCGGCGGCCGATGGCGTGAAAGTCACCGTCATCAACGACGAGTCCACCAACGACGAGAACAAGCTCGGCGCGATCGGCGACACCCATCTCGTCATCCAGAAGCAGGAGGTCGATGACGACCTGATCGTCGTGGCCGGGGACAACCTGTTCAGCGAGGACCTGACCGGCTTCGGCGAAACCTGCCGGGAAAAGGGGACGCCGATTCTGGGATTGTACGACGTCGGCTCGACCGACGCCGCCAAGCCCTACAGCGCCGTCGAACTTGCCGAAGACGGCCGCCTGATCGATTTCGTCGAGAAGCCTGAGAATCCGAAGACCAGCCTGATCGGCATCGCCTTGTATTTCTATCCCAAGGACTTCGTGGCGAAGGTCGGCGAGTACGTCGCCGCCGGAAACAATCCCGACCAGCCGGGCCGCCTCATCCAGTGGCTCTACCCGCAGACCCCCGTCCACACCTGGACCGTTCCGGGCGATTGGTTCGATATCGGTTCCAAGGAGACGCTCGACGAGGCGGACAAGGTTTTTTCCGCGAGGTGAGACCCGAGCGCCGACTCG
>Ga0181573_10002991_pt1 | contig 15257 bp, 13 predicted proteins | sample 101ome_25_FD_148643 | JGI IMG/M metagenome (GOLD analysis project Ga0181573, IMG submission 148643) | Coastal salt marsh microbial communities from the Groves Creek Marsh, Skidaway Island, Georgia - 101409BT metaG (spades assembly) | ecosystem: Environmental > Aquatic > Marine > Intertidal zone...
CTGCGCGTCACCGGCCTCACCGCAAAGCTCAAGTAACTGCGCTGGAAATACACCGAGGGTTTGACAGGACGAGGCCGCTCCAAGATGGGCATCCTCAACGCCACGGGCTGCTCCTCCGTCTGGGGCAGCACCTACCCTTTCAATCCCTACCCTTTCCCTTGGGCCAACCACCTCTTCCAGGATCCGACCTCCATGGCGCTGGGCGTCTTCGAAGGCCACATGGCCAAAATGGCCGAAGGCTTCCGGACCGTTCGCATGGCGGAGCTGGAACTCTCCGGCGAATACGAACCCGCCAAACACGACGAGTTCCTCGCCTGTTTCAACTGGCAACAATTCAGCGACGAGGAATGGGATCTTTGTCCCCCGGTGGTCGCGCTGGGCGGCGACGGCGCCATGTATGACATCGGCTTCCAGAATCTCTCCCGCGCCCTCATGTCTGGCAAGCCGATCAAGGTCGTCGTCCTCGACACCCAGGTCTATTCCAACACCGGCGGACAGGCCTGCACCTCGGGCTTCTTCGGCCAGGTTTCCGACATGGCCCAGTTCGGCAAGGCCATCCAGGGCAAGCGGGAGATCCGCAAGGAGATCGGGCTGATCGGCATGGCGCATCGCACGACCTACATTCTGCAGAGCGCCATCTCGCATCCGGCCCATATGATCGAGGGCTTCATCCAGGGGCTCAAGTTGCGCCGGCCGGCCCTGTTCAACATCTATTCCTCGTGCCAACCCGAGCACGGCATCGGCGACGACAAGAGCCACAACCAAGCCAGGCTCGCCGTCGAATCACGGGCCTATCCCCTGTTCCGCTACAACCCGGAAGACTGCGTTCGCCCCGAGGACTGCTTCGACCTCGAAGGCAATCCCGCGCCCGACCATGAATGGCCGGTCTACACGCTGAAGTATCTCGATGGAACGCGCGAGAAGACGATGGAACTGCCCTTCACCTTCGCCGACTTCGCCGTGACGGAAGTCCGCTTCCGCAAACACTTCCGGATCGCTCCGCCCGACACCTGGAACGAGAACATGACCCCCATCGCGGATTACCTCAACCTTCCGGAAGATGAGCGCGAAGGCCTGTTCCCCTACCTGTGGAGCGTCGATCGCAGGAACCAACTCACCCGCCTCCTCGTCGCCGAGCCCATCGTGCGCTCCTGCGAGGATCGGCGCGACTTCTGGACCATGCTGAAGGCGCTCGCCAAGGTCGGCGACGACGCCCCGGACGAGGCCGCAATCGCCGCGCGCGTGAAACGCGAACTCACCGGCCAACTCGCCGCCAACCTGATGAATCTGCTCGGCGGCGACGCGGGCGACGCCGCGGCGACCCTGACCGAAACCGCCGACATCCCCGAAGCCGCGGCCTCCGGCGACGACAACGGCGACGGCAATGGCAACGGCGACCACCTGGCTCCCTGGATCAAGTCCGAGTTCTGCACGGCCTGCGACGAGTGCATCAAGATCAACCCCGCCATCTTCGAATACAACGCGGACAAGAAAGCGACCATCAAGGACGCCGCGGGCGGCCCCTACAAGGATCTCGTCAAGGCTGCCGAACGCTGCACCTCCCGCGTGATTCACCCCGGAACACCCAGGGACCCTTCGGAGAAGGGCGTCGACAAGCTGATCGCCCGCGGCTCCAAGTTCAACTGAGACACGGAACCCACCATGAGTTTGTTGGGCGGCAAGACCTTCGCGCACGGCATTCATCCGCCGGAGTTGAAGGACGACACCAGGGACCTGCCGATCCGGCAGTTCGCCTTTGCGCCGTCGTTGGTCATCCCCCTGTCACAGCACATCGGCAAACCCGCCGTGCCGGTTGTCCGCGAAGGCCAGGAGGTCGAGCGCGGCCAATGCATCGCCAGACCGGACGGATTCCTCTCGGTGGCCATGCACGCGCCCGCGTCCGGCGTCGTCCGCCGCATCGGACTCACCCCGACCATCTCCGGCCGGATGACTCCGGGCATCTTCATCGAGCCCTTCCCCGGCTCCACCCAGGAAACACGGGAAGGCGTCCGCTGCGATCCCGCGACCGCCTCGCCGGATGAAATCATTGAAGCCATTCAACAGGCCGGCATCGTCGGCCTCGGCGGCGCGGGCTTCCCCACGCACGCCAAATTGAAGATCCCCGAAGGCAAATCTGCGGACACGCTCCTGATCAACGGCGCCGAGTGCGAGCCCTATCTCACCACCGATCACCGCATGATGCTGGAACACACGGAGGACGTGATGGCCGGCGTCAAAATCCTGCTGCAGGCGACCCGGACCGAGCGCGCCGTCATCGCCGTGGAATCCAACAAACCCGACGCCGCCGAAGCCTTGCGCAACGCGATTCCGGACGACCTTCCCGTCGCCGTCGAAGTCTTGCCGGTGAAGTATCCGCAAGGCGCGGAGAAGCTGTTGATCAGCGCCCTGCTCGGCCGTGAGGTTCCTTCCGGCGGTTTCCCGCTCGATGTGGGCGCGCTCTGCGTCAACGTGGGCACGGCCGCCGAGATCGGCATGCTGCTGCCGCACGGCGCCGGCCTTCAGGAGCGCGTCATCACGGTCGGCGGCCCCGGCGTCAAGAAGAAGGGCAACTACCGGGTCCAGATCGGCGCCCCCCTGCGCTTCGTCCTGGAGACCGTGGGCGTCGAGGACGACCTCTCGCGCGTGTTTCTCGGTGGCCCCATGATGGGCAACGCGGCCTCCAGCCTGGACATCCCGGTGACCAAGGGCACAACCGGCCTGATCGCCTTCACCGAACGCGAATGCGGGAACCTCGCCAACGTCAAACGCTACCCCTGCATCCGCTGCGCCCATTGCGTGGACGCCTGCCCCATGTTCCTGAACCCCTCCCAACTCGGGCTGCTCTCCGACAATCGCCAATACCAGCGCATGCCGGATGAATTCCACCTCATGGACTGCTTCGAGTGCGGTTGTTGCGCCTTCGTCTGTCCCTCGCATATTCCATTGGTGCAGTTGTTCCGCGTCGCCAAGTCGGCGGTGCGCAAGACGGGAGCAAAGGCAAAGGCGACGACATGGCCCGCTTGAATCAAACGCTGGAAATCCGCAGCTCGCCGCACATCGGCAGCGGCCACAGCGTCGATACGATCATGTTCAACGTGGTCCTGGCGCTCCTGCCGGTCTGCGCGTATGCCGTTTACGCCTTTGGTCTGGCCGCCCTGCTGACGCTACTCGTGGCCGTCGCCTCGTGCGTGGGAACGGAGCACGCCATCTGCCGCTGGACCAAACGCGAATCCAGCGTGAACGACTGGTCGGCCGTCATCACCGGCATCCTCTACGGCCTGACCCTGCCGCCCGGCCTGGCGCTCTGGATGACGGCCGCCGGCGGCGTCATCGCCATCGCCGTGGGCAAGCATCTCTTCGGCGGGTTGGGAAACAACCCCTTCAATCCCGCCCTGGTCGGACGCGCCATACTGCAGGCCGCCTTCCCCGTCGCCATGACCGCCTGGCCCGCCATGCCCGCATACCGTTTCACCGCCCTTCCTTCCTCTTCCCTGACAGTTCCTTTCACCCAGCCGAACTACGACGCCGTTTCCAGCGCCACGCCGCTTTCCAGTTGGAAGTTCGACGGGGTGATGACCGACTCCGGCGACCTGCTGTTCGGCTCCGTCTCCGGCTCCACCGGCGAAACCTGCGCCCTGTTGATCGTCATCGGCGGCGCCTACCTCGCATCGCGCAGAATGATGAGCTGGGTGACTCCCATCGCCATCCTGGCCACCGTGGCCGTCTTCAGCGGCGTCCTGCATCTCTGCAATCCGGAACGCTTCGCCGGACCGACGTTCATGCTCCTCTCCGGCGGACTCATGCTTGGCGCGGTGTTCATGGCGACGGACATGGTCGCCTCGCCCATGACCCGTCCGGGTTGCGCGATCTATGGCGCCCTGATCGGCGCGCTGGTCGTGATCATTCGCGTCTGGGGAGGCATGCCCGAAGGCGTCATGTACGCCATCCTGCTCGGCAACGCCCTCTCCCCGCACATCGACCACTGGATTCAACCCACCCCCTACGGCAGCCGAAAACGAAGGGAGGCCGCATGAGCGCGACCGCCCCCCCCGCCTCCCAGGCCCCGACATCCTCCGGCGCCAATGTCTGGCGCATCTACCGGACCGTCGTCGGCATCGGACTGCTCTGCGGCGTCGCCATTGTCCTGGTCTACGAACTGACCCGCCCCATCATCCTGCGCAACCAGCTCGAATTCCGGGAGAAGGCCATCAAGAGCGTGCTGCCGGGCGCGCAGGAGACGCGCGCCTTCCGCCTCAACGAGGACGGACGCTTCGAACACGCCCCCGCGAACACCCAAGGCAGCGACCTCGTCTTCGCCGGATACGACGAAAACCGCGCCTTGGTCGGCCTCGCCCTCGAAGCCTCGGCCATGGGCTATCAGGACACCCTCCGCCTGCTCTACGGCTACTCCTTCGACCGGCAGACCATCCTAGGAATCCGCGTCCTCGAGAGCCGTGAAACACCCGGCCTCGGCGACCGCATCGAATCCGATCCCGCCTTCCTCAAAAACTTCGGCGCGCTCGATGTCAGCGTGACCGACGACGGAACTTCAGTCGCCCACCCCATCGAGTTCGTCAAACCCGGCGAAAAGACCGCCGACTGGCAGATCGACGGCATCTCCGGCGCCACCATCACCTCTGAAGCCACCGCGCTCATGCTGCGCGAAAGCTCCATCGAATGGGTCCCGCTCGTTCGGGCGCGACAGGAAGATTTTCAATACAAATGACGGCGTTTGATTCCAACAACGGAGCGCGGAATTCATTCCGCTTCAACGCGGGCCGGGCCTGCGCTCCGGAATGCTCCGAACCTTCGGGTTTCCGAAGGTTGAAGCGAAATGAATTCCGCGCTCCGACTGCGTTCCCGATCTCCACACGCCCGACAACGATCCTGAGATGAGCCAAGAGCAACCAACCACCAGCGCGCAGGACGAATTCCTCAAAGGGATCTGGAAGCAGAACCCGGTCTTCGTCCAGGCCTTGGGGATGTGCCCCGTGCTTGCCGTGACCAACACCGCCGGGAACGCGCTCGCCATGGGCCTCGCCACCGCCTTCGTCCTGCTGATGTCGAACATCGTCGTCTCCTCGCTCCGCAGCTTCATCCCCCGTCAGGCCCGGATCGTCACCTTCATCATGATCATCGCCACCTTCGTCACCATCGTCGACTACCTCATCCAGGCGATCAGCCTGGAACTGCAACGGGCGCTCGGCGCCTTCATCTCCCTGATCGTGGTGAACTGCCTGATCCTCGGACGCGCCGAGGCCTTCGCTTCAAAGAACGGCGTGGGGCGCTCCGCTCTCGACGCGCTGGGCATGGGCGCGGGATTCGTCATCGCCCTGCTCTGCCTGGGCGGCGTGCGCGAGATCCTCGGCGCAGGCAGCCTGTTCGGCATGGCGTTGCTCGGCGACCGGTTTCAGCCCTGGCTGGTCATGTCCCTGCCGCCCGGCGGATTCTTCGCACTGGCCGGCTGGCTGTTGCTCTTCAACTGGCGCGCGCAGGTCCGCGCCGGAAAGGAAACGGCCCAAGCACAGGAGGCTCCGTCATGAACACCGATTCCCTCGGCCCCATCTTTCTGAACGCCTGCCTGGTCAACAACTTCGTGTTGGCCTACTTCCTCGGCATCTGTCCCTTTCTCGGCGTGACGGGCAGGGTCGGTTCCGCTGTCCGCATGGGCGGCGCCGTCACCTTTGTCATGGCGGTCAACTCCATCTGCGCCTGCGGCATCCAGGCCCTGTTGACCTTCATCGACGCGCCCTACCTGAAGCTCATTTCCTTCATTGCCGTCATCGCCTCCACCGTGCAGGTCGTCGAGATGTTCATCCGCAGGGTCAGCCCCGCGCTGTTCCGGACCTTGGGGATCTTTCTCCCGCTCATCACCACCAACTGCGCCATCCTCGGCGAGGCGCTGTTCCAGACCAACAAGGGCTACAGTTTCACGCAATCCCTCGTCTACGCCCTCGGCGCCGGCGCCGGCTTCACACTCGCCCTCGCCCTGATGGCCGGCCTGCGCGAAAAACTCGAACTCTCCCGGACGCCCGAAGCCGTCAAGGGAGCCGCCCTGACCATGATCTTGGCCGGACTCCTCTCAATCTGCTTCATGGGCTTCGCCGGAATCGGAAACTGAACGAATCAACCATGAACGCTCTGTTTGGAACTACGGAATGCTCCGCGCTGCATGGCCGCAACCAATGCGCTGACAAGGGAATGAAGACAAAGGAATATTGCATGCGATTCCTCTGTCTCCATTCCCATGTCTTGTTGGTCCGGGAATTTCAACCATGATCGAAACCACATTCAAAACCCTCCTCGGCATCACCGCCATCCTCAGCGGATGGCTGCTCGTCCAGGCCGCGTGGCGTCGCGTCTTCCCCGGAACGCCGCCCGACGAGGACGCCCTCGCCGACCGGATCGGCTGCCACAACTGCCGCTGCCTGGAACCGTGCGAAAACGCCCGCCAAAACTCCGCCGCTGTTTCCACCTCAACCCCTCAAAAAGGATAAAGCCATGCGCCTGCAGGACTACGACACCTCTCAGAAGTTCGCCGCGACTGTCGTCGCCTCCGAACCCATCACCCCGGAAGACGCCGCAGCCGAAGTGCGCGAGATCGTCCTCGACATCGCCGGCGAAGATTTCAACGTCCTCGCCAGCCAGAACATCGGCGTGCTCGCGCCCGGACAAAAGGAGTTCGGCCAGGAGAGCCACTTCCGCCTCTACAGCCCCGCCGACCTTCCCGCCCGACGCCCCGGAGGCGTCACCCGCATCCCCATCTGCGTCCGCCGTTGCTCCTACGTGGACGACTACAACGGCGAAGTCTACCAGGGCGTCGCCTCCAACTACCTCTGCAACCTGCGCGAAGGCGACACCCTGACCGTGACCGGCCCCTACGGCCAGGCCTTCCCTGTCCCCGACGATCCGGAGGCCGCCCTGATCCTGATCGGCGCCGGAACCGGCATCGCGCCCTTCCGCGCGTTCCTCAAGGGACTCTTCCGCGAAACATCAGACTTCCAGGGCCGCGTGCTGTTGTTTCACGGCGGACGCACCGGGATGGAACTCCTCTACATGAACGACGCTCGCAACGACTTCGCCCAATACTACGACCGCGAAACCTTCGAGGCGATCGAGGTCTTCAGCCGCCGGCCTCACTGGTCCGACACCATCGATTGGGGCTCCGCCATGAACGAACGCGCCGTGGAACTCTGGGAGCGACTTCAAGACGCCCACACCCACGTCTACCTCGCCGGCCTCGAAGCCATCCGCGACGAACTCGACGCCGTTTTCGCAAAGATCGCCGGTTCGCCCGACAAATGGGAACTCCGCAAGGCCGAACTCGCCGCCGGAAAACGCTGGATCGAACTGCTTTACTGAATCGGACGCATTCGGGAATCATGGCTCGTCCATGACCACCGCGCGATCGACAACCGAATCGGAGCGCCGAGCATTGCTCGGCATTGGCTTGCGGACAACGCCCCGGCCGAGCAATGCTCGGCGCTCCCGTTCCTCCGGACGGGGAACCTGCGGACTTTTCAATACGTGAGCCCTTCCCCGCAATCCCCTCACCCCCGGTCCCGACTCCTCTCCATACTCGGACTCTGCCTCATCCTCGGCGTCATCGCCTTCCGCACTCACCGCCAACCCTCCCCCGCTCCGCCCACGACCCCAAGGACCCTCATCACGGTCGACAAGACCTGCATGGGCGCTCCCTGGACGATCAAGGTCGCTCCGACCAACGACATGTCCGCCGCACAAGTCCGATCCCACGTCGACGCCGCCTTCGCCGAAGTCGACCGGGTCGAATCGATCATGAGCGAATGGCTCCCCGACTCCCCCATCAGCGCCATCAACGCCGCCGCCGGCCGCGCGCCCATCGAAGTCCCCGAGGAACTGCGCGACATCATCGTCCGCGCCAACGAACTGAGCCGCGAAAGCCGCGGCGCCTTCGACATCACCTGGAAAGGCATCGCCGAACTCTGGCGCTGGCAAGACGAGAACTTCACCCCGCCCGACGATAAGAAGATCCAAACCGCCCTCAAACGCGTGGGCCATCGTAAGATTGCAATCGAGGGAACCCGCGTCGGACTACAGGACCCCGGAATGCAGATCGGACTCGGCGGCATCGCCAAAGGCCACGGCGTCGATCGCGCCGCCGAGTTCCTTCGCCATGCCGGACTCCGCAACTTCATGATCGACGGCGGCGGCGACATCCTCGTCGCCGGTCTGAAATTCGGGGAACCCTGGCGACTCGGAATCCAGCATCCTCGCAGCGCCCGCAACGACCTCATGGCCGCCTTGGACCTCTCCGACGCCGCCCTCGTCACTTCCGGCGACTACGAGCAGGGACGCGTCATCGATGGCCAACGCATCCACCACATCCTCGACCCCCGCACCGGACGCCCGGCGCAACGATGCCGATCCGTTTCCGTCATCGCCCCCACGGCCGAAACCGCCGACGCCCTGGCCACAACCGTCTTCGTCCTCGGTCCCAAGCAGGGCCTCCACCTGATCGAGGCCCGCGCCCAAACCGAGGCCCTGATCGTGGACGCCGAAGGCCGCCTTTGGATGACCGACGGATTCAAGACCATGGCGCGATTCGCTCAACCATAGCCCGCCCGCTCCCACGCCGCGTCACGGCTCCAGGATCTTCGCGCCCGGCCCGCCGATCGCCCAGCGCGGGCTTGTCTGTCGGACGAATCGCCCTCACGCTTCCGCCCCATGCAAGCCCTTGTCCTGAACGAGACCAAACAGCCGCTTACCCTGGAGGAACGCCCGGATCTGGAACCGGCGGCCGGCGAGGTCGTCGTGCGGCTTCAGGCGGCGGCGTTGAATCGTCGGGACTTCTGGATCACGCGCGGAATGTATCCCGGGATCGTGACGCCGGTCGTCCCCGGTTCCGACGGCGCGGGCGTGGTCCGGAAGGTCGGCGAAGGCGTGGACGAATCCTGGCTGGATCGGGAGGGGCTCATCAATCCGGGGTTTGACTGGGGCGCGGGCAGCGCGGCGCAGGCGGATGACTTCACAATCCTGGGACTGCCGCGGGACGGAACCTTCGCCACGGAGGTCGCCGTGCCGGTTGCGCAATTGCATCCGAAGCCGGAATCGTTCACCTGGGAGGAGGCGGCGGCGCTGCCATTGGCCGGATTGACCGCCTATCGCGCGCTCTTTTCGCAGGGCGGCCTGCAGGCCGGGGAGAAGGTCCTGATCACCGGCATCGGCGGCGGCGTGGCGACCTTTGCGCTGCAGTTCGCCGTCGCGGCCGGCGCCAAAGTCTGGGTGACCTCGTCGTCGCAGGAGAAGATCGATCGGGCCACGAAACTCGGGTCGGAAGGCGGTTTCGACTATCGGGATGGAAGCTGGGGCAAGGCCTGCCTCGAATCCGCCGGCGCGCCGGACCTGATCATCGACAGCGCGGGCGGACCGGGCTATGGGACGTTGCTGCACATCGCCGCGCCGGGAGGACGCATCGTCAATTACGGCTCCACTGCAGGACCGCCGGAGAAGCTGGATCTGTTCAAGGTGTTCTGGAAGCAGCTTCGTCTCCAGGGCTCCACCATGGGATCGCCGGCCGATTTCGAAGCGATGCTGAAGTTCGTCTCCGAACACAACCTCAAGCCGGTCGTGGACGAGGTTGTCCCGTTGGCGGAAGGCCCGGCCGCGGTGGAACGGATGAGGACCTCGCCGCAGTTTGGGAAGATCGTGTTGAAAGTGGCGTGAAGCCGCCGGAGAAGGACGCCAAACGGCGCTCGAGAATTCGGTTCTCCCCACGGATGGCAGAGCCGACCCACGGATGAAGGCGAGGCGCCGGCAGGTCGACGCTGCGGGTCACAGACCCGCGCTCCATGCGTCCGTCCCATAGGTCGCAGGAAGTCGCCTGTAACCTGAATGCGCTTCCACGCGTCGAATCATGCAACGCCGGCCATGTGCGCGCAAAAGCGTCCAGGGCCGCGCTTTGAACCATGAAATCCAGTTTCCCGACCGTTTCGAAAGCCCTGGTCCGGCTGTTTCCGGCCGGCCTGTTCGCGGCCTCCACCATCGTCCTTTCCGCCGCCGGCCTGGAAGCCGCCGGCAAGGCGGAGATCGATCCCGAGCAACTCCGTTTCTTCGAGACGAAGATCCGCCCCGTCCTCGCCGACGCCTGTTACAGCTGCCATTCCGAGGACGCAGGCAAGACCAAGGGCGGCCTCGCCGTGGATTCCCGCCAGGCGCTGCTGCTGGGCGGCGATTCGGGCGCCGCAATCTCGCCGGGCACCCCCCGCCGCAGCCTGCTGATCCAGGCCGTGCGCTGGGAGGACGAGGACATGCGCATGCCGCCCAAGGAGAAGCTTTCCGACGAGGAGATCGCCGACCTGGAAAAATGGGTGGGCATGGGCGCTCCCGATCCCCGCGGCGGCGCGGCGTCCCTGCCCCGCACCGAGATCGACATCGAAAAAGCCCGTGAATTCTGGGCCTACCAATTGCCCAAGGCGACCGAGCCTCCCAAGACGTCGAGGAATTCCTGGGCCCGGACGGACATCGATCGCTTCATCGCCGCCGGCCTCACCGCCAAAGGCCTGGAACCTGCCGCCGACGCCGACAAGCAGACTCTGATCCGCCGCGCGTATTTCGACCTGATCGGCCTGCCGCCCAAGCCGGCCGAGGTGGAGGCTTTCCTGAACGACAATTCGGCGGATGCCTTTGAGAAGGTGGTGGATCGATTGCTGGCCTCGGAACGATTCGGCGAACGCTGGGGCCGGCATTGGCTGGACGTCGCGCGTTACGCGGAATCCTCAGGCAAGGAGGCCAACTTCACCTACCCGCACGCCTGGCGGTATCGCGACTACGTGATCGACGCCTTCAACACGGACAAGCCTTTCGACCAATTCGTGAAGGAACAGATCGCCGGAGACCTGCTGCCCGCAAGGACGCTCGAGGAGAAACGGAACCAGATGGTCGCCACCGGCTTTCTCGCCCTCGGCGCCAAGTCCCTTAACGAACAGAACCCCCGACAGTTCGCCATGGATCTCGCGGACGAGCAGATCGACACGCTTTCGCGCGCCCTGCTGGGAACCACGATCGCCTGCGCGCGTTGCCACGACCACAAATTCGACCCCATCCCGATCCACGAATACTACGCCTTGGCCGGAATCTTCCTCAGCACGGAGACGCTCTATGGAACGCCGCGCGTGCAGGGGAACCGTCGCGCATCCGACCTGCTCAAGATCACCGACGACAGCGAACCGGTCGATCCGGGCCGCATCCTCACAGCATCGGAGCGGGCGCGCATGGAGCAGCTTCTGGAGGACGCGCAGGAGCAGCGGCAGGAGATGTTCGCCGAGGCGAGGCAGGCCCGACAGCGCGGCGAATCGTCGGACGGCAACCAGAACCAGGTCCAACGCCGGCAGCAGTTCCGTCGGTTGAACGATCGCATCAACACCCTGGAGGCTCGCCTCAACTCCCATGATGAACTCGGCATCCCGTGTCAATACGCCATGGGCGCCCGAGATCGCGACAACCCCATCGACGCCCGCATTCTCGTCCGCGGCGAACTGGACAAGGCCGGCGATCGCGTGGAACGCGGCTTCATCTCCGTCCTGAGCCCGTCGGCCCCGCCGCGCATTGACCCCGGCTCCAGCGGCCGGCTGGAATTGGCGGAGTGGCTCACCTCGGCCGACAATCCCCTCACCGCCCGGGTCATGGTCAATCGTGTGTGGCTGCACCTGTTCGGCCGCGGCATCGTGGCCAGCGTGGACAACTTCGGCTCCACCGGCAAGGCGCCCAGCCATCCGGAATTGCTCGATTGGCTGGCGGCGCGTTTCCAGAACAATGGCTGGTCGGTGAAGTCGCTGGTGAAGGACGTCGTGATGAGCCGCGCGTATCAGTTGAGCTCGGACTTCAACGCGAAGGCCTACAACGCCGATCCGGAAAACGCCTTGATCTGGCGGGCAAACAAGAAGCGTCTGGAGGCGGAGGCCATCCGCGATTCACTGCTGGCGGTCAGCGGCCAGCTCGACCTGAAACGACCTCACGGCTCCACGGTCCTGCGGGCGGGCGACGGCTTCGTGGGCCGAAACATCCGGGAGGACCAGATCAAGGCCGAACACAATCACCGCTCCGTCTATCTGCCGATCGTGCGCGACATGGTTCCGGATTCGCTGGCGGTGTTTGACTTTGCGGAGACAAGCCTCGTCACCGGCCAACGAGACAACACCACCGTGCCCTCGCAGGCCCTCTACATGATGAACAGCGGCCAGGTGACCCGCGCCGCGGAACGGCTCGCAACGAAATTGGCCGACACCGGAAAGAAGGGCGGCGAACTGATCGAACAGGCCTACACCATGGCCCTGTCCCGCAAACCGACGGAATCCGAATTGAAAAACGCGGTCGTGTTCTTCCGCGATTTCACGCCGGCGGTGGCGGAGGACATCGGCAACCGGGACCGCGTCCGCTTCGCGAGCCTGGTCGGTTTCTGCCAGGCCCTGTTCGCCAGCGCGGAGTTTCGTTACCTCAATTGAACCGCGAAATGGGACAAGATTTTCAGCCGCGAAAAGGCGCAGAGGGCGCAAGTGCATGAGATGAGAAAAGATGCTCTTGGCATTTTGAACCTCTTCGCGGCCAACAAGAGAAAGACAACCTATGCATGACGCCCCCCATTCCCTGAGGCCGGTTTCCCGGCGTTCGATGTTGCAGACCTTGTCCGGCGGCTTTGGCTGGATGGCGTTCTCGGCGTTGGCCGCGCAACAGGCCGCGGCCGCAGGCGGCTCCAACCCCCTCGCCCCCAAGGAGCCCCACTTCACGCCGCGCGCCAAACGGGTGATCTTCCTCTGCATGCGCGGCGGCCCGTCCCATGTCGACACCTTCGACTACAAACCAAAGCTGAAACAGGACAACGGCAAGACGATCGAGGCCAGACGCTCTGCGCGGTTGCTGGCCTCGCCATGGGAATTCAGGAAGCACGGCCAGAGCGGCCTGCGGATCTCTGAACTGTTCCCGGAATTGTCAAAACACGCCGACAAACTCTGCCTGCTCAACGGCATGAAGACCGACCTGCCCGCGCACCCGCAGGCCTTTGTCGCCATGCACACGGGCAATCCGCAGTTCGTCCGGCCATCCATGGGAGCCTGGGCGCTTTACGGCCTCGGGACGGACAACCAGAACCTCCCCGGCTTCATCACGCTCAGCCCGCCGGTCGGCCTCGGCGGCGCGCAGAATTACGGCTCCTCCTTCCTCCCCGCGATCTATCAGGGCACGCCCATCGGTCGCGAGCGACTGCCCATCACCCGGGCGCAGGTGAACAACATCGCCAACCGCCGACTCGGCGCCAAGGCCCAGCGCGTGCAACTCGACCTCGTGCAGGCGATGAATCGCGAGCGCCTGCAGAAGGACGACTTCAATCCGCAGATCGAAGGTGTGATCGAATCCTATGAACTTGCCTTCCGGATGCAGGCCGAATTGCCCGGCGTGCTGGACATCAATGGCGAATCCGAAGCGACCCGCGCCCTCTATGGAATCGGCGACCAGCAGACGGACGACTTCGGCCGGCAATGCCTGCTGGCGAGGCGGATGGTGGAGAAGGGCGTCCGCTTCGTCGAGGTGACGCACGGCAACTGGGATCAGCACCAGAATCTCGAACAGGCCCTCGCCCGCAACTGCACAGCGACCGACAAACCCATCGCCGGCCTGCTCGCGGATCTGAAAAGCCGCGACCTGCTCAAGGACACGCTGGTCATCTGGGGCGGCGAATTCGGCCGCACCCCCTACGCCCAGAACAACAACGGCCGCGACCACAACAACCGGGGCTACACCATGTGGCTCGCCGGCGGCGGCGTGAAGGGCGGCACGACCTACGGCAGCACCGACGACTACGGCTACGAGGCGGTCGACAACAAGATGCACACCCATGACTTCCACGCCACCGTGCTGCATCTGCTGGGATTGAATCACGAACGCCTGACCTACAACTACGCCGGCCGAGACTTCCGCCTCACCGATGTCTACGGCAACGTGGCCAAGGATGTCATGGGGTGATACGGAGCCCCGTAGCAGCGAGCGTGAGCCCGCTCAAATCGAAAACCCCGTAGCAGCCGACGTAAGGAGGCTCATTTTCGAATTCCTCCAAGCCCCGTAGCAGCCGAGGTGACGAGGCTCATTTCGACGGGCACGAGCAATCCAAGAGATGGGTCTCCTCACGTCGGCTGCTAAAATCGATTGGAGATCGCGTCAAGTTGACGCCCTACAACACCGCGTTGTCGATCAGGCGGGTCTTGCCGATCCGGGCGGCGAGCGCCATGTGAACGCCGGTGGCGACCTTCTGGACCGGCTTCAACGTCTCGGAATCAAAAAACTCCACGTAATCCAGCTCGGCGTCGGGCTGGGCGTTCACCATGCACTTCACGTTGTGCTTCAACTTGTCGGCGGCGATGAAATCCGTCGTGGCCAGCATCTCCTTGACCAGGAAGATGGCGCGAGAAACAACCGGCGCCTGCTCACGCTGCGACCGGGTCAGATACTTGTTGCGCGAACTCATCGCCACGCCGTCGATTTCCCGGACCGTGGGCGCCACGTCTATCTCCACGGGAAAATTGAGGTCCCGGACCATGCGCTTGATCACGGCGGCCTGTTGAAAATCCTTGGCTCCAAAGACCGCGATGTCGGGCTGGGTGAGGTTGAAAAGCTTGGCGACGACGGTTGTGACGCCGCGGAAATGCGCCGGCCGGGATTCGCCTTCCATGCCCTGCGAAACCGCCGTCTCCTCCACAAACGCGCTGAACCCGCCATCGCGCTTTCCGGCGTGCATGTCCTTGTCCTCCGGAGCGAACACGATATCCGCGCCCAGTTCACGACAGAGCTTCAGGTCGCGCTTTTCATCCCTCGGGTAGCGCTTGAAATCCTCGCCGGGGCCAAACTGCGTGCGATTCACGAAGAGGGTCACGACGACCAGGCCGCCCTTCCCCGCCCGCTTGCGCGCCCGCTCGATCAGGCTGAGATGGCCGGCATGGAGAGCCCCCATGGTCGGCACGACGACGATGCGCCTCCCCTCGCGTCGCTGCTTGAGCGCGAAGCGTTGCATCTGGTCGGGTTTCCGGATCGTGCGCATGGCCTGGGGAATTCTTACGCCAACTCCCCCCTCAAAGCAAAAAAACAGCCGCGAGGAAAAAACTTTCGCGTTGACTCAAATTAAATGACACCGGGGAGGTTCAGCTGAGCGGGGCGAGATCGTGTCGTTGACTCATGGAAAAAAGACACCGGAAAAACCGGTGCCCATGAACATGAGCAAAGAGATCAAGAAA
>Ga0181573_10002993_pt1 | contig 15255 bp, 10 predicted proteins | sample 101ome_25_FD_148643 | JGI IMG/M metagenome (GOLD analysis project Ga0181573, IMG submission 148643) | Coastal salt marsh microbial communities from the Groves Creek Marsh, Skidaway Island, Georgia - 101409BT metaG (spades assembly) | ecosystem: Environmental > Aquatic > Marine > Intertidal zone...
CGAGCATTGCTCGGCTTTGGCTGGCGACCCAAAGCATGGCCGAGCAATGCTCGGCGCTCCATCTGAATCCAACCCACACCCAATCAAATCCTGTCTACGGAACAAGCGCAGAAGCCCCCGAGCTACGGGCTCGGGGGCAGGAACGGAATCAGGTCTCCGTCCAGGATGCTGCGGCTGGTCTTCGACACAGCCGCGCTCCGGAAGCCACCTCCCTTCTGAGGCGGCTACGAGCCCCACTCAAATGCCGCCTTCGGGTTTGAACCGGACCAACTTGTCCGCCGCGAGAACCAGCGCCCGCAAGCCAAGGTCGCCGCGCGCCCTCGTCGCGTGACACAGGAAAATCTGCAGCGCAACCCGATACGCACGAGGCGGCAAGCAAGCCGTATATCGAGGAGAGACGTCTCATGACATTCAAGCCGCGAACCGATTGTTGATTGCTGAAGGACTGCTGGACTTCAACAATCGACAATCCTGGTTCAACAATCTGTATTCGCCTTCTTCCCTGCTCAGGCCAGCATCTCGGTGATCACCTTGCCGCCGAACTGGCTGAGCTGTTTGAAGCGGCCGCCGTGGAAGTAGGTGAGCTTGTTGTCGTCGAGACCGAGGAGATGCAACAGGGTCACATGGAAGTCGCGGATGGGATGCTTCACATCGACGGCCTCGGAGCCCAGTTCGTCCGTGGCGCCGACGATGGAGCCGGGCTTCACGCCGCCGCCGGCGAGCAACATGGTCATGGCATCGGCATTGTGGCCGCGCCCCAGCGAATAGACGCCGCCGCGCTTGTTGTTGTCGGGCGTGCGACCGAACTCGCCGGTCCAGACGACGAGCGTGTCCTCCAGCATGCCGCGACGCTTGAGATCCTTGATCAGCGCCGCGATCGGCTTGTCGACGCTCTTGATGCGCGAGGAGTGGCCGCGCTCGAGGTAATCATGGCTGTCCCAACCACCGGAGAAGATCTGCACGAAGCGGACGCCCTTCTCAACGAGCCGGCGCGCCATGAGGCACTGCTTGCCGAACTCGCCGGTCTCCTTTTCGTTCATGCCGTACATCTCGCGGATGTGCTCCGGCTCACCCTTCAGATCGACGACGTCCGGCACCTCCATCTGCATGCGATAAGCCAATTCGTAGGATTCCATGCGCGCGGCAAGATCGGCGTGCTCGGGGTGATTGGACTTGTGTTTATCGTTGAGGAAGGCCAGCGCGTCCAACGCCTTGCGCTGGTGGTCGCGCGACTTGTTGGGCTGTGACTTGAGATCGAGGATCGGCGACCCGGTCGGGCGCAAACGCGTGCCTTGGTAGAAAGCGGGCAGGTAGCCGTTGGACCAGTTGCGCGAACCGCCCTGCGGCAGGGCCAGTTCGGTCATGACCACGAAGCCCGGAAGATTCTGGTTCACACTGCCGAGACCATAGGTCGCCCAGGCTCCCACCGCCGGATCCGCGCCCAAACGGCTGCCTGTGTTCATGTGGAACAACGCCTCGGGATGATTCAAGGACTCCGCCTGGCAGCCACGGTAGTTGCAGAGTTCATCCGCCACCTCGGGATCGGCGAGGTGTTTCCACTGGTCGCACATCTCCAACCCCGACTGTCCCACCTTGCGGAATTCAAAAGGGCTGCCGACGAAGAACTTGAAGCCATTGGCGAGACTCTTGGTGGACTTCGATTCGGTCTTGTGGAGTCGCGTCAGCGTGGGCTTGGGATCGAAGGTGTCCATGTGCCCGGGACCGCCCTCCATGAAGAGCATGATGACGTTCTTGGCTCGCGCGGGCAGCATGGGCTTCTTCACAGCCAAGGGACCGGCGGCCGCGGCGGCGTCCTTGGCGACGGCGTTGGTCATGGCCACGGAGCCGAGCGACGCGCCCAGGCCGTAGAGAAACTCGCGGCGCGAAGCCGGCGTCGAAACAGGGCGGGAACAGATGGGGGATTTCATGATCTTAAAGACGGAATTTCGATTGATGAACAAGGATTGTTGAATTCTGAAGTTTCAATCAGCGGCTTCGCCGGCTTGGTTTTGCTGGGCGGTCTTGATGCTTGATACGAAAATTGAGATCAACTCATCGCATTCCCTCATGATCGATTCCAGGCGATCAGGCGGGCACAAGGGTTTCCGAAAAATGATTTTCAGCCAGATCATGGATTCACGAAGCTCCTTCAGACACACCTTCATCTTGTGAATGAAATCCTTCCGAGATTCCGCCGCCTGCGCTTCACCGTAATTGGGCGCCGGCGACGTGCCACAGCGGACCAACTGCCCAGCGACATGCCTTCCTGCCTTTGTATCGGGCGGGGCTTCAACGACGCCAATTATTCTCACTGCGAAATCCACAAGCCTGTCTTCCAGATCAAACGCTTTGTCATTCATACACACCCCCAACTTCAACAATCTTCAATCCTTGTTCATCAATCGATATTCATTCTTCTTCTCAATACACATACACAAACTCATTCGAGTTGAACAACAGCAGGCACAGGTCGGCCAGGGCGCGGGTATTCGCGTTTACGTCAGCCGCCTTCTTGTCGGGAACATAGTTCTCAAACACCGGGAGAATCTCCTCATACTCAAACGGCTTGCCGGAGAATTCCTCGACCAGCGAACGCGTGATGCGGGTCGGATATTCCTTCTTCTCCGGTTTTGCCTTCGCGTGATACTTGCGCATCTCGAAGACGTAGGCGGTCAGGCGATCCTGCTCGGCCTTGGTCGGGACGCGGCCCAGCGCCAGTTGGAACGCGCGTCGCACCTGCTTGCCCAGGGTCTTCGCCTCCTGCTCCACGCGCAGCGCAAAGGCGATGGATCGGTCGGTCATGACGTCGCTGTTCAGCAGGGTGAACGCCTGCGGTGAAACCGAGGCCGCGTCGCGCTCCTCGCAGGAGTCGTTAGGGCTCGGCTGGTTGAAGGTCTCAAGGAATGGATCCGGAAGGCCGCGGACGCGATAAGCGTAGATGCTGCGACGGTTGCGCTCCTTCGGCGTGCGGGAAGGCGTGTAGGCCGGCGCCAGGGAGAATTGGATCATGCGGGGCTGCAGCGCGACCTCCATGTTGATCTCGGGCATGATCGGCAGGCCGCCCATCTGCGTGTTCAATTCGCCGCTGACCTTCAACATCCCGTCACGCAGCTCCTCGGCGGTCAGGCGGCGCGAGGGGTAATAGGCGAACAGATCGTCGTTCGGATCCTCGACCGCCAGTTTCTCCCGGGCCGGATGCCGGCCGGACTGTTGATACGTCCGAGACGACATGATCAACCGATGCAACCGCTTCATTTTCCAGCCGTTCTCGACGAAATCGACGGCCAGCCAATCCAGCAGTTCCGGATGCGTCGGCTTCGCGCCCTTGGCTCCGAAGTTGTTGGGATTGCCCGCCAAGGCCTTGCCAAAGTGATACTGCCAGACGCGGTTCACAATCGCGCGGGCGGTCAACGCATTCCTGGGATGGGCGATCCACTTGGCGACCGCGGTGCGGCGGCCGTCCAATTCCCCGGCAATCTCATAGGGATCATTGCCCTCGCCATCCGACGCGGACACCGGCACTCCCAAGGCGCTCAGAACGCCCGGGGAAACCTCGTCGCCGGGGGCCTGCAGGGCTCCGACCAACAGGATATGGCTGTCCGGCCGCCACTTGTTGTTGGCCTTGGCGTTCATGCGCAGCTTGCGGGCATTGAGGAAGCCGGGATCCGGACCGTTGTAAACGCTCTGCACCATCGGCTGATAGCGCTCGAGCCGCCGGTTCCAGATCCACTCGTCCTGTTCGCGGACCTTGAGGCGCCCCTGCTCGACGTGATCGAGGCCGACATGCCGCGGCGGTTTCTCCTCGTCCGGCAGGTCCTTGCGCTCCTTGTGGGCGACGTATTCGCGGTTGTTCTCCTGGTACCACTTGCGCGCGGCGGTCTCGCGTTTGTCGTAGAGTTCGTTGCGTTTCCGGGTCGCGAAGGCGTGCAGCTTCTTCGTCATCTCCCGGCCCTCTTCAAACCCGGCCTTGTTCTCCTCCGCCAGGAAGGGCGCGGGCCGCTCGGACAATTGCGTCGCCGCGAACGCCGCATACATCCGATAGTAGTCCCGCGTGGGAATCGGGTCGAACTTGTGGTCGTGGCACTTCACGCATTTGAGGATCGACGCCAGAAAGGTCTGCCCCACGGCGTTGACCACATCATCGATATACATCTGCCGCGCCTCCGGCTTCTTCACCATCGCCGGATCCCACGGCCCCATGCGCAGAAAGCTCGACGCCACCAGCCATTCGCTTTCCTCGTCATTGTATTGGTCTCCCTTCTCACGCGCTTTTTGATACTTGTTCCAATCCTTGATCCGGGCGCGCAGCGAGGCGTCCGCCAACTCGTCGCCGGCAATCTGCTCGATGACAAACTGATTGTAGGGCTTGTCCTCGTTGAACGAGCGGATCACATAGTCGCGGTAGCGCCACATGTTGGAGCGTTCGTAATCGTTTGAGTAACCGCCGGTGTCCGCGTAGCGCGCGACGTCCAGCCAATGCTGCGCCCAGCGCTCGCCATACCGCTTGCTGGCGAGCAGGCGGTTCACCAGGTCGTTCCACGCCTGATCCGCGTCCTTCTTCCAGGCCTGGTTGAACTTGTAGATCTCATTGGGCGTCGGCGGCAGGCCGGCAAGGTCGTAGCTGGCGCGACGAATCAAGGTCCGCGGATCGGCCTTCGCCGCTGGTTTGAAGCCGGCCTTCTTGAGACGCGCGCCGACAAAGGCGTCGATGGGATTGGGGGAAGAGTAATCAGTATTCAGTTCCTGCTTCCGACCGCCCTTCCCCTGATTACCGATTACTGACTTCTGATTACTGATTACTGGAATCTCCGGCTTCTTGAGCTCTTGAAAGGCCCAGACATCCTCGGGTTGATAACGACGATAAGTCCAATCGTCCGACAGTCCGCCGGAAGTCTCGATCAGGATTCCGTCCTTGGTGCGCTCCTTCATCTTCTCCGCCAGGCGGATCTCATCCTGACGTTCCTCGCTTGGCCAGGGCGCGCCGGCGTCGATCCACTTCGCCAGATCCGCGATCTGCGCCTCGGTCAGGCGATCGTTCTCCTTCGGCGGCATCTCGCAGTCCTCCTCCTCCCACTTCACGACTTTGATGATGAAACTGCTCTTGGACCAACCGGGCGAAATGGCGTTGCCGAATTCCTCGCCGCCGCGAAGCAGGTCCTCGCGGGAGGTGACCTTGAAACCGCCCTTGATCTTCTTGTTGGGATCGCCATGGCAGCCGTAGCACTTCTCGGTGAGCGTCGGCTTCACCTTCAACGTGAAGAGCTTCTCGATCTCCGCCTTGCTGTCTGCAGCCTGAACGACAGACGTCAGCGTCAGCGCCGCGCCGCCGACAATCAGGGATTTCATCAATGATTTCATAAGCTTGGGGAATTCAAATCAGTCGGAATCAAATCAGATTGGCTTTCAACGCGGCGCGCGCCTGTTTCAGGTCGCCGCTCAGGATTGCGTCGACGAGTTGCTCGTGTTCGCGAAAAATGTCCATGTGTCTCGTCAACCGGGAGTAATCCATGCGGATGCGGACGGTGATGGATTGCCAGACCGCCTCCACCTTCTCGGAAGCGCCGCGCCGGATCAGGTGGCGATGCAGGGCCAGGTCGCTGCCCACGATCGCCGGGACATCCTTGTCACGACAGGCTCCCTTCATCCGCTGGAGAATGGCGCGCAATTCCTCACCGTCCTCCTCGCCGCTGGAACGAACAAATACCCGCAATGCTTCCAACTCGATCTTGAGACGCAGGGACATGAGGAAATCGCGCTCGTCGTTGGCCGCCGGGGTGTTGACGCGCACGCCGCTGTTGGGCTTGTAGACCAGCGCGCCCTCCTGGCTCAACTGAAGCAACACGTCGCGGATCGGACCGCGGCTCACGCCGAACCGCTCGGCCAAGGCCGCCTCGCGCATCGGTTCGTCATCGGAAAACAGATCCGCCAAGATCTCATTCCGCAACTGATCCGCGATCTGTTCCCTCGCTGACCGGACGGTTGTCGCTGCGCTGTTCATTGTTTCAAATTCAGACCTGATCGACCGCAACTTTCTTCGCAAAATTGTCAACAATCTTCAATCGATGGCCAAATCATTGCGTAATCGGACGTTTAATGCGCGTCAAAATTGTATTGCGCATTCGACAAATTTTATTGAAATCCCGCCATGGACCGACTGACCATCAAAAGTGAATTTCTGGCCTCGATTTGCGATCCGCTGGAATTGCGGCGTCTTTTCGAACATATCCCCGGCGTCTTCTTCTTTGTGAAGGACACGCAGAGCCGGCTGATCTCGGCGAGTCAGGCGATTCTGGACCGGCTTGGATTGAAGCAAGAGGATGAGATCGTGGGCACGACGGACTACGAGTTCTTTCCGCGGGAGATCGCCGACGCGTTTGGCCGGGACGACAAGCAGGTGTTCGAGACCGGCGAACCGCTGATCGACCGTCTGGAGATCTGGTACAACGAACAGCGCATCCTCGACTGGTTCATCACCACCAAGCTGCCGATGCATGGGAAGAACGGGGAGGTGATCGGACTCATGGGCATCACCCACAGCTACGAGGGACGACGCACCATGCACGGCCCCTTCGCCAGCGTTTCCAAGGCCGTGGAATTCATCCGGCAGAATTTTCGCGAGAAAATCGGCGGACCGGAACTCGCCAAGGCCGCCGGAATGTCGGAGCGACACCTGACCCGCAAGTTTCAGGAAGCCTTCGGCATGGCGCCGCATGAATTCGTCATGCGCACCCGCATCCAGGCCGCCAGCGAGGCCCTCGCCCGCTCCGAGGCCTCCATCATTGAGATCGCCATCGACCACGGCTTCTGCGACCAGAGCGCCTTCACCGTGCAGTTCCGCAAACGCACCGGCCTGACGCCGAAGGCCTTCCGGGCGCGATATCGGAATTGACCGCATGCGATTGGAAGGGAGGCGACGCCACCTGCAACCGCGCGCAAGCAGCCGCCGAGTCCGCAATTGATCGCGCCGTCCCGATTGGCTAGGTTGCGCCGGTCGATGCCCGACGAACATCCCCCAACCTCCCGCCGCAGTTCACGGCCGCATTTCCTGATCGCCCTTCTGGCGATGGCGGCGCTGCTGGCGGTCCTGTTCTACGACAGCTTCCGCCCGGGCTGGGTGTTGTTCTCGAACGACAGTCCCGCGGCGCATCAATTCAGCCGGGACGCGTATCGTTTTGAAGACCTGCGCGGCGCATGGCACCCCTTGCATTGGGTGGGCAGGGAGGAGGTCAGCAATCGCCTCACCTTTTCGTGGCTGATGGGCATACCGCTGGGCGCGGCGGGCAGCGCCAAGTTTTATGCGCCCCTGGCACTGTTGTTTCTGGGAGCCTCGGCCTGGTTTTTCTGCCGACAGCTCCGTTTTCATCCGGCCGTCTGCGCCCTGGCCGGCGGCGCGGCCATGTTGAACATGAACGCCTTTTCCAACGCCTGCTGGGGGTTGTCCGCCTGGATCATGGCCCGGGGCATGATCTACCTCGCCTTGGCGGCGCTGATCTCGCCGGGCATCCGCAAACCCTGGCTTCGTTACTCCCTGGCAGGATTCGCAGTCGGCATGTCCGTGATGGAGGGCTTCGACATGGGCGCGATCTTCAGCGTCTACCTCGCCTTCGCGGCGATCGCGATTCACGGCATCGTCAAAACCGAGGATCCGCCTCGGGTCCGGCTGGCCAAAGGCGTTGGCTGGACCGCTCTGATGACCGTCTGCGCGCTGCTGATCGCCGGCCAATGCGTGATCACCCTCGTGGAGACGCAGGTTCAGGGCGTGCAGGGCGCGGCGCAGGACGACGCCACACGCAGGGCGCGATGGGACTTTGCCACCCGTTGGAGCCTGCCCAAACGCGAGATCATCCGCGTCGCCATCCCCGGCGCCTTCGGCTACCGGATGGACACCCCGGATGGCGGCCGCTACTGGGGCATGGTCGGCCGCTCGCTGCCGATGCAGGAATACCTGAACCAGTTCCCGAACCTGAACGAAGTCGAGCAGGCCCGGGCGCGCGAGGTCATCAAGGCGAACGCCGGCGCGCTCCGCCACTCCGGTTCCGGCGAATACGCGGGCGTGCTCGTCCTGCTCCTTGCAGCCTGGGCGTTGATCCAATCCTGCCGCGCCGCCGGACCGTTCGACCAGGTCCAGCGGCGCCTCATCTGGCTGTTCGGGGCCGGAGCCGTGTTCTCGCTGCTGATGGCCTTCGGGCGCTACGCGCCGCTCTACGGCCTCGCCTATGAGTTGCCGTGGTTTTCCGCCATTCGCAATCCGATCAAGTTCATGCAGGCCTTTCACACAGCCGTTGTCATCCTGTTCGCCTTCGGTCTGCAGGATCTGGCACAACGTTTTCTGCAGCCGGATCAACCCGCCGCCGAAGCCCCCCAACCCACGCTTCGCGAATGGTGGAGCCAGGCGGGCGCATTCGAGCAGAGATGGATTCAAGGCTGCCTCGGATTCGCCGGCCTGTGCGCCCTGGGTTTCATCGCCTTCGCGAATTCGAAGGAGATCCTGGTCGAGCGGTTGACCCTTGAGGCGTTTCAACCGTTGCAGGCGGCGGCGACCCTCGACTTCAGCATCCGCGAATGGGCGGTGTTTCTCGTGTTTCTGGCGGCGACGTTGTGCATCCAGATCCTGATTCTCGTCGGCAGGTTTCGCGGCGTTCGCGCCCGGTTTGCCTGGGGGCTGCTGGCCTTTGTCCTGATCGCCGACTTCGCGCGCGCCAACGCTCCCTGGATCCGCTACCTCAACTACGAGAAGGAATATGCGACCAATGACATCCTCGACATCCTGAAGCGGGACGCGCACGAGCGCCGAGTCGTCATCGCGCCCTTTCCCGAGATCCCCTACCTCCAATCCTTCCGGCAGGACTACATCCGGCGCTGGCTCAACGAATCCTTCCGCTATCACGGAATCCAAAGCCTCGACATTCCACAGGAGCCCCGGATGAAGGAGGAAAAGGCCCGGTTCAAGGAGGCGATCGGCGACTTTACCGCCCGCGAATACGAACTGACGGGAACGCGCTTTCTGATCGGCGTCAAGAGCGTCATCCAAACGAACGGTCCAGTCGATTTCATTGAAGTTCTGAACGACCGGCTCGATCCGGAACAACGACGCTTCCGAATGCACACGCCCTTCTCCATCGACTATGACGACGAGTTCTATCCGCGCGCGACGCGGAACGATTCCGGCCCGCTCGCTTTGATCGAATTCACCGGCGCCCCGCCGCGAGCCAGGCTGTTCCATCAGTGGGAATCAGCGCCGGATCCAACGGCGGCGTTGCAGCGCATCGTGGATCCGGAGTTCGATCCGACCAAAAGCGTGACAATCGTCGGCAATGCGCCGCCCTCGGGGAGAGGAGTGACCCTGCCCCGACCGGAACCGGTCAAGATCGTCCACTACGACGCGCACAGGGTCGTGTTGGAAGCCATCGTCGGCCATCCGGCCATCCTTCTGCTGAACGATGGTCACCACGAGGACTGGAAAGTCCGCGTGAATGGCGAACCCGCCGAACTTCTTCGCGCCAACTACCTGATGCGCGGCGTCTATCTCGAACCAGGCGCCCACGATATCGAGTTCCGGTTCCAACCCGTTTCCCGTTCCCTGTATCTCAGCGGCGCAACCACAATCCTGGCGTTCGTACTGACCGGGCTCGCCGTCCTGGATGCGCGGCGCCGGCGAATCGCCCCGGTCGGCGCCGACCGGCAGGCTGACGGAAACCCGTCGACATCGTAATCCGGCCCCTCGGCGCCAGCTGCGGGAAGGAATTCCCAGACTGGCTCCAGGCGATTGTAGGTGGGCGGCAAAATCGCCTCGCAATCCGCGTCCGCTCAGGCATGCTCTCCTTGAACTTCGACCACCAGCCATGAAAAGCCTTGCCCTGTTTTCCTCAATCGCCCTTGCGCTCAGCGCCGCAACCGCCGCCCAGGCTGCGGAGAAAAAACTCACCCGCGACCAGATGGTCCACAAGGACAAGGCCGACCTGCAGCGGATCGACGAATGGATCTACAATGATCTTGAGCAGGCCCGCGCCGAGGCCCGCCGCACGGGCAAGCCGTTGATGGCCGTCTTCCGCTGCATCCCTTGACACAGCTGCGCCGAATTTGACGGGCAGGTTGTCCGTCGCGATCCCCGGATTCGTAAACTGATGGACCAGTTCGTCAGCGTGCGGATGATCCAGATGAACGGCATCGACCTGGAGACCTTCCAGTTTGACTACGACATGACCTTCGCCGTGTTCTTCATGAACGCCGACAAGACGATCTATGGCCGCTACGGATCGCGCTCGGACATGAAGGAGGCGCAACGCGAGATCTCGTTGGAGAGTCTCGCCGCCGCCTTGGAGGGAGCGTTGGAGATCCATAAGGGGTATCCGGGCAACAAGGCTTCCGTCGCCCGCAAGCAGGGCGTCAAACAACGCTACAAGGCGCCCGAGGACTACCCGTTGCTGCAGTCGAAATACACCTCGTCGCTGGACTACAACGGCCAGGTGGCCAAGAGCTGCATTCACTGCCATCAGGTCCGCGAGGCGCAACGGCGGATCCACCGGGACCGCAAGCAACCCATCCCCGACCAATTGCTGCACCCCTACCCCATGCCCGACGTCATCGGACTCACCATGGATCCGACCAAACGCGCCAGCGTGCTGCGCGTCGCTCCCGGCTCCATCGCCGCCAAGGCCGGATTCAACAGCGGCGATTCCATCGACTCCATCGACGGCCAGAAGATCATTTCCGTCGGCGACATCCAGTGGGCGTTGGAGCAGACCGGAAACAATTCCGCGCGGCAGACTTGGACTGTTTCCAACGACGGAGCATCCCGCACGCTGACCGTTTCATTGCTCGCCGGCTGGCGCCGGGCCAGCCCCTTCATCTGGCGGGTCACCTCCTGGGACATGCGCCGCATGGGCTTCGGCGGCATGAAACTGGACGACATGACGGACGCCGAACGCAGGCAGCGCGGCCTGAACAACACCCAACTCGCATTGGAAGCCAAACACGTCGGCCAATATGGAGAGCACGCCGTCGCCAAGCGCGCCGGCGTCCGCAAAGGCGACATCATCATCGCCTTCGACGGCGTGACAAGGCGCGCCACCGAAGAACAGGCCCTCGCCCACGCCATGCGCAAACGCATGAAGGGCGACATGCTCCCCATCACCGTCCTGCGCGGGAGGCAGAAGCTGGACTTCAAGATCCGGATGCAGTGAGCGGCCTCTCCACCCCGTAGAACCGGATTCATGTTTGAATTCCGTCATCCCGCCTCCAACAATCCTCCCCATGGATCCCAAACCGCTTACCACCCGCCGCGAATTCGTCCGCCTGTCGGCCGGCGCGACCGCCCTGGCCGCCCTGCCCTGTTTATCGCTGGGGGCCACCCCCGAATCAAGATCGGCCAGATCGGGACCAAGCATGCCCACGCCCATGGCAAGATGGATGCCATCCGGAAATATCCTGACGTTTTTGAGGTGGTCGGGGTCGTGGAACCGGACGCCAAACAACGCGATGAGGTCAAGGGACGCAAGACCTACCAGGGGCTGCAATGGCTGACTGAGAAGGAACTGCTCGCCATCCCTGGCCTCCAGGCCGTCGCCGTGGAAACCCATGTAAGCAATCTCGCGTCCACCGGTCTCCGCTGCCTCCAGGCCGGCAAACACATCCACCTCGACAAGCCGGCCGGCGACTCCATGAGCGAATGCCGCGCGTTGCACGCCGAGGCAGAACAGCGCGGACTCACCATCCAGATGGGTTACATGCTGCGCTACAACCCCGCCTTTCAGTTCCTGTTCGAAGTCCTCGAGCAAGGCTGGCTCGGAGAAATCACCGAGATCAGCGGGATGATGGGCAAGAAGATGAACGACGCCGACCGCAAACAACTCGCCGAGTTCGACGGCGGCGGCATGTTCGAACTCGCCTGCCACATCATCGACGCGCTGGTGTTTGTTCTCGGCAAGCCCGATTCCGTCACCGCCTTCACCCACCGGACGCAACCCGACAAGGACACATTCGCCGACAACCAGATGGCGGTGTTCGACTACCAGAACGCCATCGGCACGATCCGCTGCAACCACATCGACCCGCTGGGTTTTGCGCGCCGGCAGTTCAATGTCACCGGCACACAGGGCACGTTGCAGATCCAACCGCTGGAGCCGCCCAAGGTCCGCCTGGGGCTGGATCGCCCCCAAGGCAGGTTCAAGAAGGGCTTCCAGGATGTGCAGGTTCCCAAGTCGCCCGGCCGCTACGACCACGAGTTCCTGGATCTGGCGAAGATCATCCGCGGCGAGAAGAAGCTCGCCTGGTCGCACGAACACGACCTTGCAGTGCAGGAAGCCGTGCTGCGGGCGAGCGGGATGAAGGTGGATTGAGCGGCAGCCTGACCTACAAGGTCGATCAGGCCTGATGCATCGATACGGGCGGACGTTCCTTCGCCCCACGGCGTCAACGCGCTCTCACCAATTCGATCGAATGCACATCGATCGCCTGGCTGCCGACGATCTTCGGAGCCGTGAGACGCAACAGGCCGCGCCCTTTCGCCAAGTCGAGCGTCCCCAGCTTGAGCGGTCTAAAATCCTTCACAAAGTAGTGTGAATTCTCAACCCGCTCCTTGGACTTGTCGTAAAGCGGCGGATCGAAAGCCTTGACGACCTTCGCCTCCGCGGCGCCCTTCCCCCCGTCCATCGCCAAACGAATCTCCGCGCCGACGTCGCCCTTCGCACAGGTGTAATAGACCGTCGCCCGATACCTGCCCGCCTCGCCCACATCCACACTCCAGGTGATCGAATCATCTTCGCTGGTCCAGTTCTTGAAGAACGAATCATTCGGCGCCTTGGCGCTGCGCTGGATGGCGCCGTGCGAAATCCCATCCCGGGCCGGAAGGGTGGTCGATTTCGCATAACCCACCGTGAACGGCCGATCCTTGTAGCGCGCCTTGTTCTCGTCCATCGCCGCCTTGTGCGCCGCGAGGGCCTTCTTCAAGCGCGCGGCAATCTCGGGATGCTTGGCCGCGACATCGACGCGCTGCCCGCGATCCTTCGCAATGTCATAAAGCTTGCCGGCCTGGTCCAAACGGAACCGCTCCGTGCGAACGGACGCCTTTTTCGCCCAGACGCTGAACAGGTCGCGCGGTTTCCAATCGCTTGAATCCCCCTTGAGCAAAGACATGAAACTCCGCCCGTCCAGCGGCTTGGACGTCTTTGCGTTGACGCCCGCCAAGCCGGCGATCGTAGGCAGCAGATCGATCGCGCCCGTCACCTGCGGCACGCGCGTTCCGGCCTGGATCCCATTCGGCCAACGAACAAACAGCGGCGAACGCAGGCCGCCCTCGTCAACCGATCCTTTGCGCCCTTTCATCCCGCCATTCCAACGATACGAGTTGGGGCCGTTGTCGCAGAAATAGATCACGATGGTGTCATCCCGGAGCTTCAGCCGGTCGAGCTGCTTCAACACGCGCCCGACGTTCCAGTCGATGTTCTCACACATCGCCAGCGCGGCCCGGGTCATCATCACGTCCTCGCGCTCAGGATCGCGATGCCTCATGCCCGGGTCGAGGTCCTTGAATCGCTCGTAGAACCGGTCGTCAATCATCATCGGCGAGTGCGGCGTGTTGTAGGGTATGTAGCAGAAGAACGGTTTGCCCTTGTTCGCCCGGATGAACTTCAGGGCATGGTCCGTGAAGTCATCCACGACATAACCCTTGCCGCGGACCTTCTTGCCATTGTGATCAAGGGGAGGACTGAAGTAGTGCCCCCAGTGCCCGGAGGTGAATCCGTAGAACTCATCGAAACCCCGGTCATTGGGGTGATATGGAGTCTGCGTCCCGTTGTGCCACTTCCCGAACGCGCCGGTCGCGTAACCGGCCGACTTGAACACGTCCGCGATGGTCGTCTCGTCCGGATTCAACCGCCCCTCCCCCCGACTGACCCCGCTGACGCCCGTGCGCGGATGATAGCGGCCGGTCAGGAACTCCGCGCGGGTCGGCGCACACACGGCGCAGACGTAGAAATTCCCAAACGTCGCGCCATCGCGGACCAGTGAATCGACATTCGGCGTCGAGAGGTTCCTGTTGCCATGAACGCTCAGGTCGCCCCAGCCTTGATCGTCGGTGAGAAAGACGACGACGTTGGGCTGGCGGGCGGCGAAGGCGGCGTGGGACGCAAGCGCCAACGCAAGCGCCATCAACGATGTAAATCGGCGGTTGATCATTTGAACGGTTCGACAAGTGTGTTGTGGGCTGCCAGACGCCGTCACAGCGCCGGACGAATCCACCCCGATTACGCTCCTTAACACCGACTGCGCCGGCGGAGCGAAGTATTCCCTTCCAAGAGAAAACCTACGCAACGCGCCTCACTTCCCCTTCACGTCGTAGCAGAGCAGGAGGTCCTGATCGCGCAGGTAGAGTTTTCCGTTGGCGACCACGGGGTGCGGCCAGGCGCGATCGTTGCTGCGATCCGGCTGCTTGAAGCGTCCGGCCTCCTTCAGGCCTTCAGGCGTGGCGACGATCAAGGCCACCGGCCCTGACTCGGCGCGCAGGTAGAACCGGCCATCAGCAAAAACCGTGGCGCCCTTGCCCACGCTGCGCTCGCTGAATCCGCCTTCGCCCGACTTGATGTCGACGCAGGCAAAGCTCGGGCCGCTGGAACCGAAGACATGATCGCCCAGGCGGATGACGCCGCCGTGATGGTTCGCGATCGCCTTGTTGGCGTAGAGCAGCTTGGTCGTCCATTTGTTCCCCTTCTTGTCGATCCGGAACGCGCTGCACCCCACGCCGTAGGCCGAGGTGACAAACACAACGTCATCCTTCACAACCGGCGTCGACACCACGGCCGTCTTGCCGGGGCGATCCGCCTTCCAAAGAATCTCCCCGGAATCAGGATCGATGCCCGCGACGCTCTTGCCGGTCAACTGAATGTATTGGCGGACGCCATGCAGATTCTTGATCACCACCGAGGAATAACCCGCGGTGTCGGTCCAATCCGACGTCTGCCAGAGTTTCCTTCCATTCTTGCGGTTGAGCGCAACCACCGTGCCCTGCGAACCGCCCGGCGTGGCGATCACCTGGTCGCCATCGACCAGCGGCGATTCGCTGTATTTCCAGCCGGACATCATCTTGCCGCCAAAGTCCTCGATCAGATTCACCTTCCAGATCTGCTTGCCGGTCTTGGCGTCGAGGCAGGCGAGGTCAGAGAACTGGTTGAGCGCGAAGACCTGACCGCCATCGACCGTCGGCGTGCTGCGCGTGCCCGGGTATTTTCGATGCCCCCCTTCGCCGCCGATTCGCGTCTT
>Ga0181573_10002994_pt1 | contig 15253 bp, 11 predicted proteins | sample 101ome_25_FD_148643 | JGI IMG/M metagenome (GOLD analysis project Ga0181573, IMG submission 148643) | Coastal salt marsh microbial communities from the Groves Creek Marsh, Skidaway Island, Georgia - 101409BT metaG (spades assembly) | ecosystem: Environmental > Aquatic > Marine > Intertidal zone...
CATCTTGGGGTTTCGTTAATTTCGGAGATGTGTAGGTATGCAGATTCCGCTGTTTTCCCACCAACGAGAGGCAATTCAGTCCGGCCGGCCTGTCGTCAGTAGTCGGTATATATATCGGTATATATATCGGTATATATACCGGTCCACAACTGCGACGACGTCTTGAAGTTACCGAAAGACGGAAAAAGGGGGGGGGGTCACTCCCTCCTCGAGCTCGCTCCGACTTCCTCGAGCATCCTCGCCCACCAGGGTCCGATGTCACTGTTGTGCTGCAGATCGTTGAACGTGTCCATGCCGACGATGCTCCGAATGACACCGAACGCTTCGACGTCGGCGAGCGAGGGGCGGTCGCCCCCCATGAACGGCCTGCCGTCCATGGCTCGCACCCAGTCGTTGGCCAGGCTGTAGAGCGCTTCTCGCACGTCGCCCTCGATGCCGTACTTCTTCTTCAACTTGTTGCTCAAGCCCCACATCATCGTCGCGCCGACGACCCGCGCGGCGTTCTTCTGCGCCCAGCCAAAGTTGCCGTGGTCGGTGATGTAGTCAAACGTCTGGAAGGATTCCCGGGCGTTCCTGTAGATGTTGACGGTGATTGCTTTGACGAGCTTTTCGTCCACCCACCTTCTCCACGTCTCTTGCTTCTCGGACTTTTGCCGGTCTGCCTCGGACGCCTTGGACTTGTTGGCAAACCACGACCTGTTGGTGGCTTTGGAGTACTCGAGGTCGACGCTCAGCTGGCTGATGATGGACGAGCTGTTGTTCACCTGCTTGGTATCGTCCAAAAGCACGACCGGCACCTTCTTGTACTCGCTCCACTTGAGCTCCGACTTGCCAAGGGGGTCGACCTCGACGACCCGGTAGGGAATGTCGTTGTAGTCGAGGAAGGCCTTGACCTTGCAGCAGAAGGGGCACACCTCGTACTGGTAGATGACGATGGTCTTCGGGAAGGACGTCGATGGGACCACGCCCTCCAGCGAGTATGGGTTCGTTTCCGACTGTCCCGACTGTTCTTTGTGCTCCCGATCGCAGTAGCTAACCCCGACCATTGCGAAGGAACCCGCCGCGATCACGCCGTTCCAGGCCGCCGCGCGACGCGTGTGGGCACCTGAAGACTGTGTACCCGCGGTGGTGGCAGCGGCAGGCGCCAGGGAGACTGACGTGGACGGCAGCGTCGTCGTCGAAAACGAGCCGGATGCCTGCACGCCGTTCACATGTCCGAGCGCGAGGAGCCGCTCGAACAGCTGTTGGCGCTGCCGCATGGCCGTTGCTTGAAAGCGTGTCTGTATGACGAATGAAATACTGATGAATGAATTCGGGAGATCGGTCGCGACCTCGTGGTGGTTTGCCTCGGTCGCGATCACCGGTGCGTCCACCAAACGAGAGGTCGTCTCCACGTCCGGCCCAACCACCAGTGGTCGTTTGGTTTCGGTCATTCCGAGCTCGAACGAAACGAACAAAGACGTGTCATAGGGTTCAGAGGCTCTGTGAAAATATCGTACATGATTTCCGATGGGGTCCTGTCTCAGCGTCCCGTCGCCGGCCGATCCTGCTGACGGGGGTGGGTCGAGTCGGACGACTGGTTCGAAGACGGGAGCGGCTGGTTCCAAGTGGTCGGCGAAAAGCAATGGGTCCTCCAAGAGAACCAAACGGGTGGAAGTCAACGCCGCCGCGGGTGTCAGCGGGGCCGCCAGCGCCAGCACCCAGCTCAAGCGGCTGGCGGTCGCCGCCCAGGCCATCCACTCGCTCGCGGACGTCTCCATCACGCGGTATGCCCACTCGCAGAAGAGTGCGCAGATGATTCTCGACGTCATGTCTTCGAGCGTCTCCGATGCCACGACGGCGACCCCGGCCGCCGTGACGAACAACTCGAGCATTCTGTTCGAGGGGCTGTCGATGGTCACCAGGCAGGCCATCATGGAGACCATGGCGCCCGTCCAGGTGAAGGCCGGGGATGAGGTCATCCGGGAGGGCGAAGACGGGAGCGAGTTTTACATCGTGGACAGCGGGGCGTTTGCGGTGAGCAAGGGCGGCGTGGAGGTGGGCCGGTGCGGGGCCGGGGAAGGGTTTGGGGAGATTGGCGCGATGTACGAGTCACCGAGGACGGCGACAGTGACGGCCGTCACCGCCGGAAAGCTGTGGAAGATGGAGCGACACGTGTATCAGGCCATCAAGGTGGCGTTCACGAAGCACGTCGAGTTGCGCAAGGTCGTCGCGCTCGGTGCCGTGCCGCTGCTCGAGGGGCTTCCGGTGGAGAGCAAAGGGCAGATGGCGGACGTCATGCGGCTCGAGGAGTTTAAAGAACACGAGTTTGTGTTCAGGCAGAACGACGTCGGGGACAAGTTTTACATCGTCGACCAGGGCGGCGTGTCGGTGGCGGTCGACGGCGAGGTGGTCGCGGAGCTCGGACCGGGCGCCTACTTCGGCGAGCGGGCCCTGATCCACGGGGACAGGCGAAACGCGGATATCATCGCAACCACCTTCACGTCCGTCTTCTCGATCGAGCGCGGACCCTTCCAGCAGTTTTTCGGATCCCTGCAGCACGCGTGGACGTACTCGGTGCTGAAGAACACCGAGGCCTTCTCGGCACTGAGCGAGGCGCAGCTGCTCCAGGTGGCGGCTGAGATGCATCAGGTGGTCGTTGCCCCGGGAGAAGCCGTCTTCCGCGTCGGCGACCCGGGGGACGCGTTCTACATCATCGAGCGCGGTGAGTGCGACATCGTCGACGCGCGCGGCGAGACCATCGCCACGTGCGTCGCCGGAAAGTGCTTCGGCGAGATGGCCCTGCTCAGCAACCGGCCTCGCGGCGCCTCGGCGATCGCTGGGACCCGAGCCGGCGGGACCGGTGGCGGCCCGCTGGCGAGCGACCGAGCGCTGCTGCTCCTGCGCGGGGACGTGCCCACTTTCAGGAAGTACCTGGGCGATCTGAACGAGCTCAAAAACATGTGGAAGATCGACAAGCTGCAGAAAGTGCCGCTGCTCGTCGAGCTACCGCGCCGCGACCTGTCGGCCCTTTGCGACTGCTTTGCCGAGCGCACCTACGAGTCGGGCGAGGTGGTCTTCCGCGAGGGCGAAGAGGGGAGCGAGTTCTTCGTCATCGAGGCGGGCCACTGCTCGGTTATCAAATCCTCGTCGCCTCTCAAGGGCCACCACAAGGAGGTCGCGCAGCTCGGGCCCGGCCACTGCTTTGGCGAGCGGGCCCTTCTCCGCCGCGACCCCCGCATGGCCACGGTCAAGGCCACCACGCCGCTCAAGGTCATGGTGCTCCACCGCGCAGACTTTTTCAAACAGCTTTCACCGTCCGTTTTGGAGTCGCTGAGCGTCAAGGTCGGCAAGCTGGACGCCCAGGCGATGGGCGGCCAGGGCCACAGGCTGCCGGCCGGCCTCAAGCTCCGGAAGGCCGACCTCAAGCTCGTCCGGGTGCTGGGCAAGGGAGCCTTCGGCAAGGTGTACCTGGTGCGATGCAATGCCAACAACATCAAGTACGCCCTCAAATGCATCAAGAAGGAGAAGGTCATCGCCAGCAGGCTCACCGAGCACGTTGTGCGCGAGAAGGAGGTCATGGAGCACCTGCAGTCCCCCTTCCTGGTGTCGCTCGCCGCGAGCTTCCAGGACTCGTCCCACCTTTACATGATGATGCAGCTGGTCGAGGGCGGCGAGCTCTTCAACTACCTGTCCGAGCGCGACCGGCCGCTGTCGGAGGCCGAGGCACGCTTCTACGGCGCGTGCGTCGTCCTCGGGCTCGAGGAGCTCCAGCGGTCCGGCATCGCCTGGAGGGATCTCAAGCCGGAGAACATCCTTCTGGACGTCTCCGGGTACGCGATGCTCACGGACTTTGGCTTTGCCAAGGTTATCGAGCGCGGCAAAAAGTCGTTCACGATGTGCGGTGCGTTGTCGATGTTGCTGTCGTCGTCGTACGCGTTCTAGTCGCCGGCGCGGCGCAGGCCGTGGGAGCGCCTCGTCCTGCTCACTCACTTTCAAATACGCCCTTCTTGTGCCCCTTTCGCTCTCTCTCTCTCTCTTTCTCTCACGCCCGACGTCGTCGTCGTCGCCTCCGCCACACTGCGCCAGGCACCCCGGAGTACCTCGCCCCAGAGACCGTGTTGCAGACGGGGCACACCCACGCCGTCGACTACTGGGCCCTCGGCATCCTCATCTTCGAGATGGTCGCCGGCAAGCCCCCGTTCACCGATGACGACAGGATGGTGCTCTTCCGCAACATCGCCAACGTCGCCTTCCACATGCCGGAGTACTTCTCCGACAGTCTCAAGGACCTGATCTCCAAGCTGCTCGTGAAAACCCCCGGAAAGCGCCTCGGTGTCGCCTCCGTCACGGCCCTCAAAGCTCACCCTTGGTTCGACGGCCTCGACTGGGTTGCGCTGGCGGCGCGCGACGTCCGCGCGCCGTACGTGCCCCCGGTCGACACGCGCGAGGACGACGAGAACACGATGAAAGGATGCACCTCTTTCTACGCCGGGGAGGGCCCGAGAATGCAAGCGGCGGCCTGCGTGCGGGCCTTCGACGGCTTCTAGGTGGTGAAATTCAAATTTCGAGCCTCGACCCCGCCTCGTCCGCCACCTTGTCGACCACAAAGTATCTCGGTTTAACGTCTAGCTCCCAGACTTGATCTCTACGAAACTACAATGATCGCAAAGCTCGCTATCGCGTCGGTTCTGGCCACAATCGTCGCCGTGGCCAGATTCAAGAAAGCCGCGAAGGCGGACTCGGAGCCCGTCGTCGTCCCGGCCCCCGAGGAGGAGGAGGCGTGTGAAACCGAGTTTGACGCTCCTGAGGTTACCGCTGGGGCCGTGTCTGAGTACGTCGTCGTGGCGAGACCCAGGCAGAGCGAACGTCGAATTCTGGGTTGATCTCACTCTCTCTCACTCTCACTCTACCCCACGCGCTGCTCGCAGGACGACGCAGACGAGGACGGTGTCCACGATCACCGCGAGTGATGGCGTCGTCGAGTCTGTCCAGGAGGACGAAGCCACCTCGAAGCCCGCGATCGCCGCGATCGACATCGACGCCGTCGCGACCGCCGATTCCTTCGAGGTCACCCCGCGCAAGTCGAGCATTTCCAAGCTCATGAAGAAGGTGAGCAACGCCGTGTCGTCTCCCAGGAAGCAGTCGACGGTCTGACGACGAAACAAGGTCGTGATCGTCGTTCGAGATGAATGATTGAAGAACATCATGATGAATGAAACAGCGACCGTATCCAATCCACCCTACTCCACCCTACTCCATCTCCCGGATGATCTTCTTCTTCCTCGCGGGCTTGGTCTCGACCGCGCCCGGGGCCGAGTGCTGTACCCGGTTCTTGTGGCGCCGCGTCTCGGCGTCCTCCATGACCCGCCGGGTCTTTTTGGCCTTGTAGATTGATTTGGGAAGATGCCGGTGGCGGATGATCGACTTGACCTCGGGCATGTGCTTGTGTTTCTCGATGAGCGCCCTGTTGTACTGGTGCTTATCACGCTCTCGGGGCAGCAGCGTGCCGAGCTGCTCGCTGGCGTCGGCCTTCCACACGCGCACGTTCATGTCGTCCGAGCCACTGTAGACAAACGTGGCGTCGCCGCTGAACAGTGTCGAAAATACCCGCTGCATCCGCTTGGTGTGGTACACCTCTCTCGAGTGGCCGCCGTTGTTCCTGAAGATGCGCACGGTGCGATCGTAGGATCCGGCGACAAACTCCCGGCCCGTCGGCGAATAGTCCACCGACATGACGGCCGAGACAAAGTCTTTATGCACGCAGGTCGACATGGACAGGTTCCGGAGGTCGTACGAGTAGAGGCACGAGTCCTCGTTGGCGATGGTGAAGTTGAGCGGCTCCATGGGATTCCAGCACACCGCGTTCGATTTCTTCATCATGATCACCTTGCGCACCGGCGTGGACGACCGGATGTCGTACAGCACGACGCCCCGATCGCTGCTGGTCGCAGCGAAGAGATCCGTCTCTGCCGGGTTGAACCGCACCGACGTGACCGTGTCGTGACCCCACGTGTACGTCCCCACGGATTCGACGCGGTTATGGTCCCACAGCTGCACGTCCGCGCCAGAGGTCGCAAACTGGTTCCGAGTCCGATGGTGGTCGACCCCGAGGAAGGCGTTTTTGCCCTCGTAAATCGTCAGCGGCGTGCTGTCCTCCTGCACCGTGCCGCCCGCCACCGGCGGCGGGGGCACTTCCCACATCCGCACGGTGCAATCCGTAGACGCCGAGATGGCAAACCTACCGCACGGCGTCACGGCCAGACCCTTGACGGCGCCGGTGTGACCGACCAGCTTCCGGAGGCAGCGCCGACCTGCGACGTCCCAGATCCGCACGTCGCCGTCGGCAGAGCCGCTAAGCAGCGAGTTAAGGGCTTTCGGGTTGCGCGCCATGGTGTTGACGCCATCGTCGTGCATGAACGAGGCGATGAACGGCTTGGCGTGCATCCTGTCGAGCTTCGCGGCCGTGAGGGCGCGCGTGTATTCGACCTGCTTGTCGAAAGGGTGGAGCTCTGCCGACAAGTTCCGGTGCACCTTCTGCACGTCGTTCGCCCGGCTGCGCGTGCAATGCTCTTCATCTCTGTTCAAGACCTTGAGCTTCATCTTCGCGGCACGACTGCATGCGACTTCCCGGCTGCGTGTGCGGTCGTTCCTTGCCCCGCGTCTGCCCCGTCGTCTTAGAGATACGTATGCTTCGAATGGACGACGACGACGCCTTGGAGGGGGAGGGAAGCGGGGAGCAGGCCGTTTTTTAATATGTGATGCCATCCTGGCATCGAGAGTCTGGCATCCTGGCATCGAGAGTCGCCCCCCCCCGATTCGTCATCTTTCTGGTCACTGAATGGCTGGGAGGCTGGATGAATGAATCGCGCTCGAGTTTCCGCCCGAGTCGGACGACGCATCGTCGCTTTTGAGCCGGGAGTCTTCCTCCTCCTACTACCAAGTCGTAGTACGATACGACCGGACGGGATTGCCGGGGTTCCCACCCAGGAATGTAGGGTATAATAAATGGGTCCTCCTGGAGCAGGGGGACGACGAAAACGTCGCACACAGCGAGCGAGCGAGGCAGGAGAAGCTGCTACTTTGTTGCGCCTGAGAGGTCAGGTTAAAGATTTCTCACGAAATACGACCCGACCGTCGTCTGGGATAGTTCTGCTCGAACACACACACCTGGTGCACAGCGCGACGAGTCGCACCGCTAGTATAGTAGTAGACGCGGATTGGGGAGTGGACAAATCCCTTCCCGCAAATTTCTTCCTCCCCTTTTCGCCGTTCGCCGTGTGCCTCCTCGCAGTGCTGGAGAGGAGGGCAAGCTAATGCGTAGCGCGGCGCGCGCGGAAAGCTCCCCGGGTACGACTCGCTCGGCGTGCTGATGAATCTTGCCTCGTCAGAAAGTTCAAAATCACGAGGATCGAGGGACGAAAATCGCACGCACTCACCTACGTTTGCGTTCGCCTTCAGGCATCTGGGAGTACTCTGCGTACGCCAATACGGTGATAAACCATGTGCAGCGCACGCAGAGGAACTTCTCGATGGACGAGAACGATGCGGCGGCGGGACCGCTCGAGACCCCGGTCGTCTACCAGCCGATGATGTTTGCGTCGCATATGCACAAGCTGCTCAACAATAAGGACGACCAGGTGAATGCGAGCAAGAAACAGGAAGCGGCCATCAACAACCTGGTGGAGGCCAACGCCGCGGCAAACGGGCAGGCGGCCAGGCAAAAGTCGGGGGCGGGGAACGCCAACGGCAACGGCAAGGCCGCACCACTTCCCCACCCTACCGTCGGAAAGCCGCTGAATGTGAAAAAGCTGCCGCTGAACAACGTGGAGGCGCATCAGCACACGGCCTTTGCCTGTGATCTCACCGCCGACGGCCCCTGCCCCGAGGAGGAGGGCTTGTTGCCGCCGGGCAGCAACAGGGCCAAGTATGCGCACGTTCGTAACGTGATTCTCAACATGTATCGGGGGGACGTCGGGCAGTATCTGGAGAAGATGTCGGCCATCACCATTTTTGAGACGGCGGAGCAGCGTGCCTACGCGCTGGCAGCGTGGACTTTTCTGAACGCGATGGGGTACATCAATTTCGGGGTGAGCGAAGCGGTGCATCATAAAGTCGCGACCGAGCCCGCGAACAAGGGGTCTGTCATCGTCCTGGGTGCCGGGTGCTCGGGGCTCGCGTGCGCGCGCCAGCTGCGTCAGAAGGGGTATAAGGTCATCGTGGTCGAGGGCCGGAACCGGCCGGGCGGCCGCGTGCACACGGAGACCCTGACGGGTCCCCGAATCAAGGATCCCAGCGGCGACGCGGGGGTCGACGGGGTGGATGGAGAGGCCCAGGCGGCCAAGGACCGGGACCTGCCCGTCGAGCGCGCCGCCGCCGACCTGGGTGGATCGGTGCGTTTTCGTTGCTCACGTACTGACTCGCTCGATTGGCTGTGGCATCCCTGGCCCCGCACCCGCACCCACCCATCTCCCGCCCTCCCTTCTCCCTTCTCCCGCCCACCGACGTCCCTCCCTCCTCACTTGCATCATCATCGTTTGCTCGCCAGGTGCTCACCGGCATCGATGGCAACCCGCTGGCGGTTATCACCACCCAGATGAGGATCCCTCTCTGGAAGATCAAGTCGGACAAGAGCCCCCTCTACCTTCCGGACGGATCCCAGGCGGACAGGGAGATCGACGAGAAGGTCGAGACCCTCTACAACCAGATCCTCGAGCAGTCGAGCGAACTGCGCACCGGCGTCGAGTGGACCAGCCACATGTCGCTGGCAGACGCACTTGAGACGCTGTGGGAGACGCACAAAAAGACGCTTGGGTTGACCAAGCCGGAGGACTGGAAGCTGGCGCGGCGCCTGTTTGACTGGCACCTCGCCAACCTCGAGTTTGCCAACGCGTCGCTGCTCAAGAACATCTCGCTCATGTACTGGGACCAGGACGACCCGCACGATCTGCCCGGTGCCCACTGCTTTGCTGCCGGACTCAACGGCCAGTGGATCCGCGAGCTGACCAAGCACGTGCCGATCTTCTACAACAGCGTCGTGGAGCGCGTCAAGAGGTTCCACGACGGCGTCCAGGTGGTCACGCCCGATCGCGTCTTTGCCGCAGATGCCGTTGTCGTCACGGTACCTCTTGGCGTGCTCAAGCGGGAGAAGATCCAGTTCGAGCCGCCCCTGTCCATGAGGAAGAAGACGGCCATCAAGCGGCTCGGCTTTGGCAACCTCAACAAGGTCATCATGCTCTTCGAGGAGGCCTTCTGGGACACGGACGACGGAGACGACATCTTCGGCTGCATTAACGCGTCGCAGGAGATGCGAGGAGAGAACTACATGTTCTACTCGTACGCGGGCGTCGCGGGCGGCGCGCAGCTGACCGCGCTGAGCTCTGGCAACGCCGCCTACGAGCACGAGCGCAGGCCCCCCGAGGAGAACGCCAGAAAGGTGCTGGACATCCTGCGCAAGATCTTCGAGCCCAAGGGTATCACGGTGCCGCCTCCGTACCACGTCATCTGCACGTCGTGGGGCGGCGACCCCCTGGCGCACGGCGCCTACTCTTCGATGCCCGTCGGGTCGATCGGCGGGGAGGACTACGACATCCTCGGCGAGACTGTCGGCGGCAGGCTGTTCTTCGCCGGCGAGGCTACGAACCGAAAGTTCCCAGCGACCATGCACGGCGCCTTCTACACGGGACTGTGGACGGCGGCCAACTTGGACGCCGTCTTCAGCGAGCGGTCGGCCAAGAAGCGTCGCGAGATGGAGAAACAGCGTGACAAGATGCTCGAAGACCTGGCCGCGCAGAACGCGGCGGCTTTGGGAGATCACTACCGCCCAAAAAGGCCCGGAAGGCCGCCCAAGCGCAAGGAGCCGGCGACCGCCACGGGCGTCCTCACGCCGGCCGTCATCGAGCTTCGCAAGGCGAGGTTGGAGATGCTCTTCAACGACGCCAACCACCCCCCGCACATCGTCGCCAACAGCGGTGCGCTCAAGGGAATCCTCGGCGTGGGAGATTGGTCGACGCACACGCTCATCTTCGTCGAGGCCCGTCCCGGAGAGGAGCCGATCTACGCCCTGATCGACTCCAGGACGCTGCTCCGGTTGTCGCAGAACGTCGGCGCCAACTCGCTTGAGGTCCTCGCCGCGAGCCTCTCCGAGGACGCCATCGGGCCGCACAGCGACAAGATCCAGAGCTTCCACGACGCCATCGTCGACTCGCGCCGCCACTCCAAGGTGCAAGCGAGGACGACCAGCAGCGAGCCCAAGCCGACGAAGGACGCCTCGTACTACCTCGACCTGCTCGACAAACTGTAGGCAAGGTTTGAAGGTTTGAATGTGTAAAATGAAAATTCAGCAGCAAATCGTTGTAGTAGTATACATACGCCGTCGTCACCATCATCGATTCGTCCGTCCGTTCGTCTCTCTCTCTCTCTCTCTCTCTCTCTTGCTCTCGTGTCACGCCCATCCACGCCTCGTTCATCCCCTCAGAGGATGTGCTTGCGCTTGGTGTACCTGTAGATCGAGATGAAGATCCACGTGCACCCAAAGACGATGGCCGCCGTTGTGCCCCAGAACCCAATCACGCTGTTCTCCATGGTCGACCTCAGGTTCATGCCAAAGATGCCCGAGATGCAGGCGCCCACGGCCGCCGCGAACGACGCGATCGACAGCAACAGCTCGATCCTGTTCACGTCGTATCTCCGCAGCGACAGGGACACGTTGATGCTCTCCTCGAGATCGCGGGCTCCCTGCAGCAGCCTGTCGGCCTCTGACCGGGTGATCTGCGCCCGCTGGCCGTAGTACTCGAGCACGTCCTCCGTCTCCTCGAGCTCCCGCTCCTCGTCGTCATTCTCCTGCATCTCTTGCTCGATGTCCTGCTCCTGCGTGGCCAAGAACTGCGCGTCCAAGCGGTCCCGCCGGTCCCTCTCCTCTGCTGAAAGCTCTGCCCGGTCCGTCGACGACAGCGGGTAGTACTCGGAGCCTTCGAACTTCCCGTCTGCGTTCTGCGCCCGCCCGTCGCCGCCCTCCATCCTCGCTTCGCGCTGGCGCTTGTTCAACTCCCTCAATTTCCGCTTCTCCTCGCGGATCGGCCGCGTCGACAGGTTCAGCTCGGCAATCTTCTCGTCGTCCTCCAGCAGCCCCTCGATCACCTCTTCGATAGCGTCTGCCTTGGCCTCCAGCGCCACCAGCACGTCCTTCACCCGCCGCAACTCTTCCAAATTGGCCGGCGTGATGAACTTTGGCAGCTTTTCTAGCACGATCTGCACCCGCTCGGACGCGGCCACCAGCTCGGCCTCCAGCTTGAGCGTCGCCACGTTGAGCGCCGCCTCGACCACCTCGAGCTCGAACGGGAACCTGTACTGAAGGTACTGGATGTCTCCAGACCCCTCGCCGCTGCTGTAATACGCGCTGTCCCCGCTCATCAGCAGCCTGTCCCGCTCCTCGTCGACCGTCGACGCCGGGATCCCCCCCTTGCCGTTGCTCCTCCGGCCCACGTCGGGGTTGTGCGAGTACTTGAGCTTCGTGCAAAGAATCTCGACAAACTTCTTGCTGGACTTTGAGTATGGCTCGAACAGCAACACGCGGTCCATCGTCAGGAAGGCCCGCACCCCGCCCATGTTGATCAGGATGCAGTCGTCCTTGCAGTTGATCCCGATGTTGGACTTTGTCGTGATGGACCCGTCGACTGTCCGCAAATCGCGCGGCGGCAGGTTGTACTGCCGGATGAGATCCCTCCTCCGCACGTGGCTCAGCCTGGTCCCGCCGGTCCCGTCGATCCGCAGCACCTCGAACGTCGCCTTGCCCGCCTGCGTGCTCGAGTTGGCCTGCGAGTTGAGCGTGTCCCACAGCGACGTCGGGGTCTTTGCGGCCAGCGACCCGTTGCCGTTCGACGACGTCGAGTTCGAGTTCGAGGTCGAGCCGCCGTTTGACGACGTCGAGTCCCCGCCCTCGGCCACGTCGCTCCAGTCCCCGCTGAGCGTCGCATCCGACACGTCCAGCGAGCTCAGCACCGCCTCTCGCAGCTGCCGCAGGAGCGGCTGCAGCGTCGACTTGCTCCCCCTTCCGCTCCCGCTTTCGCTTTTACTCGTGTCTGCGTCTGCGCCCTCCGGCTCCGACCCCCGCGGTCGTCGCGAGAGCAGCAACGACGTCGACGAGAGCGGCGGGAGTCGATTCGTCCCAAAGCCCGCTCGATTCAACTTGGGCGTGGCTCCCCGTGGCCCCGGGCCCGTCCCCGCACGCAGATGCCTCCGCGGTGCGCTGTTCAAGCCCACGAGCATCCTGGCGCGGTGGTTCCCGTCCTATCCTCGTCTGTCTGTGGAGCTTTTGATTGGGTAGGATTTGGTGGTCTTGGACGCAGCGTTTGTGGCAGTCCTCGTCTCGTATTGTCTACGCCTCGTGCGCGCTTCAATAAACGGACTGTCACCGTTCGGATTAGATAAGGATGGGGTGGGTTGTGGTGGCTTACAAAGGGGGGAAATCGCCTCAAGTCTGTCACGCATCGTCATCACCGCATGAGCCCGCTCAGCAGGCCGCTCAGCATGTCACCGCCGCCGCGCATGCTTGGCACGTACTTGCTGCTGAGCGTGACCTTGCAGAGGTCGACCAGCGAGGGGTCCCGCACCCCACCCTCCGACTCCTCCAGCGCCTTGATCCCCACCTTGACCAGTTTCTCGTTCCTCCGCACCATCGCAATCACCAGCAGGTACGCGCACTGGCTCGTGCTCGCCTCCTTCATGGGCTCCTTGCACACGCCGAGGTACCTCCCGAAGATGCCCTTTGCCATGAAAAATGCCTCCTTCATGTACTCGAGCGGCATGCACTCGAGGACGTGCAGCATCGTACGCGCCACGAGGAGGTCACAGTCGTTGTAGTACGCGTCGTTCGCGCGCATCTGGTTGATGTCGGCGTTGACGGTGTTCCACACGGCGTCCTCGTTCCGGCTCCTGATGAGATCCGGCAGGGCCATCCCGACGCCCTTCCACGAGGTCAGCACCGACGTGTAGGTCCCCGCGGTCAAGTACATCCTGCTCCGGAACGCGTCGACGGCCTTGGCCTTCTCGTCGCCCTCGCCCTCTCCGCCCTCTCCCTCTCCGCCCTCTCCCTCTCCGCCCTCCCCGGCCGCGTCCTTGAGCCAGACCATCGTCCTGTGCTTGAGCTGCTGCATGCCGGCGACCAGCGTGTCCGTCATGGACACCGAGTCCGAGTTCCCGGCCGCCGCCTCCCGCCTGCTCTGGGACAAACCGCCCTCCCCGCCCGCGCTACGCTCCACGTCCTTCTCCCGGAGCTTGGTGTACCCGTTCACCACAAGCAGCACCCGCGCGCAGCTCTCGTCCCCGAACGCGACCCCGTCCGTCTTATAACTGTCCAATAGAATCGTCCCCAGCTCGACGCCACACTGATAGTCCCCGCCGGCAAAGTGCTTGACGGCCCCGTGCGCACACATGTCGTACGAGTCGGCAAACTTATTCTTGGACCTCGCCCGGTAGTACGACGTCTTGAGCATCTCGTGGCCCTCGTAGGGATTTCCGTCGTCCAACGACGCCTGCAACCGCTCCAGCACCTTGGTCGTCAGCGACGACGTCGTGGAAGGAGGAGGCGGGGCCATGATGGTGGCGGTCTCTCGATCGATCTCCGCCGCTGCGTGTTCGTCTTTCGTTGTTCGTTCCCTCGTCCCCGGCAACAACCAGATGATGCGATTTGATGCGACGAGATGACGGACTCCTCGTTGTTGTTGGTCGTCGCGGGAACTGGAAGGCTCTTCGAGTTTTTTTTGGCCAAAAATGCCCATTGGCACGCGAGGACCACCCACAAGAAAACCTCGACCATTTACCCCGCCGTCACCACCGTCGCCACCGTCGCCACCGTCACCATGCAGACCGTTCTGAGATCGTCCGCGCGCGCGCTGCTGTCGACGGCCCGATACGAGGCCAGGGAGGCCGGCATCGCGCTCCCTTCCTCCTCTTCGTTCCTCTCGAGCACCTCGTTTGGCTCGGACGCAGACACGCACGACGACTTCAAGCCCAAGGCCAAGAGCGGCGCATCGTCTTCGGTCGACGACGTCATCTCGGCCGACGTGAAGAGCCACAACGTGTTCCTGTACATGAAGGGCGTGCCGACGCAGCCGATGTGCGGGTTCAGCAACATGGCCGCGCGGATTCTCGACGCGTATGGCGTCGAGTACGGATCGAGGGACGTGCTCAGTGACCCAGAGCTGCGGGAAGGGATCAAGGCGTACACGGCGTGGCCCACGATTCCGCAGATTTTCATCGAGGGGGAGTTTGTCGGCGGGAGCGATATCCTCATGGAGATGCACCAGAGCGGCGAGCTGGAGCAGAAGCTGAGCAAATATATGAAATAGGCCGTTGGTTGGGTTGTGGTTGGGTTTTCGTTTCGTTTTATTCGTAAGTGAGTTACGCGAGTTACGTGAGTTTGTGGCCCCGGCCGCTGAATGCCCGGAAACCCGCGCTGCTGGTGGACGGCCTGACGCCGTCTGGTGCCGCGGACGTTCCCGTCCCCGTCCCAGCCCCACTTCTCGCGCCCCGATCGACGACCCGCACGCCGCTGCCCGCCCTCCCCGTCGCCGTCCCAGTCGGCGCCCTTCCCTTCCCGAGGTTGTCCAGCATGTCGACCCACCGCGCCCGCCGCAGCCACGCCGGCACCTCGTTGACCCACCGAGCCTGGACGACGTTCTGCAGGAACCAGACCAGGTGTCCCGCCAACATGCCCTGGATGCCGTGCGCCGGGTTGGCGCCCTGGACGAGGTCCACGAAGAACAGCGCAAAGGGCAGGTAGAGCGCCTTGAGGGTGATCAGCCCGAACAGGCTCACATTCACCTCGGGGCCCTGCGTCCTGCTCCACAGGTACAGCATCTGGAATATGAGCGCCTGGCCATGGAACGGCATGGCGAACGGCACCAGCACCAGGTCGACCACGAGGATGGCGGCCATCCCGAGCATGGCCCCCCAGATTGACGCGGCCGCGTCTCCGAGGAAGGCCGCCTGCTCGTAGCTCACGCCGTACTTGAGCAGCCAGATCAAGTTGAACAGGAAGTTGATGGAAGGCACGCCGATGATGGTAAAGTTCAGCAGCAGGCGGTGGAGGCCGGGGAAGGACACGGACGGTGCAAAGGGCGGGAAGCTGAAGAGGGAAACCGGCCAGTGGTGGTACATGTACTGCGACGGGAGCACGCCGAAGAACGCCGTGAAGCCCTGGTGGTAGTGGAGGTGGTGGAGGTGGTGGTCATGTCGGCAATGAGAGGAGGGCGGACGGCGGACGGCGGACGGC
>Ga0181573_10002995_pt1 | contig 15250 bp, 8 predicted proteins | sample 101ome_25_FD_148643 | JGI IMG/M metagenome (GOLD analysis project Ga0181573, IMG submission 148643) | Coastal salt marsh microbial communities from the Groves Creek Marsh, Skidaway Island, Georgia - 101409BT metaG (spades assembly) | ecosystem: Environmental > Aquatic > Marine > Intertidal zone...
ATCCCCCCCCCCCCCCCCCCCGCCCCGACGCCCGCCAGCCCCCTCTCCTCCTCCTCGGCCAGCGCCAGGAGCAGCGGGGAGATGCCCCCCCCGTCCGGCCCGAGCGACGGGCGGGAGCCCGCGCCGCCGCCGCCGCGCGCCGACCCGCCCGACCGCGCGCCGCCCCCGGCCGACCCCTTGCCTCCCCTGCCCCCCGCGTGGGGCGAGGAGCCGGCGGGGAGGCCGCCGACCCCCCCCCCCCCGGGGGGCCCGGGGGGGGGGGGGGGGGGGGGGGGGGGGTTGAGGTTGGGGGTGGCGACGTGGTGGTGCGGGTGGGGGGGCGGGAGGCGGTGGTGGCCCGCCCCGCCGCCCCCGCCCGCCCGAGGCAGGGGGAGGGGCGTCGCGCCCGTCGGCTGCCCCGAGCCGGGTCCGGCCGGGGTGGGGTCGGCCGGCGTCCGGGGGGGGGCGCCGCCGCCCGAGGCCCAGAGGCCCGCGGGGTAGCCCGCCCCCCAGGCGCCGGACCAGGGCGCGACGTCTTCCATCCCCTCTCTCCCGCCCCCCGCCCCGCCCAAGACGCCGCCGAAGGGAAATCCGGGCTCCCGCGCGTCGATCGCTCCCCCGCCGTGGGCCGAGCCGAAGCCGCCCGGGCCGCCGCCGGCGCCGCCGGCGCCCCCCGCCGCCCCCCCCGGCGCCGGCCCCGTCGCCTCCCCCCCCTGCGCCCTCCGCGCCAGCGCCCCCAGCCAGGCGCACGAAGTCGCGTACTCCTCCAGCGCGTCGTTGAATCGCCCGATCTGGTCCTTCAGCGCCAGCCGCTCTCGGTAGCGGGCGAAAAACGCGGGGTTCTCCTCCTCGAGCCGCCCCCACACGAGCCGCGTGAGACCCGGGAGCACGCCCGCCTGTTCGTCGAGGACGGCCTCGGTGCGGCCGAGGGGGAGGTAGAGCTGGAGGCATCGCTCGACGAGGGCCTGGACAAGGCTGACGTCCGCGGGGGTGGCGGCGGAGAGGCCGGGGTCCTGGGGCGCGGGGGGGGGCGGGCGCGGCCGTGGGCGGGGGCGGGGGCACGCGGGCGAGCGAGCGGCGCAAGGGTGCGCGGGAGAGGCTGAATGGTTCGTTGAGAGGTCCAAGCGTCCACGTTCAGCGTGAAACGTGGGCTGTATCGGTGCAACCCCGCGACTCGGGTCCGAGAGCGGAGAGGAGAGGGGGTCAGCAACGGCCGACGTTCCGCCGTCCCCCGTCGACTCGCCATCCCACAAAGCGGTCAGCGACGGGATCGGGGGCCTCCCTGCTGTATCAGATGCCTCTATGACGCCGCAGTGGAGAGAAGTGCCCCACATTTCCGAGGGGCGTCGGTCTCGGTCGCGGCCCCTCTCGACACAGGCGATGGAGTCATTGTCGTGGCGCGGGGGGCGAGCTGAGGCGCCCCGCGACCGCGGCGCGCTCAAGCTCCCCGAAGAGGGAGCGGAGCGAGGCGCGGTCGTCGGTGTTAGATAAACCATGAATCGATCTCCAGGCGAGGCCACAAGCCGACACGGCCGCGCCTGCGCGCGTCGCGGGGACCGCCATCGGCTCGTTCCTGGCTGGACGACGGTGGAGCGCCCTGAAAGCGTCAGATGCACTGTTATATTTTAGACGGGTTGAGGTCTCGTGTCATTCAGATCACCAGAGAAGTGTCGCGGAGGGAGAGGCCTCCGCCGCATCCCCCGACCGCCGACGCCCGACCCTCCGACGCCCCGCCCCCCCCCACCTCCGCGCCCCCCCACCCCCAGGCCCATCGATGCCGCGCCGGCGAGGCGAAGGCGAGGCCCCATTCGAGAGCGTTCTCGTTGCCGGAGCCGACGCCCGTCTCGTCAGCCGCCTGCGGCGGGGACACAAGGAGCTGTCCCGCCTGGAAGGGAGGCACCTCGACCGCACCGTACCCGGGGCGCCCCCGGCCCGGCCCCGCATCGTCGGCCCCGATGGCCGGCCCCTGCGCCGAGGTGTCTTTGGGCCTGCGGCGGTCCCCTCGACCGCGAACCTGGGCCGCCGCGACTCGGCCGGCCGCGACGACGGAACGCACGCGGACCCCGCCGCCGCCGTCGATCCCCGCGACGTCGCCGACGCCGCCCGGAGGCGCGCGGGCGACGCGGCGCGTAGGGCGCGCACGGACGAGGCTCGCCACGCGAGGGCCGCGTTCGACGAGCGCGTCGCGGCTGAGCGGGCCCGCCTGGCCGCCCAACTCTTCCCCGCGGGCACCGCTGTCGACGCCGCCGCCGACGACCACCTCTCCCGCGCCGCGAGATACGCGATCCAGGGAGGCCCCTCGGGCTCCGGAGCCGCGACGGAGCCCAGTCGGCTTGTCCGCGCCGCCGCCCACCGAGTCGACCAGCTTGCCCGGCAGTCGGTCGTCCGACAGATGGCGCTTGAGGCGAGTCTCTTTCTCTCTCTCTCTCTCTCTCTCTCCCTCTCTCTCTCGTTGACTATCCCCCGCTTTCCTACCCTCAACTTTTCCCTCTCACTTAACCCTCCACTCCCCAGGCGCACTTTGTCGAATCCCGAGACCGGGCCACGACCCAGGTGCTGGCGACCGAGGCCGAGAGGCTGAGGCGGGAGCGCGCGGGGGCGCGGGCAGCGCGGACGCGGGCGGAGGAGGCCTCCGCGCAGGGAACCGCCGAATTCGGCGGTGCCGGAGCCAGGGCCGGGCCCTCTGGGCGGTCGGACCGGGCGGTAGGGCTGGTCGGGACGTCGTCGCGGCGGCTCGGGGCCGGCGCCCTGGGCGACGACGACGACGAGGCCACGCCCGCTCCGGCTCCGGGGAGGCTCGGGGATCTCCTGCCCCTGCTCGACGCCGAGGGGTGGACCCCCACGGCGGCGGACGGCCCCGCCCCGCCCCGAAGGCCCGATCTGACGGATTCTCTCCGCTCGCACTCCTCCCGGCGGCTCGCCGCCTCTGCCGTCCTCGGCTCGGAACCCAGCCTCAAGGGGAGAGTCGGGGACGGGCACCGCCGTCCCACCCTCGCCACGATATCCCGCGCCGCCTCAGTGGCCGAGACGCTGCGGAGCCTCGCCGACGTCACGTCAAGCCGTCGGTCTAACCCCAGCCGGGCTGTGAGCCGCCGAGTGTCCTCTGCCGGCGGGGGGAGCCGGCGCGAGACCGCCGACGCTGCCGGCCAATTGGTGAAGGAGCAGCGGGCGGAACGCGCCGAGTCTCTGGCGTCACGACTTTGGACCCTGCACTCGGCGCAGAGGCCGAGCCGGGCCTCGTCCCGCGACAAGGTTGGGGAAGGCGGGAGGTCCCGCCGGGGGTCGGGGGCGGGCTCCGACCACTCACGCGGGGAACCCTCGGCCCCTCCCGGAGGAGCGCTGCGGTCGGGCCCCGCCCCGACGGTCCCGCGGTCAGGGTCAACCGGGCATGGGATCGCGCCCCATCTGCCCCGCGGAACCGTGGCCGCGCCCCGCGGCGACTCGGACGCCCTTCGTGGGACCGTGTGGGAGGGATCCGGGGACGTGGGACGGTCGGGAGGGGGGGGTTGGGGGGGAGGGGGAGGGGGGGACGGAGGCGCGTCTCCCGCTGCGCCCTTTGGCGGCCGCGGCCGCCGGTCAGAATCGCCGACGGGTGCCTTTGGCGGCCCCGGCGGCCCCGGCCCCGGCCTCCGCGGCCCCGACGGCGTCGCCGTCGGCCACGGCCCCGCCCGCGCCCGCGCCACGTCGGCCTGCCGCGCGACGTCGGCCGGACGTGCCGCAGGCCGGCGCTGGGCTGCGGAGCGCCTCCGCACGGCCCAGAGGGCCGACGCCGAGCTCGATGCGCGCGAGGAGGCCGTCGCAGCCAGCCGGCCCCGTCGCCGCTCGACGTTTGAGCCGTTCGATTCCGATGCGGCGGGTGCCGCCGGAGCCGGAGCCGGGGCGGCCGGCGTGTCGGCCGAGGGCGACGCGGCTGGGGCCGGGGCCAGCCCCGGTGGCGGAACCACCCCTTCCAGGCGGCCCCCGCGCCCCTCCCCAGAGCCCTTTCAGTACGTATTCCCGCCGGCATCTCCGCCGAAGCCGGCCCCGGCGACGTCGTTCGACGCGTACCTGGTGGCGCCCGACCGGGAGGACGGCGGCCGGAGGGGCGCCGTTGGGGCCTCTCTGGGCGCCTCTCTGGGCGCCGGTGGCCCCCGTCTGGGCGAAACGGGCGTCGTGGCCCTCGACGCGCCCGCGCGGGAGGCGGCGGCGGCGGCGGCCCTTGCCTCCCTCGAGGGGGCGCCGTCGTCGGGGGGAGCCGCCGCCACCGCTCGCGCCGCTGCTGCCGTCGCCTCCCGCGCCGCCCGCGCCGAGGCCGCACGGCGGGCCCGGCGTCTCTACACGCGCGCGTGCCGCGCCGCGGGGGCGCCCCCGAGCGCCGCCGTGCAGGCTCAACTGGAGGCGCTGGGCGGTGGGGTCGCGGAGGCGGGCGAGGGCGGGGGCGACGGTCGAGGCGGACCCGACGGGGCGGCGACGGACTCCCCGTCCCTCGACCTGGGCGGCGTCGACTTCGACGAGCGGGGGGCCCAGGCCCTCGCCCTCTCTCTCCGGGCGATGGCCGTCGAGGCCCCCCCGCCCCTGCCCCCGCGGCCGGCCGCAGTCGACTCGAACGACGACGACGCCGCCACCGCCGCAGCCGCGGCGGCCGCCGCGTGGCGCGTCTCGGCGGCCGGCACCGGAGCCCACGACGCGGCCCTCGTCTGGCTCGGGCGCGGAGTCTCAAGTCACCCCGTGGGAACGTTGGACCTGTCGGGATGTCGGCTGACCGAGGCGGGGGCGGGGGCCCTGGCCGCCGCCCTCTTTGGGGGGGGCGTCGCGATCGGCGGGGAGGCTGGGGCCGGAGAGCACGAGGGCAGTGGCCCCGCCGCGGCGGCGACGCTGCCCCTCGCGGCGGCCGACGGCGATCCCGACCGACCCGCCGACCCGCCCCGGGCCGAGCCCGGGCCCCTGCACGCCCCCGCCCTCGTCCGAGGCGGCCGCGCCCCACCCCCCGCCGCCCCCGCGCCGCGACCCCGGGGGGCCGAGTGGGGCGGGACGGGGCCGCTGCGGACCCTCCTCGAGGCGGGGGCGCCGGGGGCGCGGGCGCAGCCGGCCCTGCCGGGCCTGCCCGTCCCTGCGGCCGCCCGGCGCTGGGCCGAGGTCGAGGGTGCCGCGCGGCCCGCGTCGGCCGCCGCCGCCCCCGTCGGCCGGTGGGTTAAGCCCCCCGCCGCCGGGGGCGACGGGAGAAAGCCCCCCGCCAAACCCAAGGGGAAACCGAAGAAGGGCGCGGGGAGGGGCGTGTGGGCCGCGGGCGGGCAGGGGGCGGAGGCGGAGGGCACCGCCGAACCCGACGGTTTCGACCTGTCGGCCTCGGGTCGCTACGATCCCTTCGCCGCCGGTCGCGCGGCGGGAGCGGCCCGGTCGGCGGCGCAGCGGGCGCTCGCAGAGACGGGGAGCCGGTCGGGCGCTGCGGCCCTGCTCGCGGGGTCTGCGCTCCTAGCGGGCGCGGCGTCGGGCGTTCCCCCTCCCGCCCCGTCGACGGGCCCCGCCGAGGCCAGACGTCTCGTCGAGCTCTCGCGCGACGCGCTGCGGGCGGGCAGGCCGGGGGCCGGGGTTGCTCCCGCGACGAGGGCGGCCGGGTTGCGGGCGGCCGTCCTGCCGCTAGCGTCGCGGCCGGCGACGGCCGCCGGCCGACTCTCTGCACTTGGCGCCGTTCCCGGCGACGCGCCCCTTGGCGGCGCGAGCCGGCCCTCGGACACGGCGACCCGCACGGGAGTCGGCCTCGCTCCTCCCTCCCGCGCCCTCATGGAGGCCTCCCTGCTGCCGACGCTGCCGTGGGCGCTGCGGCCGACGATGGCGGGCGGCGGCGCCGTCGCGTCGGCGCCGTCCTTGGCGCCCTTCGCGCCCCCGTCCCGAGGTGGCGCCGGTGCCCGCGCGCCCCTGCCCCCCAACTCGACCGACCCCTATGCCCCCCACGGCGGCACGTGGACGGCGCGAGAGGCCCACCGCGTGGCCGCGGCCGAGGCAGCCCGCGACGCCGCCCGCACCCGCGCCCGCGACGCTGCCGCTGCCGCTGCCGCCGCCGGCCGGCCGCCGCCCCGCGGGCCCCACTACACGGCAGTCCACGAGGCCGGCCAAGCGGGAAGGCGCCCCCCACCGCGCGCCGCGGGGGGTTACGACGACGACGTCGGGGCCGAGAGGTGGGCCGAGGGAGGCATCCGCCTGGCTGACCTTGACGCCGCCAATGCCTCCGCCGCAGAGGGTGATGGCGGCGCCGTGTCTGGCACGGCGGGAGGCCGCACTGCCCGCGAGATGGCGCGCACCGTGGCGGCTCTTCGGGCCGAGGGGGCGAAGAGAGAGGTCGCCACCGTCGTCGAGGCTGAAGTTGTCGACACGGGGCCCGTCGCGTTGCCGCCGACCCTCCTCGCCCTGTCGCTCGAGGCGCTTGACCTCAGCGGCAACGTCCGCCTCGGCGCCCGCGGTGCCGCGGCCCTTCTCGCGCGGCTGGGAGGTGCCGCGCAGCCCGGAGGACCGCCCCGTCCAGGAATGGGGATCCCTATCCCCGGGGCTCGTCTCCGCGTCCTGTCTCTGTCCGGTTGCGGCCTTGGCCCCGGGACAGGAGCCGCCGTTGCCGCCGCGCTTGCCTCGGGCGCGCTCCCAGGGCTCGAGTCGCTCGACCTCAGCGACAATGCCCTCGGCGCGGGATGCGCCCGAGCCATCGCCGCTGCCGTGCTACCGCCGCCCGAGGCGCGGACCAAGGGTGGCGGCGGCGACGGGAAGAAAAAGAGGGCAGGAGGAGAGGGCAACGCCACCGACAGCGGCGGAGCCAACGCCGCGGCCGTCGCCGCTCCCCCCCCACCTCCGCCCTTTGCATCCTCCTCGCCCCGCCTGAGGTCGCTGGATCTCGGGCGCAACGGGCTCGGGGACGAGGCGGGGGCTCATCTTGTCCGGGCGATGACGGCAGCGTGGAATCAAAAGCCCAGCGCGCTGGCGCTGACGAGCCTGGGCCTGGCCGGGTGCCGCCTCGGACGCCGATCGGGCCTCGCGCTTGCGTGGTTGTTGCGCCGCGTGTGCGACGACCTTGGAGTGGGGGCGTACGGCGACCCGGACAGCTACGGTGGGGAGGCGACCCGGGCGCTCCAGGGCGCAACGCGCGCCGTGGCGCCGGCTGCCGACGATGAGGCCTCGGCGCGGCGCCTGGGGCTCGACGTCGACAACTGGACACTGCGGCTTGACGTGTCTCGAAACGCCTTCCCGGGCATCTGCGGGTGCCTTTTGGCCCGCCAGCTCCGCAAGCTTGGCGCCCTCGTCGACGCCGACGGCCGCCCTACCGTCGTCGACGATGACGTTGTCGGCCCCGGCGGCGCTCCCCCCGCCCGCCCCTGCTGGGTTCTCGGCCGCGTCGCCGTCCTCCGCGCTGGCGTCTCGGCCCCCGAGCTCCGCCCGCAGTCGCTCGCGCTGGGCGAGGCTGTCGCAGGGATCGCCGAGCTCGTCGCCCTGAGGCCCGAGTGCAAGGCGTCCTTCCAGCCGGGCGGTGGCAAGATTGTCGACAACGACGGAAAGCGGTGGAAGCCCCCCAAGGCCAAGAAAGGCAAGAAGAAGGGCGGAGTCAAGCCCCCCAGACCTCGGCCCACGACGCTGGGAGAAACGATGCTCATCGAGGCTGCGGAACCCGAAGAGCGTGCTTGGCTCGCTCTCCTGGTAGAGCACGAGCTCGAGGCCACGCAGCGCGACTGGGACGCTCGGAGGGCACGCGAGGCGGCGGCCCGGGCGGCCCAGCCCGCTGGCGAAAAAAAGAAGGGGGTCGCGGGAGCCGCCAAAACGGGCGGCAAGGCCGCCAACCCCAACGCAGCCGACCCCGGCCCGGCCGGAGCGGGCGGCGCCGGCTCCGACCCCACCGACCGGGACCCGCCGCCCGCCCCCCGTCCCCTCCGCACCGTCCGGGTCGCCAGCCGCGCGTATCGGCTGCTCAACGAGGACTTCCCCGCCGGAATGCGGTCGCAGTTCGACGTTCGCGACCTGCGGTGGGACGAGCGGCTGCCGCAGCGGGGCAAGATTGAGCTCTGCGTCGTGGACACCCCGGCGGCCCGGGCGCTGTCGGCGGCCCTTTGCCCCGAGGGGGGGTCGGCCGCGGCGCGGGCCTGGGCTCCGGGCTTCGGCGGGCCGGGCTTCCCGGAGTTGGGGGGGGTCGCGGGGGCAGGGACGGCGCTCTCTGGCCCCGGCGGCCCTCGCCTCGGCCGGCCCGGGACGGCGACCCTCGGCGGCCGTGCCGCCGAGTGGGGCCGGTCCCGCGGGCAGCGGCCCTTCACCGGGCGCGCGAGCCTCGTCGGGGGAGCGGCCGGCCCGCCCTCGCCCGACGCCTCGGCCCGGCGCCGGCCGGGCACCGCCCTCGACGCGCGCCTGTCGCTCGCCGCGTCCCTGGGGCGTCCCGGGGGGGGGGACGGGGCCCCCGAGCCCCCCTCGGCCCCCCCCGGCCTCGACGAGATGGACGAGGTCCTCGACGACGCCGGGGGCGACGACGACGGCGACGACGACGGCAGCGACGACGGAGGATTCGGCGTCGCCGGGGGCGGCTCCGGCGGGTGGGGCGCCACGGAAACCATGCGGACGATGGGCTCGTTCGATCCCGAGGCGTGGCGCGGGGGGAGGCCGGGCGTCGGCGCGGCGCGGCTGGGGTCGCCGCGGCTGGGTTCAGCGCGGGCGCCGGTCGGCCTCGGCGCGAGTCTGGGCGGGGCGGCCCGCGCCGACGGCGGTGGCTGCGGCGGCGGTCGACCCTACTGGTTGGAGCCAGCCACTGCGGGCCGGCCCCGCACCGCGCGCGAGGGTCTCGCGCGGTGAGAGGTGAGGGGGGAGGTGGAGAGCGGGACTCTTCAAGTGGCTTCCTCGCCCAGACGCCACAGACGATCCCCCCGCCCCACGGCGCTCCGCACCGCCAAATCCACACCACCGACTCCGCACCGCCTCCTCACCGGATGATGGCCCAGCCCGTCTCGAGCCCGTCCATCTTGGCGAACCCGGCGCCCGAGGCGTGGATGCCGCAGGTGTCAGCGCCGTGCATGTAGTCCTCCTTGAACTCCGCCCAAACGCGCCGGTTCTGCTTGCCGTCGAACGTCCGGTCGTAGAGCTGGTACCCGCCACGGAGACCAACGAAGTCGGTGTACTCCATTTCCTCGAGAGCCTCGAGCGCCTCGTAAACCTCCTCCTTGCCGTCAACGTCAAAGACGATGACCTTGGCGTCCTTCTTTCCGCCGAGGGCCTTGTCCAAGCGGCCGGCAAAGTCGGGGATGGGCTCGTACTCGTAGACGCGCGTGTTGAGCTCCTTTGACCAGGCCTTCTTGCACGTGTGGTAGGGCACGGAGATGACCATGTTGGGGCCGACGTTGTTGCGGTCGAAGCAGATCTTGCCCTCGCTGGTGGCGTACGCAGAGCGCACGTCGAGGAACTTGTAGCCAAAGTTCTCGATAAGCTCCCGCGCCTCCTCGGGTCCGGCGACGCCGGCCTCGGGGTATTCCTTCGCGACGCGGGCGGTGAGGTCCGGATCGGGGAACTGGCCGGGGAGAGCCGCGCGAGCGCGGACCTGGCGGGCGGCGCTGCAATGGATTGGAGGGGGGGGGGGGTCGGCAGGGGGCGGGGGGGGGGGAGGCAGTGACGACTGAGCAATTCAGGGGTCGGTATGCGCACGAGGTGGGTTATCTGGACAATCGTTGCGCAAATGGCGGACGTTGACCGCCGCGGCACGACGTCTAGGTCGCGGGGGGGGCGGACGGGCGCCGCGACGTTCGCGGCCGGCGCCAAGCTGCCCCTTCACGACTTCTCGTGTACCTTGGACGCCAATACGGAGGTGTAATCGATATTTTCTTGGAGATCTAATCCTATTCGAGGTACGTCGCGTGTGTGCAGTCCCGTTTGTGAAGCGCGCGAGGCCATCCCCAGCCGCGTCGCGACCCGGTGCCTTTGCGGCCCTGTGCACTCGCCGGACGGTCGGCGCGGAAACGGCGGGGGAGACGACGCGAAGGGAGGCCATATTGGTTTCGAAGAGCGAGTCGACGAGGGAGAGAAGAAGCGAGGGGGGAGAGGAAAAGGGGCGCGATGAGGCCTCTAGAGACAAGCCCAGACGCAACCCCAGGGCGGGGGCCAACCTGCCGCTTCAACGACCTTCCCGACCCCCCTATCAGGACCGCCCCAGAACAGTCTTGAAATACCGCCGCACCGCCTTGATCTGCGCCGGCGTCTCCGGGCTCAGCCTCCGGATCCCCCCCTCGCGGTCTCCCCGGGTGTCGAATGCCCGCTGCACCCGTTCGAGCGCCTCGTCCGCCGTCGCCACCCCCCATGCCCTTCCCAACAGGCAAGCTCCCACCGTCCCCGCGCGACCGCGACCGCCCCAGCAGTGAACGTACACGGATTCTCCGCTTTCCAATCGCCGCGCCAGGTCCTCGACGTACAGGGCCAGGGCGTTGCCGCTCAGCGTGACGGCGCTGTCAGTGGACATCAGCGGATTCTGGTCGTCGCCGCCGTCGTTATCCTCCTCGCCAAGGCTGCCATCCATCGACTCGAGGGTCAGGCTACCCGTGGCCCAAGCGGCGGGTGCGTCCTCCCTCCCGTCGCTCATTTTGTCCGCGTCGTCGTCGTCCTCGTCAAGGCTGCCGGGGGGCACACCCAGGTCCCTCACGGGGTAGCACGCGAAGCGCATCGTCGGCCTCGGGTCGTCGTATCCCTTTTCCCTGCGACGAGGGGGTAAGAAGCGGTCCAGATCCCGGTTGCGCAGCCGAGTGACCTCGCGGCCAGGGGGCGGCGGGTGCACGGCAGAGGCGGCGAAGAGGACCGTCGGCTTGTAGGGGAGAAAGCCTGGGGGAGGGGAAAGAGGGTGGTGGGGTTAGAGAGAGGGAGAGGAGAGGACGAGGAGAGGGGGCAAGAGGTGGCGAACCCCTCGCGTCCCCTGACCCCCTCCCCCCCCCCCCTTACCCCCCCCCCGGGGCTCACGACTCGCGTCCCATCCATCTCCCATCCTTCCCGGTGTACTCGCCCTCGACCCCCCCCAGCGGGAACGCGTCCCCCTGCGGCGGCAGCTCTCCGTTGAGCTGCGCGAAGGTGGTGATCCCGGCCTCCACCAGCGCGAGGATCTGCCGCTCCCCCGCCGCGCGGTCCACCCTGCCGCTGGGCTCCACGAAAGGGTAGCGCCCGACCATAAGACGTCCGGGCACGACGGCGGACCCAGCCGCCGAGGCGGTGGCCTGGCCCCCAGAAGGAGGGCTCAGCCAATTGCAGAAGGGAGCGAACGTGTGGGCCTACGAGTGGGGGGGGGGGAGCGGATCGGACGAGGGGATGAGGCGCCAGGCCCAGCTGAGCATGCGCGTCAGCCCTACGGTGATGCCTCTCGCCTTCTCGTAGTTGTCGTCCAGGGGCAGGAGAGGGGGGAGGGTCGTGGCGGAAACGGCGTCGATGGCCTTGTCCGGCATGCCGCGGGGGACGACGACGTCCTTGAGGGTCTGCTTGCGCCGCCGTACGATGGGGGCGGGTCGGGTGAGGCCTGCAGCCGGGTGGCTGGAAACGGCCCTAGAGAACAAGCAGGGCGCCGCGTGGGTCGAGACGGACATCATCGTGAAGAGGGGCATATTCGATTCCGAGTGGGACTCGATGAGCGCTCCTCGTTCCGGGTGGGCCGGGCGAAGCAGGCGGAACCACGAGCAGAGGAAAGGGGTCCTGCGGCCTCAGATCCTCGTCAGATGTGCGTCACACAGATCTCTGAGAACGAGACTGCGGATCCGTCGTAAACGGGATGAGTCGCCCGCCGCTCGAGGGTTGATCGAGGCCGCTCTCTTGACTCGCGTTAAGCCCCGGTCGAAGTGCGCCGGAGAGGGGCCGCCCACCGGCTCACCTGCATCCCCAGAGAGGTCTATCGCCGGAGGTTTCGTTGCAGTTGCCTAGCTGCAGCCAACTCGTAGCGCCAAAGGCCACCGCTTTTCCTTGCAGCCTCGCCAAACGTCCTAACAGCCCACCTCGCCCACGGCGCTGCAGCGGCTCTTCCGGTGTCAGGATGGTCCTCGTTGAGGATCTTGGCCCACATCAGTCGATCTCCGAGGTCATATCCAGTAGCATTCCCGTCGTGGTCAAGTGGCAAGCGAAGGCGCTTTGCCCCTGCTGCCTCCGCCGCCCCTGCCGCCTCCGCCGCCCCTGCCACCCTGACACGCCGTCTTTGTCACCGCCTCCTCCCCCCCCTCCCACCCTCCCGCAGGACGGCCAGCTGGTGTGGGCCCTGCCGCGTCGTCCAGGCCGCGTACGTCCAGCTGGCGGCTGGGTACGGACCTGGCTCGGGCCGCTTTTTTACCGTCGATATTGACCGGCACAAGGAAGCCGCCAACCGCGCGGGGATCCGCTCCGTTCCCACGTTCGAGGCAAGAAGACTGCGCGAGGGAGGCGCGGGGGCTTGAAATGACGCGAGAGCGACGCTGCTATGCCCGACGGACTTCGCCCAACGCTCCTCTACCTCCCCTTTCCCCCAATGCAGATTTATGATGGCGGCCGCGTGGTCGAGACGGTCCGTGGCGGAAATGCTCCGGCGCTGGACCAGGCGATACGGCGTCGGTTGGGCGCCCCCCCCGGGCTTGGCGCGGGTGGCGGTGGCGCCGGCTTTCGGGGAGAGCCCAGGACGACCGGCGGTGGCGCCGGCGGCAGTGCCGACCGCCTCCGCGGCGGCGCCGGGGCAGCGGCGGCTGAGGCCGCGCGGCGCCGCGAGGCCGCGGCGGCCGGCCCGCCCGCGGGTCCGGGCGCCCCCTGGGCAGCTGCCACGGCCGGGGTCGTCGCCGACGCCGTAGGCCGGTGTCAGCGGGAGCGTCGCGCCCTCTGTGTCCTCCTCTATGACACCAGTGACGCCGCCGCCGAGATGGACCGTGGCGTCCGCGAATCGTCCGTTCTGCTGAAGCGCCTCGGCACCGAGGCCGTCTGCCTCGCGTTGCCCGACGGCGCCGATCGCGTCGGACCCTCGGGCCGGGCCGGGCCCGATCCCCGCTGGACGGCCGCTCGCCAATTCCGGTCGCTGTTCGAGAGCGCCGAGCGACGCGCGAGCCCCAACGGCGACGCCGCCGATGACCCATGGGTGCCGTCGGTCGTCATCGTCAGCCCCGCCGGCAAGGTCCTGGCGCGGGCGGGAAAGCGAGCGTGCCGTGAGGGTGGCGGCCGGGCGGTGGTGGCGCGCTTGGCCCTCGACGGCCTCGACGCATGGTGCGTCCAGGAGGGGCGGGAAGTTCCCGCCCGGGAGGACGCGGAGGACGTGCCCCCGCCCGCCGCCGCTCCCTCACCGCTCGAGCCGGGGCCGGCCCCAGCCCCGGCACCCGAGCGACCTGCAGCTATGGGCGGCCGCAAGGGACCTCCTCCCGGCAAGAGGGTCGTCTGCGCCGACGGCGTATGCCGCATTCTGTCGGTCACATCCGACGGCGGAGGCGAAAGCGATGGAGGCGACTCCGCGGCGGGCTCACGCGCCGGCAATGCGCCCCTCATGCCTCTCGCGGCCGCCGCCCCCCCCCCCCCCCCCCCACTCCGGGTTGTCGCGCGTCTCAGCCCCGCCGCCGCCGCCGCTCTCGGACTGCCCACGCGGCCCCTGCCGACGATCCGGTGCGATGTCGACAGAGGAAAAGGAGAGGTCTCCTTCTCCCGCTCGAGCGTCTTCGCAGCCCTCGGCGCCGCACTCGGCGCCCTGCTGGAGACCTCGGCCTCGGACCCCGACTCGAGCGCCCGCCACCCGGACGCGACTCGAATGCCCCCCTTGGACGTCGAACTGGACGATGGCGCCATCCTCGGGGGGAGCGCCGCGTCCTTGACCCAGCCGTTGCCTGGCGCCGACGCTGCCGCCGCGGGGGGACGGCCGCTCCTCGTGACCCTCGTCCCGGCGGCGCGTGGGATGGGTGGGGCCATTGCGCCGGGCCAGGTCCGGGGCCGGGGCGACGGTCCCATCGGTGGCGCCGGGGTCGTCCCGGCGCGGTCCATGAGCCAGGATCTGCAGGGGAGTGGCTCGCTCGCCGATCTGCCCAGGCGCCTCTCGGTGTCGCTGTCGTCCACCGCCTACCGGGTCTCCGAGGCCACGGGATTGGGGCCGGCCGTCGCCGCAGCTTCCGCCTTCCTCCGCGGCATCGCGGGCCTCGACGCTGACGACTCAAGCTCGGGCGACGAGTTCGAACGCCCGGTGGCCCGGTTCCTCCCGGCGCCCGAGCCGCGCGACCGGGGGCCCCCTCCCGAGTACTTCGGTGGGGACTCGACGGTCCAGCTACCCAACCGTGGGGACACGGAATAGGGCAGGCGGTGAGCGCATTAAGGTGGGGGTCGAGGAGCCGAGACGGACGGCTCGGGGGGGGGCTTCGGGGGAGGAGTCTGTCGAGGGTGGTCGGGCGCGTGAGGCATGGGGGATCAGTGTGGAGTGACCCCGCGACGGCGGGGCGGCGGGGCGGATGGGCGAGGTCATCGCGGCGCCATGGAAGAGGGCTGGACGGCGAACGCCGCTGTCGAGCCCCCGCGGAGGCGCCGGCCGCACGGCAGCGACGTTTCCGGCACATTCTCTCACGACGTATCCCATACCAAAGACGCGCTCTCATGGAAAGGCCCCCGACGGCAGTCCAATTTGGCGCGTAGGACGGGGACCCTAGCCTCCTCGCTAGTCGACGGGGGCTGAAGCGGGGTTTGAGGGGGGACGGGCATCGTGGTCGAAGGAGGTTTAAGGCTGCATCGCTGATCCAACGGGCCAAGTCAGTCGGCGGCGGCGTTCATCCCCATCTATGAGAACGGAGACTCTGCACAGATGCCCGCCGGCCCGGCCACGCCAAACCTCCTAACACCAAGCCAGCGCACACGCGGCGTCACGTTCGACGGCGATCGTCGCTCGAGAGGGACGGCGGCCGCGACCCGAGCAGCCACGTACGACCAGAAAGCGAGACCTCAGAGTCCCGATATGATACCGATCAGTAGGCCTCCTCCTCCTCGTCCTCGAAGTCGCCCTCCTCCTCGGCGGTGGCGTCCTGGTACTGCTGGTACTCGGACACGAGGTCGTTCATGTTGGACTCAGCCTCGGTGAACTCCATCTCGTCCATGCCCTCACCGGTGTACCAGTGGAGGAAGGCCTTGCGGCGGAACATGGCGGTGAACTGCTCCGACACGCGCTTGAACATCTCCTGGATGGCGGTGGAGTTGCCGAGGAAGGTGGCAGACATCTTGAGGCCCTTGGGGGGGATGTCGCAGACGGACGACTTCACGTTGTTGGGGATCCACTCGACAAAGTAGGACGAGTTCTTGTTCTGGACGTTGAGCATCTGCTCGTCGACCTCCTTGGTGG
>Ga0181573_10002997_pt1 | contig 15238 bp, 14 predicted proteins | sample 101ome_25_FD_148643 | JGI IMG/M metagenome (GOLD analysis project Ga0181573, IMG submission 148643) | Coastal salt marsh microbial communities from the Groves Creek Marsh, Skidaway Island, Georgia - 101409BT metaG (spades assembly) | ecosystem: Environmental > Aquatic > Marine > Intertidal zone...
GCTCACCGGGCCTATCCCGATGCATTCCTCCATCTCCTCCTTTCCTCCACCGTTCGTTGATTTCACATCATTTCACATCTCCTTCTCTCTCGGCACGACATGGCGGGGCCAGATCACCAGCGAAGGCCCCTGGGAGGAAGGCCGGGGAGATTCAATTTCAAATTCTTCGCGGCTCTCGTTCTCGCGGCTCTCGCGCTCGTCTCCCACGCGGAGGTCGTGTATCAGGCTGCCTTTGAACCTATGGATCATATGGAGGCATTGTACGGCACGGGTCTGCAGGCGTATGGCGAAACGGACGTCGTACGTCGAAATGAGAGATCCCCTCGACCGCGATCACGCTCACCCACATTCCTCCTCCGCCCTCCCTCCCCCAGGGTTCCTTCCAACAAGTCCCGCTAACGGATGAGATGCGTGCGGAGATGAACAGCCTGAATTCGTGCGGCGCCACCGACGAATGCGAGCAGTCGAAGCTCGAGTTCCTCTTCAAGCTGGCCGGCCGCAAGCTCGCCAAGAACATCGTCCGTGAGAAGCTCTCCGAGAAGATCCCGGAGCTCCCGCCGCTCGTTCCGCCCGGACCGCCGACCCCGAACCCGCCCCCGGTGCGCCCGTCAACGTGCTTGGGATCCCCTTGCGGGGCGCTGGTCGACGGAGAGATCAAGCTCGGCCGTTGTGTCGTTGGGACGGGCGGGGCCGAGATTGCGTGTTCCCGTTACGGATTTGCCCCGTTTCCCGAGAACTCAATCCCCATCGGGTGTTCCAGGTACTCGGAGACGTACTGCCATTGCTGCGACATTCAGACTCCGGTGCCGCCACCGGTCCCGCCACCGATTCCCCCGCCCATCCCATCGCCACCGCCTTCCCCACCCGGTCCCACCCCGCCGCCCGTCCCCCCGCCGGTATTCCCGCCCCGGCCCCCCGAGGGACAGTGCGGCGTCTTCGGTTCGGCGTGCGTAACGTATATCGAGGGGGTCGGCACGGTGTTTGGGACGTGTTTCTCGAAGAAGTATGGCGACGAGGCGCAACCGGAGATCGCGACGTGCGCTGAGGTGGGAGGAGTCCCCGCGTTGGTCGCGAGGGGGTGCGGCGGGGGGTCCGAATGCATCTGCTGTGTCGACGGCGCGAGCTTGTGTACTGGGACGCCCAGTGGTAACTGCGGAGGGGGGTACTGCTCGTGCATCCTCACCTACAACGGTGGGTATCGGCCACGCTCCTACGTGCGCTCGTCTCCGTGCTCACTCGCGCTCGCTCGCTCGCTCGCCAGGGGCGAACTGCAACAACCCCATCTACCAAAACCCGCCGTACGTATCGACCTCGACCGATGTGCGTCCGCACGCCCCAACGCTCGTTCTCACTCGCGCTCCCCCGTTCGCCAGGTACCCGGGTTACGATCCGCCGCCATCCACGGGCGGCGGGTGCCAGGAGAACATGTGCAACGCCTACGCAGCCCAGCAAGGGTTCGAAGGGGGAGCGAGTTGCTGCCCGTTTTGCTCCGGATCCTCATGAGCGCGCCGAGGCCCTCGAAAATGGCGAAGCCATCATCACGACCGATCGTCCCCACCGTCGCAAGAATCATATAATACTCCTATAATCTCTGCGCAATGCCCGCGGTGCTGACACGGCAACGAGCCCACGGCGCCTCGTCTTTGACGCAAAAGAGCCCGGTACACCGACATGCAGAAATCGTTCGCACCACGCCCGTCATCGCTCGCCCGGGCCTGGCTCCGTGCACATTGCGCAGACATAGACTCGTGAAGGCTATTCGCGCGGCGAAAAAGGAGAGAGAACTCAAAGTCGCACCCAGAATCGCTGACAACGAAGAGACAGAGGAGAGGGACGACCAACCGACGACCTCGTCGTCGTCGCCACCGTCGTCGCTGCCTCGTGGTCCGACGGTGAAGAGCTCGGCGCTCTCCTCCGGCTGGAAGAAGGCCCTTCGGCCTCTGGCCAACATCAAGCTGGCGGTCGCGGAGCTCACGGCGATCGCGGTCCTGTCGTCCATCGGGACGGTCATCGAGCAGAACAAGGCGCCGATGTTTTACGTTCAGAATTTTCCAGACAAAGGCGCCAAGGTGCTCGGGTTCCTCACGTACGACATCATCTTCAAGTTTGAGCTGGATCACATCTATTCGGCGAGCTACTTCCTCCTCCTGCTGGCCATGCTCGGGGCCAGCCTGATTGCGTGCACGCTCACCAACCAGCTGCCGCAGGTCAAGGTGGCGCAGCGGTGGCGGTTTCGAACGACGGAAGGGTCGTATACCAGGCTGGACGTCGCGAAGGAGGTCGAAAACGCGCGGCTCGACGACCTCGCCAGGCTGCTGGTCGCCAAGAACTACCAGATTTTCGTCAAGCGAGACGGTTCGTGTCAAACTCGGCCAACGTGCGCGGGATCTCGTCGCTCTCGTCGCGCTCGTCGCGCTCGTGCTCTCACGCTCGTGCTCCCACGCTCCCTGATCTTTTCACGCCAGGCACGTCGCCCACGCTGTACGGCTTCAAAGGGCTCGGCGGGAAGCTGGCGCCCATTGGGGTGCACGCCAGCATGATCTTCACCATGCTGGGCATCGTCTGGGGGATCCTCGGCGGATATCAAGGCACGGCCATGATTCCAGAGGGCGGCGCGGAGCCCTTTTCGGACCTGCTGCAGCCGGCGACCATGGTGGCCATCCCGCCAAAGGGCAGCTCGGCGCTGCTCAAGGTCGACAATTTCCGCATCCAATACCGGCCAGACGGCAGCATTCAGCAGTTCTACTCGGACGTGGCCGTCGAGGACCGGTTCGGGAATGAACTCAAGCACGAAACAATATCGGTGAACAAACCCTTGCGCTACGGCGGCATCACCGCCTACCAGACCGATTGGTCCATGACGGCGATGCGCGTCACATACGGGGACAACGAGGTGCTGCTCCCGATGGCCGGATTGGAGGGCCTTCCGGGATCCCAGGGGAAATTGTACGGCGCATTCCTGCCCCTGGAAGAGGCCCCGAAAGACGACGCCAACGCCAAGCCCAAGGGCGTGTCCCTGCTGGCCAAGGACCTCGAGTCGGTGGTCGTCTACGACAGCAAGGGCGCCTTCGCGGGCGTGCGGCGGGTGACGTCCAAGAAGCCCATCGCCGTCGACGGCGTCGACCTCGTCATCAACGACATTGTCGCATCGAGCGGCATGGAGCTCAAGGCCGACCCGGGCATCCCGTTGGTGTACGCCGGCTTTGGCGGCATATGCATCACGACCGTCCTGAGCTACCTGAGCCACTCGCAGACCTGGGCCATGCAGCGCGATGATGGATCCATCGTGGTGGGTGGGAAGACGAACCGTGCTCTTGTTGGGTACGAGCTCGAGATGAACGAGATGATCGATCAATTGCCTGAGCGAATTCAGTAAGAAACAATGTACGGGGCCTCGATGTACACGCAGAAGACCTGCGGCACGGCGTCGTCGCCGTCGTCGTCGTCGTCGTCGTCGTCGTCGAGCGGCCGGTCGCCCGCGAGGCGCCGCGATCGGGTCGGCAGGGCGTTTTCAAAATCGGAACGAATCGAAACGGACACGGAAACCAGACCGGACCTCGTTCGTCGCGCGTTGCTCTCGAGCTTGGGTCTGGGGGCTCTGCCGGCGCTCTTGGAGATGCGGTCCGTGCGATCCGTCGCGTGGGCCGAGGGCGGGGAGGCGAACGCCACCGCGGATGGCACTGCCGAGCTCGACAGCGAGCGCGCGAGGCAGGGCATCGACTACCGCGTGGCAGGCCCGCTACAGGTCCTCCGTCTGCCTCGTCTAAAGCATATTTACACGTCGTGTAGCACGCCTGCGGATCGGTGCACGCTGAAGATCACCGCGTGGGTGCCGCAGGGCGGTTCGAGCGTGGGCCTCAAGGGCTCGTTCCCGCTCGCCGTCATCACCAGCGGGTTCCTCATCGGGTCAGACCAGTACAACAGCTACGCGGAACGGCTCGCGTCCTGGGGATATGTCGTCGTGTCGTACGATTTTTCGCAACAGGTGCTCGACCCGACGACGGACATCGAGTGCGTCAAGATGCTCCTGGAACTGATTGACTGGATCTCGACCTCGGGAAACCCCCTGTCGAAAGTGAGCGATGCGGAGAACGTGATGCTGATCGGACACTCGCGGGGCGGGAAAATCTCGACGCTGGCGGCGATCAACGACACGCGGGTCAAGTCGCTGTTCCTCATCGACCCGGTTGACGTCACGGTCTACACCCCGGACGACCGGATAAGTTACCCGTCTGCTACCGTGGCGCTGTCGGCTGCGATGACTTCCAAGGCCTCGAAAGAGCTGCCGGTGTGTGTTGTGGGCGCCGGCAGGGGCGGGGACTGTGCGCCGGTCGAGAGCAGCTTCGATCTGTTCTACAAGGCGGCGCGAGGACCGGCGTGGAAGGCGGTCGTCGAGGAGGCCGGCCATTTGCAGTTCCTGGATCAGCGGGCGGCAACGGCCATGGGCGCGTTCTGTCAGGCTGGGACGTCGCCGGACGACGATATCAAGGACCTGACCCGGCTGATGATGGTCGCGTGGGCCGAGACCAGCGTGCGGCGCCGTGACGGGTCAAGGATTGCCGTGGATGCGAGCGGGGCGCTCGGTGTCGCGAGGAGTTCGGGCGGTGACGGTGGCGACGACGATCGGACGCGCGCGAACGAGGTGATTGACAGTGTGTATGCGGCCATCAAAGAGAGCCCAATCCCAACGATGTTTGAGTACAAGAATTTCTAGACTCGTTGTTGTCAAATAGTGTAGTGCGCAACAAGGACTCGTCACGGCTCTATCATTCCGACTCGAGATCGACTGTGATGTCGTCTTCGTCCGGAGCCGCTCCCTCCTTCTGCTGCTGCCCTTTGTCGTCGTCCGGAGCCGCGCCTCCCTCCTCCTGCTGCTGCTCGTCGGCCTCTTCTTGCGGCTTTCTCAGGGGCGCGTCGAACGAGTTCCCCGGGAACAGCCGCAAGGCGTAAAACCCGTTTGAGTCCTTGATCTTGCCCACGTAGGTAGTTTTCTCGTTGAACAGCTTGGTGATCTTCGACGCCACAGTTCGGATGTGTAGATCTCTGCCTTTCTTGAGCAGTCCGCTGCTCTGGCCGGTGGTCCCGATGAACTTGACCTTGAGCCCGTACGGCCCCGCCACGGCCAGCAGCTTGAGGGCGCACGACCAGTTCTCGTCTTCCCTCGCTTCTTCCGACTCGAGCAACGCACGCAGCGCAGTCTCATCGGCGCCATGTGCCACGCCCTTCTCGACGGCCGTGTCCACGTCCAAGTCGTTCACCTGCTGCCCCATGTCCTCGACAGCCTTCATGCCCTTTTCCTGGTCCTTGACGCGCTTTTGAGCATGTTTGGATTCTTCTTCAGCCTTTTTTTCGAGCTCCTCGACCTCTGGGACCAGCTTGAGCAGCGACGCGAGCACCATCGTGCCCTCGGGGAAGCACCCGAGCACCTCGTCGAGCACGACGGACGCCCGGTCGCTCTTGAGCGCCTCGCCCTGAAGTCCGAGGCGGATCTGTTTGGCCACCTTGCTGAGTATCGCCAGCGGAATGTGCATCAGGTAGGCGTCTGGGCTCGCAAACACCGGCTTGTCGGCCGCCTTCTCATCCACCGGCTTGAGGTCCTTGACAATCTCCTTGACGGTATCCGCGCTGAACACCAGCTCTTGTTTCTGCGTCCCGCCCATTCTACCCGTGACGTACGCGTTGATATTCTGCCTCGAGGTGAACGGGGACACCCACTGCATCAACTGGTCGACGATCGCCTTCTGCGCCGGAATGCCCGCCTTGTCGATCTCCGGCTTGAACACCGGCTCGCACCGCAGCAGCTCTTCGCGTACCGCTTTTGGCAGTAACTTGCGCTTTTGAGAGGAAGCATTGGTCTCCGGCATCTCCTTCACCACCGCCTCCACCCGATCCAGCGCCTCGCGCACCTCGTCTGGCAGCTCGTACGGCGGGGCCTCCTTCTTGGCCTTGGCCGACTTGCCGCTCGGCGTGTCGCCATCGACCTTGCCACCGGCGTCCTTCTTCTTGGTAGACGCCTTCGAACTGCCCCGCTTCCTCTTCTTCTTCGTGCCCGTCTCCTCGTCGTACTCGTACCCGGCCTCGTTGTCCGCCTCGTCCCGCTCAATCTTGCCCCGATAGATGACGAAGCCCCGCTCCTTACCCTTGCGCCTATCCGTGATCTCTTGGATTTGAATAAACTCGCTGTCGTCAATCCAGTCGTCCAGGTAGTCGTACTGGTTGCCCCGAGTGATCTTCTTTTTCTTGGGCGCGGGTTCTGCGCCGCTCGGCGTCCCGCCGTCGTCCTTGTCCTTATCTTCGTTGCTTCCTTTTGCCCTCCCCGGTCCGCTCGCGGTCGCGTTTGCATCCCCGCCGTCCCTCCCGGCCCCCTCCGCTTCCTCCAGGTTCACCTCTGCGTTCACGTCACCGTCCCTCTCGTTCTCGTTCTCGTTCTCGTTCTCCTCGTCGCTCCCATCGTCATCGCCGTCGACTTCAGCATCGGCTTCCATCGGCTCGGGGTCGTACCCGTCGTCCGAGTCCGACGAGTCGTTGATCCCGTTCATCACCGCCGCCGCCCGAGTGATGATGCTCAAGTACGCATCGCGTTTCTGCACGCGAGGCTGGTTGGGGTCGGCCGGATCCCCGTCTTCCGACTGACGCAAAGCGCCGTCCGCCCCAGCGCCCCGCTCGTTCTCAGCGCCGTTTGCTGCCGCCTGCTCGTCGAGCAGGCGCTTGAAATTCACTTGCTTTCGTTCCGTCTGGTAGGGGGCAAGGTTCACGTAGATTTTGCGCCCCGGTCCCAGCGCGCGACCCTTCTCGGCTTGTTCCTTCAAATTGACATTGATCGGCGCGTTCAACGCGTTGGATGCGCCCTTATTCGGGGAGGTCTGGGGCGATGTAATCGCGATTGGCACGATACGCCTCCTCGGCTTCTGTTCTTCGACCATCCTTCCTTCCCCCTCCCGCGAGAGGCGGCAGACAGACGAGATAGGCAGGCAGAGATGAACCGAGGGCGGTTGCCTCGGAGATTCGCGAAGAAAACGAAGTGGAGAGAGGTAGGGTGTGTCAAAGGGGTGGGTTTCAAGGCCGACCACCTCCCACGATTGGGTGCGTCGATATGGGCGCCACCGCCTAGAGCAGCAGGTCCGTACGCAACAGGTCGACCGCCGTGTAGGGCGTCGGGCGAGGGTGGTATAGGGTGGCCGATGACCGGGGGCGCCGTCTTCACGTGCTCGCACGTATGGAGGAGCCACAAGCCGATCGGGGCGGCTTGGATACCGACGTGTGAATCAGACGGTGTGATTTGGGGGTGGCTGCGGTTGGGTCATCGTCAGTCGTCGCCGTCGTCATCGCTCTCGCTGACCGGCAAGTGGTGGGTATCGTCCCACGTCAGTCGAACGCACGTCGACGCGTTCGCTCTCGTGTGGCATTTATTTCGCTGGCCACGTTGCGCGTTTCTATTTCTCGACTGTTTTTACAATAAACCCAGGACGCACCGCGATACCGCGGCGATGTCCTCGCTCCGAATCCTCGCCGCGGCGTTTTTCCTTCTCCACGAGTTCCCGAACTCGTCCGTCTCCAAAGCAGCCAGCACAGAAGACGGTGCCAACAAAGTCGGCGCCGGCCTCTTCCTTCTCAACGACGAGTTTGCCGGCGGCGATCCGCATGTTCTGCTCCTCAAGAGGTCGAAAGAAACCAACCATCCAAAGACCTGGTCGCTCCCGGGCGGAAACTACGACGCTCAACTCGACCGGGACCTGTACGAGACGGCGCTCCGAGAGGCGCGCGAAGAGCTCGGCGGCATACCCGACATCATGAGCGTGCGAGGAAGCATCCTCGTCAAGTGGGGAAACGACAACGACAACGAGTACACCGTGTTTGTCGTCGAGACTGTACGTTCTCGTCGGCGGCAGCGATGCTCGCTCCCTTCCTCCCATCCTCCCTTCCTCCCTCACCCCTTCGCATACGCTCGCTCGCCAGACGGCCAATAATGGCACATGGAGGCCCGATCTGGACGGAAACGAGCAGCACACCGACAGCAAATGGATCAACCTCAAGGACCTCGAGGCCGACTCGAAGGGTATCGAGCTGCACCCCACCCTCGAGAAGCTGACGGGCTACACGGCACTCGACATTCTCCGCAAGCTTGAGTTCAACGTTACACCCTAATCATCGCCGTCAACGTCGTCGTCACCGTCGTCCCAATCGTCGACGTCGTCGGGGAACACGTTGAGCGCGCCCTCGGTGCTTTCGAAGAACAGCAGGTCGTCGATATCAGCGTGACCCGCTCCGGTCTCTGTCGCACCAGCGGCTTCCCGCGCCTCACCGACCCCGGCGAGAGATAGGCTCGCCAGCGCGTGCAGATCCGACTCCCGCATCTCTTCCACGATGTACGAGCTCAGTTCTGGCAGTCCTTGGCCCGCCTTTTCCATCAGCAGCTGCATGGTGCTACTGGGAGGCTGATTATCCATCCAGGCCATGATGCATTCGGGAGGGGTTGTGGCGCTCGCCTTCTGGAGCAGCCGGTGGGACAGGGTCGCCAGCGAGGCGCCCTCCGCGGTCGCGGCAGCACGCCGAGCGAGGTACAGGTACATCAGGTAGACGGACGGGCGACTTATGGAGACGTTGGAGGCATCAAGATTGATCTTCGTTGGCCCCCCGTCCTCCAGAACGGCCATAAACATGGCCATGTCGCCGACGTCCGCCGCTTTTGTGTCATGGACGTGCGTCAGAAGCCCGACGGCGGCGTATGGGGACAGCAGATGCAGGAGATGCGACGCGTACGACACAAGCCTGTCAATCCCTTCCTCCCTCAGTGAATCTTCAGGCTCGTCGGGTCGCACCAGCGAGGCCACCAGCCGATAACACGTCTCGCTCGCCCTCATTGACACAGACGCACCGTCCTGGTGCCCGGGGATCCCACTGCCCCCCGCGTTACCGCCGCTCCACATCGTCCATCCAGAATCCTTCGGTACCCGCGAGGCGATTAACGCGTGCACGGCGCTCACAGCCGACTTGACCACGCCCTCAGCCACGCCGCCCTCCGCCACCACGTCGGAAAAGAACGAAAACGCCGCCACGCGCTCCTCCACGCGCGCGCACAGTCCTCCGATCGCCGCACACGCCCGCATCACCTGCTCCGGCTCTCTCTTCTCGCAGAACGCCCGCATCGCCGACGCCGACGCCGGCACCCTCGCCATCACCAAGGCCGCACACGCGTCGGCGCTCGGCCCCTTCTTGCCTGACGAGAACAACGCTTCCAATTTCGCATCTGACACCGTATCAGGACACGCAGTGTTCGGTTTCCGCTGCTTGGTCTGCTTGGTCGTGTCGGCTGCCGGCCTCTTCTTCCGCCCCTTGGCGTCCCCCGCCGCCCCTGCCCCGCCCCCGAGCAGCCGCAACAGCACGCCCACATGCCTCTCAAACTGCGCCTCGTCGTCGGGCTCCAGCGCTTCCCGCAGCGCCTGCGGGAGCAGCGCCAGGGCCTGCCGCAGGGCGGTGGCGACCCCGTCGTGCTCCCAACCGTCCTCGTCTTCTAATCCCTTGCTTTTCAGCTGCCCGGCGATTGCATGTAACAGCTCACCAACACGGGTATCCACAGGCTCCTTCTTCTTCCGCAGCGCATGACGCCCGCCCTTGTTTGGCGGGATGAATTCCTCCTCCTCGGGATGCAAATGCATCCGACCGTGGTCACTCGTCGTGGGCTCTGCGTCGTCGCGGTCCGTCTTCCCCTTGGCCTTGGTTTTGGCCTTGGTTTTGGCCGTACCCTTCCGAGTACTCACCATCGCGTGTATTCGTTTTGTCTTGTGTGTTGCACAGGGAAGGGAAAAAGGCAGCCCCCACACCAACCATCACCTCTTCACTTCTATCTTCTAATCGCACATCAGGCTCTCCCTCGTGTCCACGCCGGTGACCGGGTTGACGCCCTTGGCGGTCGGCAGCGCACACAGCGCCTTCTGCACGTCCCTCCTGATCAGCGCATCTGTAAAGTCGGCACCCTCGATGCTCGCCATCTTCTTGAACTGCGTATTCGTCAGCATGGCACCCTCCAAAATCGCATTCGTCAGATCCGCCCCCTCCATGTTCACCGTCTCCAGGTCCGCATACCGCAAGTTGGCCCCGGTCAAGTTTGCGTCCGGCAGGTTGGCACCAAACATCTGGTTCCCCTCCAGGTTCGCCCCACTCAGGTTAATGCCGCGCATATCAGCCTTGTTAAAGTTCTTCCCGCGAAGATCCTGACCAGAAAAGTCTTTGCCGGCGAGGGACGTGAACGACGCACCGCCTCCGCCCGAGACGGCCTGCGACGCCGGGACGGCAGAGAGCGAGACCAGCGCCGTCAGCGCCAGCGACGTCAAGACCTGAGGAATCCTCGACGTCTGGGACGACGACTTGTCGTCCTGGTGCCTCGTCGCCATGGTCGCCGAGGTCGCCATGGTCGCCGAGGTCGCCGAGGTCGTCGACCGCGCAGACGCGGCCACGAACGACGTGGGGCGATTTTCGAGAGGATAGAAGCCACACGACCGGGGTCCGAGGGCGTAGCGCCGGTGCGCCAGCGTTGCGGTGCACTGCAGCATTGTGTCGTTCAGTGGCGCCTGGCTGACTGCAATGGAGTTTCGAGAAGCGAAGAATGACGCGACCGGAACAAAATTTTCTCGAAGGTTGTCCTCTCTCGTTCTCTCGTTCTCTCGTTCTCTCGTTCTCTCGTTCTCTCGTTCTCTCGTTCTCTCGTTTCCAGCGTCCTGGACCAACCCGTGTGGATGCGGTGGTCCAGGTGGTAGCCAACCCGAGGGGGCACCTGCAGCGCGTGGCCTCGACGCACCACCCTGAAGTGGCACAACTGAATTCCGGGTTCAGTGACAGCCGGGGTTGTGGTCGCGCCGGCCGAGACTGATATCACGTCCTTGACGACTCCACCGTCACCATGCTGTCGACGACGGTGTGCGGTATTCCGATCCGCCGGTTCCTTCGTGTGGTCTGGGTGTTGATTGCGCTGTACATTCTGGGCTCGATACCGTGGATGCTGATCGAGTTCAAGCGGTCGTCGTACTCGATCCACTACCAGGCGTGGCTGGTGGCGGGGATCTTTGTGTTGCTGGCGGTGAGCGTGAGTGTATACGAGATTGCGATGAATTTGGAGTATTATAACTGTCCGAGGCTGCAGATACGGGTGGTGCGGATACTGTGGATGGTGCCGATCTATGCGGTGAACAGCTGGCTGTGTCTGCGGTTCAAGGATGCCAGCTTTTATATCGACCCGGTTCGGGAGTGCTACGAGGCGTTTGTCATCTACAATTTCTATATGTACCTCGTGACGTATTTGGAGGACGAGGTGGGGGATCCTGTGGCGTACTTCAGCACGAAGGAGCAGGTGGGTCGTGTGTTGGACAACGTCGACCATCGCTCGTCGCTCACTCTCGGCGTTTCGTTCCTCTCGTTTTGTTCAGGTGGAGCATATCTGGCCGGCGAACAGGATTCTCAAGCCGTGGTCGATGGGGCAGGAGTTTTTTGAGCAGACGCAGCGGGGCGTGCTGGCATACGTGATTACGAGGCCGCTGATGGCGGCGTTGTCCGTGCTCGCCAATATGGCCAACGTGTACTGCGAGGGGAGTTTCCATTCGGGATGCGTGTGGCCGTACGTGGCGCTGGTCAACTCGGCGTCGCAGATGTGGGCGCTGTACTGTCTCGTGCTGCTGTACGAAGCCACCAAGAAGGAGCTGGAGAAAATACGGCCGCTTCCGAAGTTTATCGCGATCAAGTCTGTCGTATTTCTGACCTTCTGGCAGTCGCTGGCCATCGCTCTCGCCGCCAAGGTCGGCCTGATCCGGTCAAAGGACCCGTGGTCGACCTACGACACGGACGACGTTGCAGAAGGTCTCCAGAACTTCCTGATCTGCATCGAGATGTTCTTTGCGTCCCTGGGTCATGCGCACGCGTTTCCTCCCAGGGACTACATGGACCCGTCGAGGCCGCCGGCGGGGCTGATGAACAACGTCAAGGTCATGTTTGACGTGGGGGACGTGATGAGCGACGTGAGTGGTCTGGTGAGCGGTACGCGGGACGGGATCTTTGATATAGTGAACAGGCCGCTCAACGCGGTCGGATTGGGGGTCGGGGCGGGGTCGTCGCGGCGGCGAGACGACGGAGACGTGACGTACGAGCCGCTCGAGGCCGGCACGTCGAGGGCACCCGGGCGATAACGGGTCATCTGTGGCTCTTCTGTGGTTTTGTGGGCATTCGTATTCATTTATACGTCTTTTGAAAAATCCTTCGACTTGACGTCGTCCCAGTTGGTGCTCAGGCTCGTGCCGTTGCTCTCGACGTAGCTTTTCATCATCGCCCGCCGGGTATCGTCGTCGGCCCCCGCAAACAAGTGCTGGAAAAAGCCCATCGCGTCCACCCCCGCCTCGTCATCACTATCGTCGTCTCCAATCCTGTCCCAGTTCTTTTCTTTCTTCTCCGGTCCGGGTTTCGCTGCCGACGATGCTTCCTTTTCGAGTTCCTTTTCGAGCGACGGCCACGGCTCCCCCGGTCGCGACTTGGTCAGCTTGATCTCGACCTTGCTGCCCAGCACGTCGACCTCCAGACTCGAGGACACGACCTCACCCCACAGTTCGAACGAACGCGTGGCGGGACCGGGAGCGCACGAGCACGCCGCAGCGGGAGCCGGACACGGCTCGCTGTGGACGAGACATTCCAGTCGACCGGTTTCGTGTCGAATCGTGACCTGTTCGGGGCGCCGCCGCTTGACCATGACGTTGACTTCGATCTTGTCCGGGGACTGGAACCAGGTAAAGGGTATCAGGTCAGGCTGTTGTTGTTCGGGGGACGCCATCGCGCCGAGGTTTCGGCGGAAAACTTTTCTCAAGGTTTGTGAGGCGAGGTCGGTGACCGCTGAGCTTTGCACCCGGCGCGAGTTCAGTGGACGAATAGCGCGAAGGATATTGAACCGGGGCGCGCGGATCCCAGCGTGCTCAGAGAACGCGAGACCGGAAGCTTTGTCGGACGGCCGCATTCGGTCGACGAGCACGAGCACGAGCACGAGCACGACGAAGCCACCCCCCTGCGAGTATGGACAGCGATATCCTCCTGCCGAAGGCGACAATCACCAAGGTCGTGAAGGAAATCATCAAGGCCGATCCCGACCTGGACGGCAGCGACCTGAGGGTGAGCGCCGAGACGAACGAGTTGGTGCTCGAGTGTTGCACGGCACTGATTCAGATCGTGACGACGACGGCGAACGGCATCTCGGAGAAGAGCAAGCGGTCAACGATCCTGCCGGAGGATATCCTGGCTGCGGCGAAGGAGCTGGGGTTTGAGAATTACGAGCCGGCGTTGGCTGCGGCGCTCGAGTCGTTCAAGTCGGACGCGAAGGACAAGCGGGAGACGAAGAAGTCAAAGAAGCAGAAGCAGGCGACCGGGATGACGCAGGAGGAGCTGATCGAGATGCAGAACAAGCTGTTCGCGCAGGCTGCACAGAAGGCCGCGGGCGGCGAGTAGGAGCGGATGGCAAAACTTCGGGTTACTGTGTGGTATCGGGTGTAATCTTGATGGTTCGTCACGAGCAATGAAATTTATTCGTTTGGCAAACGAGATTATTCGAGGCCAAAGCCCTCTGCGTTGAGAATGGCCAGGCGCAGCCGGTCCTCGAGCTTGTCACTCGAGCGGTAGCTCGGCAGCAGCAGTGTGTTGAAGCACGTGTGGCTCGTCGGGAGCTTGTTGGAGTCGGCACCGTCGCGCTGGACGATGACGCGGAGGTTGGCAAGGCCCCCGATGGGGGCCCTGTCGCTTCCGGTCACAAATTTGAGGAACGACTTCTTCTCGTCGTTGTTCAGGCGTCCAATCACCTGCCACAGCCAACGAACGACTCGGTGTTCGGGATGGAACCCTCCGTCGTACTTGGCAGCCTTTTCGAGTCCCTCGAAGTCGAGACACGGGGTGCCGCAGACGAGGCGCTCGAGCTCGGTGGGCGAGAAGAGCTGCAGCGCGGGGCCGCCGCACAGGGTCAGGAGACCCTTGGCGAAAGCCTCGAACTGCTTCTCGACCGAGTCGCTCAGCCACCAGCGCACGTATAGATCAACAAACTCCCTGCGGTTCTCCTCCGTGACGGGGACGTTCTCGCCGCCCGGGCACAGGGGCACGTGCACGAGCTCGCCGCCGCGGAGCATGGGGATCGAGAACGTCTGACAGAAGACGTCTTCGACGCTTCCCGGGCCCGAGAACTCGATGATCTGCTCAAGAGACCTTCCCAGAGTGGGCTCGATGTCCTTGAGGTCGCGGAGCTTGACGTCCATGCCGAGAATCTTGCGGTAGAGAGCGAGCGGCAGCGGCAGGTCGAGGAGGACGCCGTTATAGACGGCCAGGCCGACGGTGAGCCCCAGGAGGAAGAAGGCGTCGTCCGCCTCGAACGTGCCAGGATCGAACCAGTAGGTCCTGGTATCCTCCTGGAAGACGAGCATCCCGTAGTCTTGCGAGAGCAACTCGGCCATGAGCAACTGGAAGAACTCCTTCTTGACGCCGCCAGCGTCCACGCCGTCCTCGCCGATGAAATGGATACGGAGCGGCTTGAACAGGTCCCGCGGGCGCTGGCGGGCGATTTCGTTCAGCGCGTCCTCCAGCAGGTGACACCTGCGGATCCGGACGATGCACATCTCCGGGTGCGTCCCCGGGAACCCAGACTCTTCCGGGGCCGGCAGGCCCAGCGAGTTCTGCTTCCACACGGTCGACGTCCCGAGTTGATGGCTGTGGCTGAACCCGGGGCCACGGGACATGGCCGCCGGCGCGGGGGTGGCGGCCACGGGCGCGGTGGACGGGTTGAGCACGTCCCCGAAATACGTCGCGTTGAGCGTCGGTCGCGGCGGAGTCGTCGCGTCGCGCAATCCTGGAGATCGGACATTGGATTGCGTGGACGAATCGGGCACATTGTACGGACCGTCCGTGCCACTGCCGCTCTCCTCGGTGTCACTGTCATCGTCAGACGCCAAGGCGCCCACCCCATCGTCCTGGACCTGTCTGTCCCGCGGGAAGAGCCTCGGGAACACTTGAAAACGGCTCTCGCGCGACGGCCTCCTGGACACGGGGCCGCCCCCGCCTCCGCCCCCGCCGGGCCCAGCGGCACGCTGCCGGCCCCTGCCGCCTGCACCACCCGCGCCACGGCCCGTCAGGACACGGTTCTTCGGGCGAAGGATGGGCCCCTCGAGAAGGCTAGCGCCAGGGTTGGATTGCGCCTCCACGCGTGCGTCGGCGACCGTCTGGTCCATTTGGA